>VFQT010001157.1_pt1 | contig 33369 bp, 61 predicted proteins | sample 3512381 | NCBI WGS metagenome assembly VFQT01 (sample SAMN10412376, study PRJNA504923) | tailings metagenome | isolation source: Relicate 2 Philex TSF3 active mining site | place: Philippines: Tuba, Benguet | collected 2017-08-29 | reverse complement strand
TCGGTGGGTCCCCCCTCAAGAACGCGAGATGCCCGCTGCGAACGCGTGAGAGGCGACACACGGGCCTTCGAGGTGTTCGACCGGGCTCCATCCCTCCTGCCGTGGCAGGACGCGCAGAGCGTCCGCAGGTTGGAAAGCTCAAACGCGAGGTGAGGAGCATCACGCCGCGGGATGATGTGGTCGACGCTCAGGCGGTCGCGCGAGCCGCACATGACGCACGCGCCATCACGCTGGCGGACGATTGCCCTCGTCCTCTTCCACTTGGGCGTTCCGTAGAAGGCGCGCACCTGTGCCCTGGCCGTCACGGCCGCGGCGTCCGTCGACCTGCGCTCACCCTTGCGCGGAGCGTGCACGCGCTTGGGCCTGCGCTCCTGGCAACGGGCGCACAGCATTGGACCGTTCGCCGGAGGAGCGACCATCGCTCCACAGTCGAGGCAGATGACGAGCTCGGGAATGTGTGGGGTCCGGAACGACGAAGGCCACCCGGGTGGGTGGCCAGTCGTCAGTGCTGATGCGCGGTGACAGCTCGCGCGTGGTGGGTGGGTGGGTGGGTGGCCTCCGCTTTTGCTGCGCGTGCCCGTCCCACCTACTCCGTCGGGGCCAGCGGCTGACCGACGCCATGAAGGTTATCGCAGGCGGTCGACGCGCTATGGAGTTTCGCGCTGCTCCAGCTCGGCGACACGCTTCCGCAACGTCTCAATCTCGATCACGATCCAGTCCAGATCGCGCTGATGCTCCCAGTCCCCGAACAAGCGGCGGACTGCGTCATGCCACTCGGGACGAACCGCGTCACCGACGACGGGGGGGTCCCAGTCGTACGTCCGGTCAGCGAGCTCGCGCCACCACTCAAGCGGGTCATGGTCCCGCGACTGCTGCCGCTTCTCCTGCCACCGCGTGTGGCTTTCAGCACGCCACGCCTCATGCTGCTCGCAGCGTGCCTTCCAGCGCGCATCGGCGTCGAACCTGCGCTGCGCCAGTGGTCGCCACCACGGAGGTCGCGGCGCCTGGTCGCTCATCGCCGGCGGTCCAGCCTGTCGATCGCCTGGTCGGGCCGAGTGCCCGGGATCACGCCCGCCACACCTCCGACGACGGGGATGCCGCGGAGCCTGCGGTGGTCGCCCTCGCCGGAGCGGTGACCGCTCGGGCCGGTGCGTGCGCCTGACTCCGCCTGCGCCTTCGCCTGCCCGAGCTCCAGCGCGGCCTGCGCGCGGCGCCTCTGGACGGACAGGAGTGCGGGGTTATCGCTCACGGTCGTCTCCGATCGTAGTGGCCTGCTCGGCCTTCTTTGCGCGCTCGATGACCAGCTCCGCACGCTGCACGAGGTCGCGTGCGCTGTCGGGCGTGATGCCGAGCATCAGGCTGATGCGCTTGTAGCCGGCCCCCTGGGCTTTCAGCACGATCGCCTGGTGCTGGCGATCGGTGCACACCCGCGCCGAGATTTCGAGCATCTGCCTCCGCCCGTCGTCGCTCACCACCCCACCGCCGCGAGCTCGGCGTCGATGTCGCGCGGTGGCGGCGTCGCACCTCCCGGCATGAGCCTGAGCGCGGTGCGCTGCGCGGCCTGCGCCTCGGCCTCGGTCACCTCGCTCGCCTTCCGTCGCTCCCGCGATTCCCACAGCGACCGGAACGCGCGCTCGGGCCCGGCAAGGCGGTGGTCGGCGTTCGGGATCACGCGGTGTGGGAACCCGTGCGGACGGCGGTAGAACTCGAACACCTCCAGCACCCGGGCCTCCGATCCTGCGCCCTCGACCAGCCCGGTGCGCACCGCGAGCTCCGCCGACTCCGCCCAGCGCTCATCCAGCGCGAGCACGTCACCGCGCGCAAGGCGCACGGCCCAGTAGGCCGCGAGCCACATCTCGGTCTCGTGGGGAAGCGCGATGCTCACGCGCTCGCCTCGGCCATCAGCTTCGCCTGGCGGCGGCGTTCGATCTCCCGGGCGACCTCCGCACGCTCGGCCTCCCGGGCCGGGTCGGGCACAGGCTCGGAATGGGCGCGAGCGATGGCAAGGGAGACCACCTCGGCGATCTGCTCATCATCCACATCGTTGGCGCCGGCGGCGGCCCCAGCCGCAGCCGACGACGGCGCGTTGCTGACTGCCTCCTGTCCACAGACCAGGTCTGTCTGTCCGAAGGACAGACCTGGTCCTGTTCCTGTTCCTGTTACTGGTACTGATCCTTCTCTCAAAGGGACCCCTGTCTGACCCCCCGTCTCACCCCCTGTCTGACAGGGGGTCTCACCCATAACGTCCCTGCTCGGAGCAACATTCTCTGTCGGTACCTTGTCGGTGGTCTGTCGGGACCTTGTCGAAGCGGTATCGCTGCCACGCGACCCATCTGGCGAGTTATCCACAGCCTTTGAGCGCGGGAACAAGCGGTCAAGCTCGCGACCGACCGCGCGCGCGAGGGAGTCTGGGAGGCCGTTGCTTGCACGCCTGACGGACTTGATGAACCCCGGGCCCGACACCTGATGCTTGATCCACGAGGGCAGCCACACCCATCCGTCGTCGTAGCGCCTGACCAGGTCGTGGTGGACCAGCTCGTCCATCGCGTCATTCACCTGGTCGCGGCTGATCTCGCAGTCGACAGCCACGCGCTTGGGAGCCAGCCTGACCGCCCCGCACGGAGTCGTGTCGGGCCCTGTCGTCAGCCTGATGAACACCAGCTTGGCGTGCGCGGAGAGCTCGCTGAACCGCGCGTCGCTCCACATCTCGGTGTCGATTGATCTACGCGGCACAGCGGGCCTCCTCGTTGTCTGTGGGTGTGCCGGAGATCTGCTGCATCAGCCGGCGGTTCTCGTCTTGTGCGTCTTCCAGCGCGCGCTGGTCATCCAGCCACTGCGACCACGCGAGCTCGGTGCTGCGCTCGTGGTCGGCAACCAGCGCGCACGCCCTGTCGATCGCCTGCGCGAGCGGCGACCCGGGAGTGGGTGAGAGCAGCGCGAACTGGTCACGCACTGCCTCATCGAGTGGCCCGTCAGCCCTCACCTGCGCCGCCTTCGTCATCAGGCGACACGCCGATGGCGCTCACGCGGATCACAAGGCGCTCCTGCCCGGGGTCGGCCCAGTGCTTTGAGGCCGTGCCCTCGATCATGAGCCGGTCGTCAGGGACCGCTCCGCACTTGACCAGGGCGTCAACGTTCTTGAGCACGTTGTCGACGTCTGGAGTGCGCGCCGGGTAGGGCGTGCGAAGGCCCGCGGCCGAGAGGGCACCACCCTTGCGGTAGTGACCCTTGGGGCGGCTCATGAATGCCTGCACGCTTGCGGCCCAGTAGCCATCGACAGTCGGGCTGCCAGCCGCGCGCCATGCGGAGACGATCTGCGAGCGGTAGGCCACCTCGTGCTTGTCCTTGAAGGCCATCGGCCGGCCACCGGGCCCGCGGCCGATACGGGCCCGGCCCTGCCCGCGGGGCTCGCCCGGGACCACCAGCTCGAAGTACGCGTGGCCGCTCACCTGCGCCTCCGGGCCCGCGAGCGCGTCGGGGCGTTCGGATCCGGCGCATGCGCGCGCATGTAGTCCCAGTAGCCGGTGATCACCAGCCGGCGCTCGGTGCCCATCGACCGGGCCACCTTGTCGAAGGCATCGCCACGCCTGAGCCCGCGGGCGACGTACGCCTCGACCGCGTGGTGGCACGCCTCGCTGAACTCACGCAGCTCGGCGCGCTGGTCACTGGTACGCGCGGCGACTGTGCGGAGAGTCATGCCGCCACCTTCCGCCGTGATCCGACCGGGACGGGCTCCCACCCACACGCGACCATCAGGCCATTCCACGAACCGAACTCACGGTCGACCACGGTTTGCGCTGGCCACAACCCGCAGCGGTGGCGCCGGTAGATGTCGGCGGAGGAGGGTATGCGCCCATACAGCTCCACAAACGTGTGCATCGAGGCGACGATCCGCTCGCGCGTCCAGTGGCGGCTTTCGTGCATGTGCTGCGCGTGGCACGCCATGCAGCGCTTGGCCGCGCGGCCATAGCCACCCGAGCCATCGGTGGCCCTTCCGCAGTCGACGCACGTGCCCTGGTAGCGAACACGGCGCCCGCGCTGCTTGCGCCTGGCGTTCTCACGGCCGCAGTCAGCACAGCAGGTGATCGCCGACCCCCCGCGCTGATCAGGAATGGGCCCCGAGCAGATGACGCATTGCGTGCACTGGCGCATCAGAAACACCCCCAGCCCGAGAAGCCGCGGGCCGGGCCCTTGGCCAGGGCGAGCGCGCCCAAGACTTCCTCCGCCGGCGTGCGGCCGGGGAACGCGTAGCCGCTGGTCGCAGAGCGGATGTAGGGGCCGTTGACGTTGGAGATACCGAAGGCCGTGGAGTACACGGGGTAGTCGACGCCCCAGCGCAGGCGCGCCCACGGGCCCGAGCGCGGGCCGGCGTCACCCCACGCGCGCACGTTGTTGCGCTGGGTGCCCATCTCGCAGGTGCCAATGCGAAGGAGGGTCGCCTCCTCGTAATCGGTCATGCGCGCCATGGCCTCCGCCCAGGTGACGCGCGGCGGGTATGCCTGGCTCGCGCGGTGCTTCAGGCACTCCTGCTTGGCGGCGCCCGTGTGCTTGCCGCAGGGCTTGGCCGATGCGGGGGAGGCCGCAACCAGTGCCGCTGCGGCGATGAAACCGCCAAGAACTGCCCGTCGAAACCACCTGTCCCAACGCGGCTTGTGGCGAAGGGTAGGCTGCCTCGTGACATGAAGCGAACAGGCATCTACGTACGCATCTCCACCGTGGACGCGGCGGGAAACGAGACGGCCACAGCCCGCCAGGAGTCCGACTGCCGTGAGCTTGTGGCGCGCGACGGTGACGACCTTGTCCGCGTGTACCGCGATGTGGACCGGTCGGCATACGACCTCAGCACTGAGCGACCGGCCTTCGAGGAGATGTTGCGGGATGCGTCCCATGGGGACCTCCAAAGGATCGTTGCCTGGAAGTGGGACCGGCTGTGCCGGTCCCTGCTCGACGCTGGCCGCCTGCACCAGCTCGTCGAGGTGAATGGGGTAGACGTGAACACCGTCACGGACCCCATCAGCGGGTGGAGCAGCGCCAGCGCGGCGCTTGAGGTAGGTATCCGCGCCGGGCTTGGCGCGGGCGAGTCGAAGTCCACCTCCACGCGCATTCGGCGTGTCAACGAGGAACGCGCTGCCAAGGGGTTGCCGCACGCTGGCGGCCGCCGTGGCTTCGGGATGAAGCCCGGCCACCTTGAGATCGACCATGACGAGGCCGCGCTCATCCGTGCAGCTGCACGTGATGCGCTTGACGGCGTGAGCCTGACGTCGATCGCGCGTGACTGGAACGCACGCGGCATTCGCACGACTCGTGATGGCGAGTGGAACGTGTCGAACCTGCGCAGGCTGCTCATCGCACCGCATGTCGCAGGGCGCCGCATGTTCCGCGGAGAGGTCGTCGACTCCGACGTGATCCCGCCCATCCTCGACGATTCGACTTGGAACGCGCTCAACGCGTTGTTGACCGACCCGTCGCGCAGCACGCGCAACGGATCGGAGATGGCCAGGCCGCTGTCGGGTGTCGTGAGATGCGGCACCTGCGGCAGCACCATGACGCCCCGTACCCGGCGCAGTGAGGGACTCAAGCCGAGCTACGTGTGCCGACGTGAGCCCGGAGGTCGTGCCTGTGGGGCGCGGTCGATCAGTTGCGATCCGCTGGATGAACTGGTGCTTGAGGCCATCATCGCCTACCTGGGCGACGACCCGCTCGCCAAGGCGTTGGCCAACCGGGACGACGCTGCCGATGCCGAGCTCGCGGATCGCATCCTCGCGCTGCGGCAGGCCCGGGAGGACGCCCTCTCGCTGTTCGCGGACGGACACCTAAGCCGCTCCGAGCTTCTCGCTGTTCAGGCCAAGAACGCTGACGCCATAGCGCCGCTTGAGGCTGAGCTTTCCCGCCGAAGCGGGTCGAAGGCCATCGGGCTGCTGAACCAAGGCGAGTCGATCATCGACGCGTGGAACACCCGGGGCCCGGCGTGGCGTCGCTCGCTCGTCCGTGCCGTCGTTTCTAGTGTGGCGATCGCACCCGCCGCTAAGCGTGGCGCCACGGGATTTGACCCCGACAGGGTCACGATCACCTTCACCGCGTAGGAGCTTCGCCACAGCCGCGTACACCGCGGGGTCCTGGCACGTCATGGGCGCACCCGTCTCGGCGTGCTGCCGGCGCAGCAGGGCCTCGGCTGCATCGCGCATGGGCCGATCGTCGGTCACTCAACACCCCGGGCATCGGTCCACCAGCCGGCCATGTCCTGCTGCAGCTCAGCGAGCGTCGTCAGGAACGCGCGGATGCTGACGTCATGGCCTGCCTGCTTCATGCGCAGCTTGAGCGCTACGGCCCACGCCATGGCGTCGGCAAGCTCATCCTCGATCTCGCACACAAGGTCGGTCGGGTGACGTACCTCGAACCCTTGCACCGCGTCGGTGCGCTGGTACTCAAGCCCGGCGCTTCTCACTCGCTGGCGCGCCTGGTCGGAGAGGTACCCGATTGCACGACGGCTCGCTCCAGCCTCAACGGCCGCGCGGGCCTCCTGGGCGATCGCCTGGGCGTACTCATCCGCGGTCACGCGCCCTCCTCGTCAATCGCCGCAAGCTCGCCGTAGGCGTCTTCGATCCACCAGGAGCCTGTGCGCTCGGGGTTGTCGGCGTCGCGGTCGCGGTAGTAGTTGAGCGCCGCCTGCCTGCGCCACTCAGCGCGCTCCGCCGTGTGGTGCGCCACGACGACGTCTGAGAGCTCGTGCATCGGGAGCTGCCGCTCGTCAGGGCCACACAGGTACTCCCACTGCCAGTCGACCTTGGCCGCGTAGTGCCAGTGGCGGCCGTAGACGGTGAGCCCGGGCAGCGCGCGGAACAGTTGCCGCATCGGGCGCCTGGTCTCGTCAATCAAACGCCCTGGCTCCGCGAACGTGACGCCGCACACGTGGCGCTCGGTCGCCAGGAGCTCCGCGCGGAACCGGTCGGGGTGCGGTGCGTTCACCAGCTCGTTGTCGGCGTCGATCACCCACAGCCAGTCGGTGCCGAGCTCGGCCTCTGCGAGCCCCATGCGCATCATGTGCCGGCGCTTGGTAACTTCCCCCGGCCACGGCTCATGCGGCTCGCACCACAGGGTGAGGCCGATCTGCGCGGACCAGCACTCGTTGATGACCGTTTCCACCTCAGTGAGGGTCGATGCCGCTTGGCCGCTGCCGAAGCGCGCATAGCGGCCGTCGACGGCCACGAGATGGTCGAGGTACGGCGCGTGGCTACCGATAGCGCGCCTGAGGTCGTCGGAGTGCTCGTTGAACCACGAGAGGAGCCCGATCACCTTCATGCGCGCCGGGCCTTGTCGCAGGCGAGCATCAACTCACGCCGACGTTCGTCGTTACCCGGCTCGCGCGCAAACATCTCCGCCAGGTCCTTCACGTCCTCCAGCAGCCGCAGGCGCTGCAAGGTCACGGAGCCGTAGGCCGGCGACAGGGTCTCCCCATGCGCGGCCAGGCGCTCTTGGGCATAGAGGATGATCCCGTCGCGCACGCGCAGCCACTCGTGCAGCTCCTGAATGCGGAGCTCCATACAGGCCATGAAGGTGTGCTCCTGGCTAAGCGCGGTGCTCACCACCACCCCCCGCGGCCGGCAGCGATCATCAGCCCGGCGACGCCGAAGAAGAACAGGAGCAGGACCGCGGTGCCGAAGCTCACGAGTCGCCCCGCAGCCGCTCGACCTCCTGCAGCAGGTATTCCATGTCGTCCGGGGCGGAAGTGATGAAGGCGATCGCGGCCTCTTGGTTCGCCTGGCCGAACAGGAGGTTGTTGACCAACTCCATCTTGGTCGCGTTGAGGCGCTGGCGGATTTCGCCAAGACGGTCGCTCATGGCTGCACCGTCCGTGATGCGATGTGCCGCATGACTTCGAAGCATTCCCGCATCCGCTCAACCTCGTCCAGCAGCCACGCGATGTCGGCGGGGGCGTGGGCGATGAACTCGGCGTTTCTGTCGATCGCCAGTGATGCCAATGCCTCTCCGGCTGCGTTGCGTGGCCTCCGCGTCGGCCACGCGATGACCCCCCACTTCATGCCAGTGACCTCTGCGTCCGTGCGCCCGACTACGGCGCACCCCGCCGATCCTCTGCCTGTGACGACCCACGGCCCCGACGTCGCCGCATCAAGGCGTGCGCGGATTTCGGCGAGGCGGTCAGTCATTCGTCACGCCCTGCACTACAGAATCGTCAGGTAGCAACTCCGTACCGTTTTTGGTACGGAAAGGTTTCCCTACGGAAAGGTTTGTGCTCTGTGACCGTTCGGACACACTCGCACCGTGTAACCGTTCGACCTCAGCCAGCAGCCGCACGTTCTCCAGAAGGTGACCGTCAATGCGCTGAGCGAGCATCGCGGAGTGCCGCCGCTCTGATTCCAGCGCCGCCAGCAACCACGCGATGTCGGCGGGGGCGTGGGCGATGAGGTCAATGTTCCTCGTGAACGTGACGTTGCCAATCATCGTCCGACCGTCATCGGGGTCCATCACGACTACTTCGCCGTTGTCGTAGTTCCGCACCCACGGCCCCGGCGTCGCCGCATCCAGCCGGGCGCGGATTTCCTGTAGGCGGTCAGGCATCGCCACCACCTTCGACGTACGCCGTTGCCTCGCGCTTGGTGCGGAAGGTGGCGACCTTTCTATCGCGGGTAGTGCGCCATACCTCCCACACGCGCTCCTGGGGAGACTTCACGACGAGACGCGATTCACCGGCATCTTCGTTCAGGAAGCCGATCTGCTCGCGCAGGGCTTCGTTCTCAGAGAGCAGGAAAGCGATGTCGGCGGGGGCGTGGGCGATGAGGTCGGCGGTTGCGTGGCTCGCATAGACATCGGCGACGTCAACGCCGAACGGTGCATCGGGCGGGACGCGCGACCATACGCGCATTCCGTCTTTCCATCGCTCCCACGGCCCCGGCGTCGCCGCAGCCAGCCGGGCGCGGATTTCGGTGAGGCGGTCAGTCACGGAACCACCTGACCGCAGCCCGCGTTGCCCGCCACTTTGCAGTCATGCGGGTCAACGCCATGCCGCCACCAATGTCGCGGTAGGGCGTGGTTGTCGTTGACTGCCACCTCCACCTCATCGGTCGCTCACGCCACACCATGAGGTCTGCCGTGCAGTCGCAGTTCTCGCCATGCGGTTGGTCGTACAAGTCGTGGCAGTGGACGTAGGTTGATTCCGGGTGCCACTCGTCGCCTTCACGCCACGCGCAGTAATCGAAGAAGTAGGCAGACGCAGGGAGGTAGGCAATGCGCTCCTGAATCGCGGTCATGCGGTCGCTCATCGCGCGCTCCTGGTCATCTGCACGCGGCCCTTGACCGGGTACACGGTGATGGCCTTGCCGTTGGGGGACAGCGCCACCTGGCACCGCACGTGGTCGGACTCGATCATCAGCGTGCGGCCGCCGTTGGGCCACGCGGCGCCGCGGGTGACGTCCCACTTGTCCCAGCGGAACCCGTAGCGGGCGGCCTCCTCGTCTGTGAGCCACCGGCTTATGGCGCACCGTCCTTGACCTCGACCCAGAGGCTCCCGTCGCTGTCACGGCGCATCAGCGGGTTCTGCTCCATCGCCTGCTCCCGCAGCCGGTAGATGGTGTTCCGCATCCAGTCCACGTCGCTGACGAGCTGCGCCACCAAGTCATGCGGCCGCCATGCGCATCTCCTTATCTCGGCACGGCGGCGGTCAATCTGGCGAAGGCGCTTGAGGACTGGATCGTGCTCGTCCGAATCTCCAGCCGCACGTAGTCCGGCCACCAATCCAGCCAGCTCATGTGCCACGTCTACGACTTCGCTGTCGCGGTTGCCGCTCATGACGCCAGCCAGACGATCGCGCGGGCGCCGTTGACCACGGCAAGGAATACGAGCGCGTACAGCGCGATGGTGAACACGCGGCTGGTGCGCCACAGGTCATGCAGTGCATCGCCCAGCTCCTGCCACGACTCCGCCATGGTCTTGGGGCTCTTGCTCACGCGGCCTCCTCAATCTTCGGCACGCCGTACTCGGCAAGAAGGCGCGACGCCAGGCTTGCGACGCCCGTCTGGAACTGGCGCAGGGCGTTCAGGTCGTTCCCGCACTGCTCGACCACGCTGGTCAGGCTGCGGTAGGCGATGAGGTCGCACATGGCCTTGTCGACGCCCAGAGGGTCATCGGGGTAGCGCTTAGCGGCGATCTCCATGGACGCCTTCAAGTACTCGCCGGCGAGCTCGGTGAGGTCGATGTCGCTCATCAGCCACCCGCCAGTTGCCGCAGCAGCTCGTTGTCGCGCTCCAGGCGTGCGATGTAGCGCACCAGCGCCTCGCGGCTGCTCTCGTCGTTGCCCGGCTCATCACGGTCGGGCAGCACGCGCCCCAGCGCCTCTGAGGTGAGGTCGCACACGTCGGACACCAGCGAAAGGACAAAGCCCAGGTGCTCTCCGACCGTCCCGGCCTCGGCGGTCGCTTCGTAGCACTCGGCACGGTCCGCCCTAGCCTCAAGCTCCTCCACTAGCTCGGCGCCGGTGTACTTCTCAAAGGGGCGCGCGGTCATCAGGCGACGCTCGGCGCAAAGGGAATGTCATCTACCGAGTGGCCCGCCTGCACGGGCCCGGGAGAATCGCTCGCGGGCCAGTCCCCCGTCGCGCGGCCGCCGCCCTGGGCGGAGGTCAGCTGCGATCCACCGCGCTGCTTGCCGCCGTCGACGATCTGGACGCTGCGGCACACGATCTTGGTGGCGCTCCGCTTGTCTCCGTCGCGGGTGGTCCACTCGTCCATCTGGAGGTAGCCCGCAACGGCAACGCGCGTGCCCTTGTCCAGCATTGACTCAAGCGCCTCCGCGACGCGCCCGAACACCACGGCGTCGATGTAGTTGGACTTGTCCAGCCACTGGTCGCCGTCCTTGGCGCGCGTGGTGTACGCCAGGCGCATCGGTAGCACCGAGCCCTTGAGCTCCGGCGCGGCCGTGAGCCTGCACACCATCGTGACCTGGTTGATGTCCTCCACTACGCCTCCTCGATGATCTGTCCGGCGGCCGGGTTGACCGCGAACGTTCGCGGCTTGCCCGCGCGCCAAGTGAGCGCGCCGTGGGCCCGAAGCCACTCCAGCTCGCGCTGCACGCTTGATGTCGACGGGATGCACAGGCCAGACGCGATCTCGCGCACGGTCGGCGGGTGACCCCACTCGGTGATGTACCTGTCGATGAACTCGATGACCGCCGCACGCCGGGCGTTCGCACGTGATGGTGTGCCGGTGGCCATCAGACGGCGTCCTTGCCGCGGCCGGTGCCGTCGCACATGCGGCAGGTCCGTGAACTCCACATGCGCGCGCCGTCGGATGAGGTGCGGGTAAACACCACGCGGCCGGTTCCGTCGCAGCCAAAGCACGGCCGGCGCTTGATAAGACCGATGTTCTCGCGCCACGCCGACCAGCCCGACACAAAGGTCTTGACTCCGTCGCGTGCGCGCACCCACGTGGCCATCATCAGCGCCTGTCCTCTGGGCTCTCTGCGAGCCGCCTGGCGGCCTCCGCCATCACCTGGTCGTACCGGCGGTCGGCCTCCCGGCTTAGGCGGTTCAGCCGCAGCACCATGACGAAGGCTGCAACCAAGACGACCGCCAGCACGATGGAAAACGGATCGACGATCACGCTGCATCGCTCTCATCCGGGACGAAGGCGACTTCCATGCGGACCGGTGGCGTGCTGATGAGCTCATCAGGGTCGATGCCGTGAGCGCGCAGCCGTCCATCGGCCGCACGCAGGTCACTGACCTTGGGTGTGCTCAGCACCGTCTCCTCGGTCACCAGCCCGAGCTGGATCAGCGGCTCGCGGTGCCGGCTGATGCCTTCGCTGTTCACGCGCGCCGACGGGCGCCTGGTCGGCCGCTGGAGCACGACTGTGCCGCGCCGGGCGCGGATGACCTCTCCGGTGAACTCCATGTGGGCCCGAAGCCCGTGCTCGATGTCGCGACGCTTGGCGCGCAGCAGGTCAAGCTGCTCCGAGAGCTCGGCCTCCTCAGCCGCGAGCTCCACCCATGCGACGGCGATCTCCTGCAGGTCGTCCTTGCTGATCGGGTTGATCCCGGCGTCGCGGAGGATTGGGCGGATGTCTGCGCTCACGAGGGCTCGTTCCCGTAGCCGTTCGGCGGGCCGGTCACCTCATCCGGCACCAGCACCGCATCCTCCGCGGCCGCGAAACGCTCCTGGACAATCGCGGTGGCCTTGGCGTAGGTCACGTCATCCGCCAGCGCCTCACGGCCGCTGATGCCGCCCTCGGTGAGCGCAGCAGCCACCTGCGCGGCATCAACGCCTGCAATGGACACCAGCTCGCGGATGCGGGTGTTGGCGATGTCCTGCGCTGCCACGGCCGGCGAGTCGAAGGTGTTCGCCTGGCTGCGGCGCATCTCGTCGGTGATCTCCTCGGCCGGGAGGGCCTCCCAGCCCGCAAGGGTGACCACATAGCCGAGCGCCAGGCGAAGGGCCTTGCCGCTCGCCCGGGTCTGGGCCATGGAGCGCACCGCAAACTCGTCACGGCTCTTCCAGCTCTTCTCAGAGCGCAGGCACATGCTCTCGGCAGCAGCGACCTCGATGCCGGTGCGCTTGTCGATCACGACCGCACGCGCCTCCCAGCCATCACCGATGCCCCACTCAGCCGGAACCATGCGGCACCACTCGATCTTCACCGTGTGGCCGGTCATGTTCCCGATCAGGGTCATGCACTCGGTCATGGGGTACTCGCGCCCGCCCACGTTGGCGATGAAGTTCTTCGACCGGGCGATGTCCACGATCTCGCGGGCGGCGTCCTGGGCGTACCTCATGACCTCCTTCGGCGGCACCAGCTCGTGCGGTGCAGGTGGCATGGCGTCGCGCACGGCGATCTCAGTACTCATTCGCTCTCCTCCCCGGCAAGGAGCCACACGCGCCCCTCGCGCCGGATGCGGCCTGCCTTGCGCAGCCGCGTCGTCAGTTGCTGGACGCGCGCCTTGTCGATGCCAGCGCGCGCTGCGATCTCGTCAAGGCGTGCTGGCAGGGTCGCCAGCACCGCCGCCTCCTCACCCGCGAGCTGCTCGGAGCGCCGTGGCTCGTGCTGGCGCGGGTCGTTCTCACGCATGACCTGCTGCACCTCAAGCAGCTTTGACACGTATGCGTGCCGGCGCGCCTGCGCCTGGCTGATGAGGTGGTCGACCTGGGCGATCTCGCGCACGAGCCGCCCGTGGGCCTCGTGCGCCGCCAGGTACTCCTCAAGTCCGTCGTCAAGCGCGCGAGCAGCGCGCTCCTGCGTGTGCGCCACGCCGAAGGCCGCTGCGCTTGCCGGGGAGTCGAAGGCTGCGCTCTCGCGCCTCGGGTCGATCACCTGAGCACTCCGATGTCGCCGCGGCAGGGCGCGAAGAGGCCCGCCGCCTCCGCGCCCTGCACCGCGACAGACCGGGCCCGCTCAGCGCCGGTCCTGGTGCACGGGCCCGTCGTCCGGTCCGGGCCCGTGCAGGCTGGCGCAAGTTGGAGGATGCGCCCGCCCATGGTGCGGGGGACGTCGATCGCCACCGCGCCCCGCGCGCGGACCCTGGAAGGGGTGGAGGTAGCGACGGCAAGCAGCCGGCCGTCGTACATGGCATGTGCTCGAACGCCTGACACAGCCCTCGCGGCTCGCCGAGTCCGCGGGGTCATAAGCCGCGTCACCGCGGCCTCGCATCGGCGGCACGCGCTCCCTCGTACCAGCCGGTCTTGTCATGCACCCACTCCATCGCGTCCACGATGTGGGGGCCGACGATGTCCATGCCGAACCTCGTGGCGACCAGCGCCACAAGGAACGACAGGACAATGAAACCCATGGCCACAGTGGCCGGGGTGATCGCGCGCTTGCGACCACGGGGAGCAGCCATCACGCGGCCACCTGGGGACGCCGGGCGAAGCAGTACAGCTCATCCGCCGCCTCGCACATGGCGTCGTCGAGGTCGGCGAAGGCGTTGCCCCCGTCGGTGACGTCCGCGACGAAGAAGCGCTCCGGGTCGGGGTAGACCGTGACCTTCCAGCCGGACCCGATCCGGATGATCTGGGCAGCGCACGCGAGCTCGTGATCGCCCTCATGGAACGCGTACCAGACGCCGTCGTCCTCCAGGTCGCGCCGCCACGCCAGTCCCCAGGCGACGATCGCGTGCTCTTGGGCAAACGATGCGCGCTCGATGGGAAGTGACCTCTTCATGCGGCTCATCTGTCCTCCTCAGATGAAGATCATGTTGTGCGAAAGACTCTATAGAGCCAAATGCACTACACAAGGCCGCATGCTGCTGCTCAAACCACAACTTTCCCGCTTGTAGCGGTTTTTGCACTACCCGCGTGGTTAGGAAATACGTATGCGCTGACTAACGCGAGCGCTCTGGCGGGATGACTGGGTTATGGTTGGCCGTCGCCAGAGGAGGACTGGTGGAAGTCGGAGACATGATCCGCGAGGCCCGGATTGCCAAGGGCATGCGGCAAGAGGATGTGCACAACCTCGTCGGGGCGAAGTCGAAGGACCCGCGGAGCCAGGTGTCTAAGTGGGAGACCAACAAGGTCCTTCCCGGCCGGAAGACGTTTGCGCTCTTGGTCGACGTGCTTGAGCTGGACCACGACCAGGCATGGGCTGCGTACGGGTACAGGTCGGCACAGGACGCCGCGCGCGCTCTACTCGACGGGGAATAGCCGCTCACGCGCGAGCTCTGCACGGCGGATTATCTCGACGCCAGCCGGATGAGTGACCAACTGGTCGCGTCGCATGAGCGTCAGCTCGACGATCTCCGCGATGGCATCCCAGGCAGGGCATTCGCCCCGGGCCATCACCTCGTTCGCCGAACCGTTGTCCTGCACGTGTCCTCCGTAGTCAGGAAAGGGAACGTGTGTTCTAGTCCGCGCTTCGGACGGATGGCTTACACGGGGCCGCGATCGTATGCCATCGCTACCGTCGGAAACGTCTACCGGAGGTGAAGAAGTGCGCCGTCTTTGTGCAGTGGCCGTTGTTGGCGTGGTCACGGGGCTGTCGTGCGGGCAAGCACTTGCGTACGACTGGCCAGTCGTCGATTTCAGTGCGCCTGGAGATACGTACGACCCGGCCACGCTTGGGACCTATGGAGATCAGGAAGGCACCACGGTGCTGGAGTATCCCGGTGATCCGGTCGCTGGCAAGGGCGTCGCGTTGACTGTTGGCATTGGAGCGGCTGACGGCCGCGGAGTGCTCCCGCTGGCAGAGGGTCCGTACTGCATCGGGTCTGGTGGTGTTTTCCCAATCGTCGGAGCTAACCCGTACCGCCGCTCGGCGCCGAGGAAGAACGGCGTCTGGGCACGAGTCCGCTGGAGTTGGGTGGGTTGCACCAACACCACGACGTGGCGGGTCGCGGACGGTGTGACCACCTACACCGTCAGCAGGCTCAAGCGCGTATACCGCCCGGCGGTCTACCGGACCATCTGGGAAGACCAGAGCAACGGCGACGCCTACTTCAACACGTGCCTGACGGCTGACTACATCAGCAGCATCCGCCAGGAGGGCGGCCGCAAGTACTGCAAGGTGCTGGTGCGCGAAAAGGTCGACCGCACGACGTACCGCCTCACCCAGCGCACGACGATCACCAAGGTGTATCCGGCGTACGTCACGCCGTAGCCGGGACTCGGGGTAGCGTCCGGCAGGTGAGTGCCATGCACCCAAAGCGGGTAGAGAACCCAGATGCCAAGTGCCCGCGCGTCAAGTGCAAGGATCATCAGAAGCTCGTGGAGGCGGCATGGGCGCAGGGCTGGTGGTGCTACCTGCAGAAGAATGGCCACGTTCTCTGCGTGCCACCGGACGGCAAGTCGCGTGCGGTCCCGGTCCCGGGCACTCCCGGCGACCACAGGTCATACTTGAACACCCGCGCGATGCTCAGGCGCGCGGGACTCGACCAAGGGGAGACCTGAGATGCCCACGTTCAACATCACGGGCGACGTCGTTGGCACCGGACCCATGTCCGAGGAGCACGTGTCTGACGTCGCCTGCGCCGTGCTTGACGCGCTCATGAGCCAGTCGCCCATGCTGATGGGCGCGGCCGTGCACATTGACCTTGAGGACCGGATCATCAGCGCACTGGCCACCGTGATGGTGGAAGACGCCGATGGGCTCTACGCGCGACGACGCCTCATGCTCGACACGATGCTGTCCGCCGCGACCGACTTTGAGTACCAGGCCGACAGCGCTGAGCGCGAGTCGGCCGTGCTGTCCCCGGCCTAGTCCAGCCAGATCATGTACTCGCCGGTGACGGTCCCCTTCTCGGGGTGCACGTACACCAGGCGCTGCCCGGGCCGACCGCGAGCAGCCATGAACTCGCTGGCGTACTGGCTCCCGCTCTCGGTGGAGGGCGTCATGCGCACCTGTCCGCCCGAGGGCAGGGTCAGCACGATGTTTTGGTGGTAGTGGCCGATGAACATGTCGCTCCACTCGAACGGCATGGAGGAGCTCCACGCGGTCGCGCGACGCTGGATGCCGAACATCGGGGTGCCTGACACGCCCTTCACCTGGTCGCCGTGTACAAGCAGCGATGACCAGTTGCCGACGACCACGTGGGAGTACCACGTGAGGTTCTCCTCCCACGTGAGGCGGTCCTGATCTCCGAGCTGGTTGCGCGCGATGGCGTAGGCGATGTTGTCGAGGTTGTCCTCGCGTGGCATGTCGCCGCGCCGGCCGATGCGCCCATGGTTGCCCGGCACGGTGTGCACCGTCACGTGATCGAAGTCCTGCAGGAGGCTCAGGACGACCTCCGCCATGAGCCCTGAGGCCGCCATGAGCTGCGCGTAGGAGGAGGAGTCGACCTCGTATGCCTGCCCGGGGAAGATCGACACGCCCTCGATGTGGTCACCACCGAACAGGACGGTGCATCCCGGGATAGGGTGATCCTTGCGCTGGATGTCGGTGATCCGGCGCACGCGATCGACGACCGTGCGCACCCGCTTGATGCATACGTCGGTGTCGTAGTCCTCAGTGCGCTTGCCGAGCTGCCAGTCGGTCAGATGGAGCACGGCCTCCTCGACGTCACCGTCGCCCGCCTTGGCCTTGGGCCGCGGCACGGGCTTGGGCCTTCCGGTCACTACCGCGGCCTCGAAGGCCGCCTCCTTGATCGCCGAGACCAGGGCGGTGCGCTTGGCCTTCGCCTGCGCGAGCTCGCGCTGCAGCCGCTGGGCGGTCTGCTCAAGCGCGTCTACCTGCGCCTGGTGCTCAAACTTATCCCCGAGCGCACCCACAGATGCCCCTCCTGTGGCGGCTCACCCCGTCGGAGCTCGTCTTATGGCCCTCGTCGGTGAGCACCTTGGCGATGACCGAATGGGCGTACTCCGGGTTGGCCAGGGCGTCTTCAAGCTGCTCCTGATCGGCCTTCTTGAGCGACTGCATCGCCTTGGCAACTCCGCAGCGATTGGGGCGCACGCGCTCCTGCTCTGCGGTGATCTTGTCCATGAGGCCCATGGCCTACGCCCCTTCCTGGAACAGGTCGGGGTCGACGGTCGACGCAGCAGTCGGCTCATCCACCCACTCGACCTCATCAGTGCCGTAGATGGTGTTCACCACTGCCTGCCACATGCGGCCGATCACGGTCACGCTCGCGAGGATCGCCGCGGCCCACACCCACACCTGCCCGGGGATCCCTAAGTCGCGCGCAGCGTCAGCCAGGGCGGGGATGAATGGCACGAGCACGGCCGCAGCGGCGCCGATCGTGCCGATCCACGACGCCTTGCCGAATGACACGGTGTTCACGGTTCTCTCCTTAGCTCCAGCGGATGACGGCCCGGATTTCAGAGCGCGTGCGGTTGCGCTCGTACACGCCCCCACCGTTGCTCTGCGAGCCCTGGGTGTCCCACTCAGGGGACGTGTTGCCCTCGATGGTCCGTGCGCTGTTTCCTTGGCGGCTTACGAGCATGCCGATGTGGTCCGGCACGCCATCGCCGCCCCAGTCGAAGGTGACGAAGTCGCCGGGCCGCGCGTCGTCCCACGAGACGATGCGCATGCCGAAGCGCCCCGAGCGCGCAAGGCCCTCGATCTCCGGCACGTACAGCGGGTTGAACCGGCCCTTGATGAGCCCGTCGCGCGCCGTGGTCGATCCACCGACCAAGGCCGCCAGCATCACGTCGTAGGCGCACCAGTAGTAGCCCATGAGGTAATAGGTCTTGAGCACCTTCATGCGCTGGCCGAGCGCAACCAGGTAGGGCACCACGTTCGACCTGGCCGGCTTCTCCACCAGCTTGAGCCGCGCCTGCTTGCGCATTTCCTTGACTGCGCGCCCCTGCTTGCCGAGCGCCTTGTCGGCGGCCTTCTTGCGACGCGAGGCGCGCACCTTCATCAGCGGCGTCTTGGCCTTCGCGCCGGTCAGGTAGGCGTAGTCGCTCGCGGTCACCTCGGTGTTCACGAAGCGCGTGTGGAACCCGTAGGACCACTTCCACGCCTTGACCGCTCCTGCGGTCGCAGGCCCGTACTGGCCATCCTGCGCCGCACCCACAAGGCGCTGCACGTTGCGCACGATGGGCCCGCGCATTGCCGGGCTGGTCAGCCTCAGCGTCTTCATGCGTCAGCCTCCTCTCGGAGAGGTGTCGGAGTCATTCCGGGGGATGGCGGCAGGTGGCCGCCGAAGGGGGCTAGAGGAAGTAGCCCAGCACCGCGCCTGCGATGAGCAGGATCGCGGAGAAGGTCAGGCCCACCGTCTTGTCGCGCCAGAAGTCGCGGCGCTCGTCGGTTTCCTCGGCGTGGGAGTGCGCGATGCGCGCTTGGGTCTCAAGCTCCTGCAGCCGGTGCTCGGCGCGGGTCACGCGACCATTTTGGATGCGGATTCGCTCGTCGAGGCCCTCCAGCCGATCACCTACGCGCGCGAGCTCGCCGCTCATGTGCGCGGAGTGCGTCGCGAGGTCGCGGTCGATCTTGCCCAGGCGGTCGAAGATCGCGCCGAGGCGCTCTGCGTCGGTCATGGCTAGGACACCTGCCCGAGCCATGTGGCCGTGATGTTTGACTCAACGCTGTTGGCGATTGAATAGGTGCCAGTACCGCTGTTGGATACGAATAGCTCAACGTAGTCATTGACGGTGAGCGGATACGAAAAGGCAACCACGGCGGAATCGTTCGCACCTGATGCTGGGGCCATCGATTGCCAGATGAAAGTCGTCCCGTTCACCTTGGCGAACACATTCCTCTGAGTAAATGATCCGGTGGTGTCAACGCGGATGGAACCGGTGAAGGTGTATACGCCTGCTGTTTTTGCGGTAATCCTGCTCGTGTTCGTCACGGGGTCGTGCATGGAGTCAGTGTCAAAGGACTCTGCATCCCATGTGATTGCTGTTCCGGACGTATACGGCGTCAACGTCGTTGAGCGGTAGACGCGGCACATCGGCGGCTTCCGAAAGTTGTTTGAGTTCGTGAACAGGGTGGAGAAGTCACTGGCAAGGATCGCGTTCCCTGCCGTTGCATTTGCGACCGTGAGGTCCGCGTAGGTCTTAGCCATGAGGTTCGGTCCTCCTTAGAAGCCGTAGGTTGCGTACGGCGGAGGCTCCGCCGGATCGTCAAGGGTGTAGGCCGAGAGCGCGTAGACGTCTGCGGCCTCGGGGGCGGGATCGGTGCCGGGCGAGTAGACGCCCACCATGCGGGTGCGGGCGCTGAGCACGATCTCGCACTCATGCCGGAGGCCACCGTTTCGCACCCGGTGGGTGATCTGCTCGACAAAGCCATCTACCTCGGCCCCGGTGATCGACTCAATGGCGAGCACGCGCTGCCCGAGCTCCAGGTCACGCATGATGTCCAGCCGGGCATCGGTGTCGTTGTCCAGGCGAATGCGCACCAGCGGCGCTTCGGCCTGGCCGGTGCTCGCCAGGTAGGCCGCAAGGGCGTCGGCGGTCGCCTGGGTCGCCACGAACGTCGTCGTGGTGGGCTCGCTCGTGACGGTGCCGAACGTGAGCACGTCTGCGGTCGTTGAGGTGTCCGTCGCGGAGACGGTTGGGGCCACCACGGTCGACTTGGTGCGAATGAGGGCCACTACTCGACCTCAAACCCGGGGTCGTACTCAAGCGCAACGTCCGTGAGCGTGACGTCAGGCGTCTTCCTCAGCGAACGTGCCGGGTAGTCCTCGTGGGTGAAGACCGCGCCTGCGCAAAACACCTTGCCGCGCGATGCGGTGAGCAGGTCGTCGATGATCTGAAACCCGTTCTTCTCCGTGCCATCGAAGTCGAACGACGCGGCGGGGAGGGTGCGGCCGTTGCCTGCGGAGACGCCCTGCACCGTCGGGTTGAGCGCCCTGTCGTCAGGCGCGGTCCAGCCCGCGGCGTCCAGCAGCCGGCCAATCGCGCTTGCGGTGGTCTCGCCGGGGTTCTGCGTGACCACCGGCAGCGTCTTGGAGGTCTTCCACAGCACATCCCTGGCAATGACCTCGGCCTCTCCGGTCTCGCGCTTGTACCGCCAGGTGGTGATGAATCCGAAGAACTCCACGCGCGATCCGGTGGTGGTCGCCATCGTGATGCGCAGCGGCCTGAGCGGCTTGATGCCGGGCTCGACCGCCGCAGGGCTCACGCCCTCGTAGTAGGGCGACAGGGGAGAGGTGGTGCTCGCCGGGTTGTAGAGCTCGCGGCCACCAGCTCCTGCGGCGGAGGGGTCGTTCGTGACTCGCTGCAGGGTGATCTTGGCCTGCCCCGGGCGCATCGGACCGCCGATGTCGTCGCCTCCGCGCTGCCACTCCATCTCGGTGACGTCGCGGGTGACGTCGTCGTAGTCACCGGAGAAGGTGGCCGTGGCCGAGCTCGCATACGACTGCGCGGGCGTGTAGGTGGTGGCCGAGGCCGCGTAGGTTGTCGCGGTCTGGCCTGCGCCCATGTAGACCGCTGAGGAGCCGGTGAGATTCGAGAAGTCGATCTCGACGGTGTAGGTGGCGGTGGGCACCTAGTAGCTCCCGGTCAGCGCAATCTGCCGGCGGAGCTCGGGCCCGATCTTCCGGGCGAACTCCTCCGCGCTGAACTCGTTGCCCGCGACGTTGACCACGACGGTCGACCCTGCGCGGCCGCCGGCACGCATCACGTCGTCCATGACCCGCGACATGTACGCCCGCCCCCGTCCTCCGGTGAGCGGGATGACCGCCTCGGGCCCGGCCTCTCCTGCGAGCACCGCACGGCGGAGGATGCCGCCGCGTGCCATAGGCACAGGCTTCTTGTGGATGCGATCCCATCCGGCGAGCGTGTCCGCGCCGTACTGGTTGACGAGGCTGCGCTTCTCCGCGTCGGTGAGCTTCTTCCCGCTCTTCTTGAGCCGCGCGAGCTCCGCCTTGAATGCCTCGCGCTCGCGGTTCCAGTCTTCGAGCTTGGCGTTGTAGATCGACCGGTCAACGGTGACCGTATCCGCGCCCGTCGCGCCACCGAGGCCTTCGCGGATGATCTGCAGCGCTGGCTGGATGGCGGCGTTGAATGCGTTGGTCCACTCGGTGCCAAACATCTGTCCGAGCGTCGCGCCCGTGTCGCCTCCGATGAGCGCGGTGAGCTCCGTCTGGAACTGGTCCGCGCTGATGAGGCCCTGCTGGAACCGCGACGCGAGGCTGGAGACGGCCTTGGAGTCCGTCTCGGCCTGCTTGGCGGCCTCAGACTCAAGCCGCGCAATCTCCTTCTCGGTGTAGAAGTCGGCCAGTGCATCGCGCGCTGCCTGGCGCTCCGCCTCCGTCAGGTCAGCGTTCGCCTCGGCATCGTCGCGAGCCTTGATCAGCTGCGTCTCGCGGCGAAGCTCCTGGGCAGCGTTGTAGTTGCCGCGCAGCTCGTTGAGCGACTGGTTGTTGCCGGAGAAGCCCGCTTGCGCGGAGTAGATAGCCACGCGCGCCTGGCGAAACATGTCGACGATCCCGGAGGTGGCGCTGGCGGCCTGCTGGCGAAGCTGCTCAAACGCTCCGCGCGTCGATGCCCCTGAGACCGTCTGCGCCATGGCCTTCTTGAGCTCCGCGCTGCGCTCGCGCACGCCGACAACCGCGCCCATGACGAGCTGCCAGCCGATCTCGCGCTTGGTTACCTCTGACGGCGACTTGATTCCGGCGTCCTGCTTGGCCTGGGCGATGCCCTGGCGGACCACTTCGGAGATGGCCGCGCTCACGTCGGGCCCACCGGCACGAACGCCTGCGGCCACGCCCTGAGAGAGGGCCTTACCGACGGGGCTCCCCTGCCCCGGCCCCTTCTCCTTGGCACTGGCGGCAGCGCCGCCCGTCATCACGCTGAAGGCGCTGCTGACCTTGCCCTTGCCTTGGCCGATGCCCTTGCCGACGGCCTCCGGAATCTTGGCGCCAGCGCCCTGCATGGCGTTCAGGTAGGGGTTCACCGCGCCGGCGTCACCCGCAAGCCCGAACAGGTTGGAAAGGCCCTGCTTGATGAGCCCAGGAAGGGATGCAATGCCCTTGCCGATCCACTCGACGATCTGGCGCCCGAGGTCGTAGGCGGCCTTGAGGATGCCAACCGCGGCGTTCCACACCGCCATGGGGACACCCTTGATGATGTTGACGATCCCGTTCAGGATCGCCGTGCCGATGCCCTTGAGCCCGTTCCATGCCCCGGTGAAGTCACCACGCACCAGCGCGGCCACGGCCATCACGGCGTTCTTGATGACGTCGAACGCCATCTTCGCGGGGCCCATGAACCACGAGATCACCGGACCGGCCACGGTCTTGATCGCGGTAAATGCCTGGTTGACGATGTTCCGGAACGTGGAAGATGTCTGGTAGGCGGTTACCAGCGCTGTCCCGAGCAGCAGGAGGAGAGAAACGATCCTCAGAATCGGGTTCGCGTTCATCACGGTGTTCAGCACGCCGAACGCCATGGAGAAGGTGTTGATCGCCTTGGCCACCGCGAGGCCCGCCATGAGCGCCCCGAGCGCTCCTGCGAGGCCCAGCACCACCTCCTTGTTGCGCATCACCCAGTCGACGACCTGAGGCAGCGTCTCTGAGGCGAAGTTGGCGAACGCGATGATGACCGGCGTGAGCGCCACGCCCACGGCCTCCATCGCGTTCTCCGTCGCCACCCCGAGGCGCGCCTGGGCACCGGCGGCGGTGTTGCCGAATGCCTCTGCCTGGCCGGCGAACTTCTCACGGAGGAGGGCGAACGCCTCTTCCTTGGTGGTGTTCTTGTCGACCTCGATGCCGAGGCGCTTGAGGCCGCCGATGCTGCCGACGTTGGCCCGGTTCACCATCTGCGTGGCGGACGACAGGCTGATCTGGCGGCCGCGGGCAATGTCCGCCACAAGGCCCAGTTGCCCCTGCGCCTTGGCGACGTCGCCGGTGGTCCGCACAAGGCCCGTGAAGGCGTCCTGCAGGTCCTCATCGTCGAACCCGGACAGGCGCGAGATGCTCTGGACGGTGCTCTCGATGTTGTTCCGGACGCCCACAGTGTTCTTGCCGAGCGTCTGGAGCTGCGCGCCGAGCCTCGCGGACGATGCCTCGGACTCCGCCGCGGCGTCGGTGACCCGCTTCAGCCCGACGATCGCGAGCCCGCCTGCGGCGGCCGCCACCAAGGCGAAGTTGCGCCGGAGCGCCTGCATGGCGCCCGTCTGGCCGATGGCGCTTCGGCCGAACCGCGAGGTGGCCCGGGAGGCGCGCGCCATGGCGGCCTCAACCGACCGGGTATCACCGACGACCTCGACCTGCAGGCGTGCGGTGCTGGCCATTAGCGCGACCTCCTCTGCGCCTTGCGGCGCTCGCGCGCCTCCTCGGCGAACAGGTCAGTGAGCTGCTGGAACTCGCCCACGGTCAGACGCCCCATGTCCCAGGGCATCAGGTGGAAACGCTCGGCCATGACTGGGTGCCAGAGGTCCCGGGGGTCTAGGAACTCACCGGAGCCGCGGCCTCGGCGGCTGCGGCGTCGGGGGTAGGGCGCTCGGAGTCCACCAGCGCCTCCATGGTGATCTCACCGGCGCGCTCAAGCGTCATCGTGGAGTCCTCGCGGCGCATCAACAGGAACAACATGAAGCGCATGACCTGGGCGGAGCCGAAGTCCATCTCGCTCTGGGTCTTGCCGATGTGCTGCTCAAGCTCGGCGAGCTCGTTCAGGTCCAGCTTCATGAACGAGTAGTGCTTGCCGTTGATCCAGATGCCGTCGTCTGCGGATGCCATGTTTCGCCTCTTTCTCTACAGGCGGCCGAAGCCGCTCTCGATGAATCGCCTGAGCCGCTCGTCGAGTTGGCGAACGACCTCGCCCTGCTTGCGCTGCAGGGCGTCGTAGAGGAAGGGCGTCGGCCCACGCTTGCCGCGCGTGCCGTACTGGCCGAAGTGGATCAGCAGCGAGTAGTTGTACCGGCGGAAGTAGTCCCGCCGGGCTTCCACGATCGCGGTGCTGCCGCCCTTCATCTTGGGACGGATGGAGCGGCGCAGGTTGGTGGTCTTGCCCTGGGGGGCAAGGTCCCGCGCCTCGTCGGAGACGATCCGGGCAACAGCAGTGAGTTCCTTGCGGAGCTCGCGCGAGATGCCCTTGTCGATCTTGTAGAGCGTGGACTGCAGCGCCTGCAGCCCCGTCACCCGGATCGTCGCCGATGACGCCATGGCTAGGAGAGGGACTCCGAGCTGACGTAGGTGCAGGTGAGCGCCTCGGTGCTGGACGCGTTGTCCTCCAGCGCCTGGAACTCGATGCTCTGCATGAGCATGCCCGGGCCCTCAACGGTCGGCGTGGCCGACGTGATGAGGCACTTGGGCATCGTGAAGCTGATCGACGGGTAGTAGGTCCCCGAGATCGCCGTTGCGCCCGTCCAGGTGGCCGTGACGGCGATCACGCTGCCGGCGCGGTACTTGGTGAACATGTCGGACGTCGCCCAGGTGCCCGGGCCCGCGCCGAACTCCAGCTCGATCGTTCCGGTGATCTCGCGCATCTCCGCGAGCACCGGCTGCGAGCGCAGGGTGCTTGATGCGATCTGGTAGCGCTCCAGGTCAAGCCCCTGCGCCACGTTCAGCTCGATGCTGCGGACCTCGGCAGCGGTCGAGTCGATCGTCGCGGCCCCACCGGCGAAGGTGAAGGGCTCGGTGCCCGTCGCGTAGGAGATCGACGTGCGGTCCGATGCGCTCGGCACGTAGTCACGGCCGGCCAGGGTCAGCGTGGTGGCGAGAGTCCCGTCCACCTCGTTGGCGATGGACCACTCCGGGATCACGCAGCCCGTCGCGTTCATGGTCCTGACGACACCGCCACGATCCGCTGCGCCCACCTGGAAGGTGAGCGATGAGGACGTGGGGAGCGTGCCGAGGCGGAACGCGTAGGAGTAGACGCCTGAGGTGACGGTCGTCTTGGTGGTGCCATACGCGCGCTCATCGCCCATCATGTGGCGAAGCAGCAGGCCCATGCCGTTGGCCTCGGCGTCAAACTCGATTTCGCCTGAGACGCCCTTCTTGTTCACGACCTGGCGGCTTGACTGCTGGACGGACCGCCCGGAGACGATCCCCTCGCTCATGATGTGCTCAACATCCAGCTCAAGGCCGATGCTGGTCGCCACGATGAAGTTGGTCGGCGTGACGGCCGTGCCATACACGCTTTCCACACCGAAGCCACAGGAGCTACCCAGCCCTGAGGCAAGGCTGTTGACGGTCACTTGCTCTCCTTAGAGTCGGGCGCGGGCTTCTCGGCCTTCGCCGGCTTCTCGGCGCGCCAGATGGTCGGGTTCTCCTCAAGCAGGCGCTCGGCCTGGGCATCGGAGACGTCGCGGGGCTTTCCCCGCTCGAAGGCCAGGCTCTCGCCGTCCACGGCGACCACGACCCCCGGGAACTCGCCCTGGTAGACGATCTTCACTGGTGTTCCTTCCTTCCTAGATGTAGGCAACGGCCGAGATCACGCACGTGATCCGCGCCTCGCGGGCCGTGTCGTTGACCAGCTCCTCAACCCGGTAGCGGGTGAGGCTCGCGACCTCGACCGTGGACCCGACGCGGGGGTCGGTCCTGATCGCGGTCTCGATGGAGCCGAGGAGCGCGGTGGCCCTCTCGGTGGTCGCCTGCTGCGCGGTGGTCTCGCCGACCACGCTCACGACGACCGTCAGATCAATCTCCTCGCGCTTGGAGGTGCTGGGCGCGGAGATGGCGGCTCCGATGCCGCGGTATTCCTGCGCCACCTCGGCGTCCGCGAGGATCACCAGCTCGCGGCGTGGGTCCTTGGGCCATCCGTAGGACACGAGCACGCCTGAGAGGCCCGCCTGGGCCTCCAGCAGCGTCTTCAGGGCGGCCTTGAAGGCCGGGACTGCGGAGGTCGCCATCAGACGGGCGTCCTGCGGTAGGGCCCGAGCAGCGCAAGGGCAGCCCCGGGGATGCGCCTTCCCATCGGCTGGTCCGGCAGCATCATGCGCGGGTCGTCAAGCCCGATCTCAAGCGCCGGCACGTCGCGGCGAAGCCACGAGGCCACGGTGAGGATGCAGGCGTATGCCACGTCGGTCGGCACCGCGGAGAAACCCCACGCGCCTGCGATGCGGAGCTCTGAGGTGCCGAAGTCCGCGTAGCGCTGCCCATTGGCGACTGGGACCGCCTGGCGGATGAGCATGTCGGTGTAGGTGCCCCCGGTCGGGTTCTCCGGGCGCAGCAGGTAGTCGGAGGCCGCAAGGGTCACCTGGTCGGCCGTTCCGTAGTGCAGGTGCACGCTTGTGACCGTGCGGAGGTCATACGGCTGGAGATCGACCAGATAGGCGCCCAGCGGGGCCGCGACGCGCGTGGGGTCGACGGAGAACGTGCGGGTGGCCGATGCGGTCGCGGTGAACTCACGCGCGCAGTAGCGCGAGATGGCCTGCGAGGCGTTGGTGATCGCCGAGTCGATCGCGTCGTTGCGCGAGGAGTCGGTCGACTCCAGGAACGTCTGCACCGCGGCGCGGGTGGTGAGGTCACCGGCGGCCACGGGTTAGCCCCTCGTCTCCTTGGCAGCGCGCACGCGCTTCTCGGCCTTGGGCGCGGCCTTGCGGCTCTGCGCCTTCTCGGCGTATCCAGCGCGCACCAGGTCGTCGCCCAAGGCGTCGGGCACGTCGATCTCGTCTCCGGGGGAGAGTGCGAACGACTGGCCGTCGTACTGTCCTGCGCAGCTCTCGGTCGCGATGATCTTCATGTGGTTCGTGGTCCTTTCGGTCCCGGAACGACAAGGGGCGCGCCCGAAGGCACGCCCCTTGTCACGCTCCTGATGGAGTCCGGTACTACGAAGCCGCCATCGCCAGGTGCTTGACGGCGGTGTTGTCGACCAGCTTGGCGTCCACGCGCACGTAGGCACGGAAACCGACCTGACCCGACGCGGCGTACAGCTCGTTGAGGCGCTGGACCTCAAGGCCGCCCGCGCGGCGGATGTAGTAGGCCGACATGTCACCGAACTCGATCACCTTGGCCGAGGCCGCGATGGTCGGCATGTTCGGGTGGGCGTAGATCGGCTTGCCGAGCAGGGTGTCGGGCTGCCCGGCCGCGAGGCCCGGCTGCCACAGGTAGGTGTTGTCACCCGACACACCGGTCTTGAGCTTGCGGATCGACGCGATGGTGCCGTCAGCCGCGAGCCACGCGCAGTTCGGGCGCGAGCGGTAGACCGGCGACACCGAGTGGAACAGGTCCACCAGCTCATCCGCGGTCACGGCCGAGGCCGAGGCAGCGGTCTTGCCGGCGCTCGTGCCGCCCGAGGCGGCGGTGAGGCCGGTGGGCTTGCCGGAGCCATCGCCGATGACGAATGCCGACTCCTCCAGCGCCACGAGGTTCTCACCGAAGATGCGGGTGAGGATGCCTTCCATGTCCACGGCGGAGTCTGCGAGCAGCTCCTCCGAGACCTGGGCGATGTGGGTGCCCTTGTACGCCGACAGCGCCACCTGGGCGAAGGTCGGGTCCGACTCGGTGAAGGCCGAGCCCTCGGACGTCCAGCCCGAGGTGCCGAAGGCCGAGATCACCGGGATGTTCAGCGGGTTTCCGCCGGTGGTGTTGAGCGTGGTCGCCAGGCTCGACACCGCGCCCTGGAACCGGCCGTACTCGTAGATGGACGACTCCAGGTCGGTCGGGACGGTGTAGCCGCCGGCCGAGTTGGTGCCCACGCTCAGGTCACGCTTCTCCTCGGGCGTAAGCCCGACAAAGCCCTTGCGCAGCCCGGAGAAGAACGCCTCGCGGTACTCCTCAGAGCCCACGCCACTGCCACGCGACTCCACCGCGCCAGCGGTCTCATCAGTGGTGGCCTCGCTGTTGATCCCGGGGTTGAACTTGAGGACTTCCATGCGCTCGCGGCGCTCAATGTCCCTGCTGATCGCCTGAAGGTCCTGCTCCATGCGGTCGAAGGTCTGCTCCTCCTCGGAGGTCAGGCTGCGCTCATCGGCCTCGGCCAGGTCAAGAAGCTTGCGCATCTCGCCCTTGAGAGCGTGGCCCTTCTCCTTGAGGCGCGTAGTAGCGGAAATCTCAGACATCCCTATGCGTCCTTTCGGATTGGGTTCTTGGCCGTCTCGGCTTCGATGATGCGAAGACGCAGGCGGCGGGTGCTCGCCGAAGCTGCGGCCGAGGGGCCGCCCGTGGCGTCGGAGGCGGTCGCCTCCTCGTGGGACGTCTCCGCCCCGCGACTGGTGATCTCGGCGCTCGATGCGCCGTAGGCCGGGCTCACGACGACGCTCACGTCGGTCAGCCGGCCAATCCGCTGGATGTCGCGGCGGGTCCTGCCCTCGCCGTCCTGCCACCAGCGGTCGGACTCAACGGTGAACCCGAAGCTCATGCCCGACACATCGCCGCGCTCCATCAGCACGCGCAGGTCCTCCGCGTAGGAGGTCGGGGCCACCTGCAGCCGGATGCGCAGGCCCTTGGGGTCCTCCCAGAGCTGGAGCGATCCGTTCTCGGTCGTGCCGAGGATCAGGTTTTGGTCGTGGTTCATCAGCGCCACGGTCGGGCCCTCGGGCGCCTGCAGCGCCCTGCGGAACGCCCCGCGCTTGACGACCTCCACGAACGACCCGCCGCGCCCGTCGGGGAGCGGGTAGCTGTGGGAGTCGAAGACCGCCGCGTGGCCCTCGATGACGTATCCGCCGCCCTCGGCCGGAATGGCCCGGGCCTCGGTCATGGCGCAGTCGAGTGACCGCGCCTCACCCGCCAGGCGTTCGCGGAGCTCAGCGAACTCGACCGGCTGGCTGCGCTCCTCGCTGCCCTCGCGCGAGACGGTGACAACAGACGCCCAGCCCTCGCCCGGGATGGATGCGATCTGGTCCTCAAACGCCTGGTGCAGCTCGCGCACGCGCTCATTCGGAACCGGCGCGGTGCGCCCCTCCTGCGCGGCAAGCAGCTTGTCCAAAGGCGTGCGGAAGATGACCGCGTGCACGGGCGCGCCCACTGCGCGGCCGATCGCGCGGATGCGCTTGCGGAAGACCGGGTTGATGAGCGTGGCGTCGAACACCACGACCTCACCCATGCGGAGGCCCATGAAGGTGTCCTCAACCGCCGTGCGGATGATGTCGGCCGGGTCCTGCCCGCGGCGGATCGCCTCAAGGCTCACGCGCATGGCGCCGGGCATCTCGCGCTGGGTCCACGTGGTCTTGCCTGCGCCCGGAGGGCCGATGAGGGCGACTAGGGCGGGCCCGGTGTAGCGGTGCTCCGCACGCAGCGCGCGCGACTCCTCCTCATCATCCGGCTGCCCGTAGCCGGAAAGCTCCTCATCGGTCATCTCGACGTCGATGGGGTCGATCTCCGGGAGCGCGGTGTCCTCAGCCGGGTCGTAAGAGGTAATGAGGTCGCCAGGGACCAGCCAGAACTTGCAGGCCGCATCCGGCTCCACGCGCTCGGTGTCCGCGAGCAACTCGCAGCCACCGCCGCCCTGGAAGAAGGCGCAGTTGCGGCAGGCGATCCCCTCACTGATGAACGGGTTGGACTCCGCATCGACGTAGTGCACGCCGTTCGGGCCCGTTCCCTTGTCGAAGGGCCCGTGCATGTCTTCGACCTGCTCCAGCACGCGGTACAGGTCGACCTGGCGCGGGGTCCATCCGGGGCCGGACAGATCGCGGCGCTCCATCGTGATCTCCTTGGTGGTCTTCTCCGCAGCGCGCCCCTCGCCGCTCGTGGTCGTCAAGTAGGTGATGATCTGGTCCGCCATCACACGGCCCCCGCGGTGTCGATCTCCGGAGTGCCCGGGCCCGCGGCGTCGGTGCCCGCCGGGCCATCGGGCCCGAGGTTCTCCCGGTCGCGGACTTCCTGCACGGTCATGTACGGCTGGCCGGCGAGCGCGAGGTTGTAGACCTCCGCGCGGGTCTTGGCGTCTGGCCGGAGGATCGCGTCGAGGATGAACTCCGGGTAGTCAGGCCCGTCTACGGGGAAGATGTCCTCATCCATGGCGATCGCCTGCTCGATGGCGCCGAGATACGGCTGTAGCGAGTGCGCGAGGAACGCCTGCGTGGACTGCTCCACGTTGGAGTAGGTCATGGACGACCCCGCATCGGCGTTCACCATCCACGCCGGTACCCCGAAGATGCGCGCAATCTCCGTGGACGAGTACCGCCGCTGCGCGAGAAACTCCTGGTCGTGCATGGGGATGGTGAGCGGCTTCCACTCAAGCCCCTCCTCAAGCACCGCCACGTTTGCCGCGTTCTCGACCCCGCTGAACTTGCTGCGCCATGAGGTCTTGAGCCGGTCAATCGCCTCAGGGGTCAGGCGCTGGCTTGTCTGCAGGACGCCCGACGGATGCGCCGAGTTGGCGAAGAACTGCGCTCCGTAGCGCTGCAGCTGGGAGCCAAGGCCGATCGCCTGCGAGCAGGAGATGGGGGAAAGGCCGAGGATGCCGTCAACCGACCAGGTCTTGATGTGGATGATGTCCCGGCGGGTGAACTCGCCGTGTGCTCCCGTGCCGGTCGATGACGGCGACACCTGGAACTTGGGCTCGCCGCCTTCGAGCTTGACCTGCACGCGGGAGGGGTGGATCAATCCGAACGAGCCCACGGGCTGGCCGGTCTCGCGGTACTTGACGATGAAGGCGTTGCCCCAGAGCGCGAGCTGCGTGACGGTGGAGCTCACGAACACCGACGGTGTCATGTATGCCGCGGGCCGCATGAGAAGGCGCGCGGCGATCGAGTCCAGCACCCGCTCGCGGCCGTCCTCCTGGCGACGGAACACCTGCAGCGGAATGGTCCCGGCAGTGGCCGAGAGCACGCGCACGCATGCCCAGACGTCTGAGTAGTTGAGCGCGGTCTCCGCGGTGACCTTGGTGCCCGCGGCGATCGAAGGACCTGACACCGCCGTGCGGCCGAAGACCTTCTCGTAGTCGATGGCGCGCTCTTCCTGAGCGCCCAGCAGCCTGCGGAGGATCATGCGCGGCCTCCGCGCACATCAGCCGCCACACCGACGGCGGTGAGCACCACCCCTGCACAGATCAGCGCGGTGCCGATGCCCGCCACAAGCCAGACGCCTGCGAACACGCAGGCAAAGCCGGCCATGGCGATCAGGTCGCGTGCCGTTGAGACGCTCATATGGTGATGAGCCCCCGGTCCTCGTAGATGGACGACTCCTCGACCGTGGCTGAGTCGTGCTCGGCACGCGAATGCGCCATCACGGCCGCCACGTGGGCGTCGATGCGGTGCGACTGGTGGAGCTTCCGAATCTTCCAGCCGCCCTCAGCGGCCGTCGCGGCAGTCGAGGTGACGTGACGCTCAAGCACCGGGTCTCCGTCGTGCGCGACGCGCCCCTCGATGACCGCCTGGTACCACGACTGGTAGGCGCGGAGCATCACGTTTGACGACTGGTTGATCGCGGCGGTGACCAGTCCGTGGTCTTCGGAGAGCACCTGCGCCGAGCGCTCCATAAAGCGGGGGTCGTAGACCACCGCGCGCACGGTGAAGCGCCGTGAAAGGTCGAGGATGAGCTCTTCCACGCGGCGGATGTCGATGCCGTCTGGGTGGTACTCGTGAGCGACAGCGTTCTCGCGCGGTGAGATCACGTGGGCCTTCACCCCGATGCGCCCGTCGGGGAGCACCCATGCGTGCGACACGGCCGTGGAGTCGTGCCGGAGCGACAGGTCGACGCCCACCCAGATGTCGGTGCCCGGCGGACACACGAGGTCGGGGTCCGCGAGCAGCGCCCAGCGGTCGCCGGTGATCCACGAGTCGGCGCGCCTGGTCGGCTGGTTCAGGAAGTACCTGCGGAAGTCGCCCTCGCGCGATGCGGGGTCGCGGGCCTCGGCCACCAGGCGCTCAAGGTCCATCCACTCCGCGGCGTCGCCATATGCCTCGGCCAGTGCGGCCCGGAGCTGGTCGTCGTCGGCAAAGTCGAACTCCGCAGGTCCCTGCCGGTGATCGAACAGGAGGCCCGGGTCGGTGATCTTGCCCTCGACGACTGCCTGGGCGAACTTGTGCGACGCCTCGGCGACCGAGTCCTCGCCCACCTGGTACATCGTGGAGACCTCAATGCTCCACGGCTCGGCGGCCTTGCGCTTGGCCAGGTTGCGGCGGATGGTGTCGTGGAGGGAGTGGAGCTCACGCCCGTGCCACAGGTGCGTCTCGTCGAAGATCGCGAACGTCTCACGGCCGCCGTCCTTCGACGATGCCGCGGCCGTGACGGGTCGGATCACTCCGCCGCCCGGCGTGTAGACGCGGGTGATTCCGACGTCGAGACCAGGAGTCGCGCCCACGGGCCCGTCGCGGAGCATGGCGACGATCGCGTCGAACACGTTGCCCGCCTGCCCCTCTTCGGTGGCCACGCACAGGACGACCGGAGAGTCGACCGGGCGCGCAAGCGGCATGCCGTCATCAGCCCAGCCGGCGAAGCGCACCGGCCCGAGCGCCTCAGCGCAGGCGAGCATCGCCGCGAGCTCGGACTTGGCGCGGCCCTTGGGGCGGGAGAAGACCGCGCGGCGCACGACACGCTTGCCGCGGTCGTCGATCTCGTACGCGCGGAAGATGAAGGCGAGCTGCTCATCGTCCAGGCGGATCGACTGGCCCTGCACATCGCCGGGCCCGTGCACGAGGTTAGTCTCGATCCACGACGCGACCCACGGGCCGAGCGTGCGGTCGAGGCGGGGAGCCTGGGCGCTCACGACACCACCCGGAGGAATCGCTCATCCATCGCTGGGGCGGCCGGGGCGGAGGCGGTCGCCCCGGCCGCCTTGTCGAACTCGTACTGCAAGCGGCGACGGGCCATGGGGGTGAGGCCGAGGCGATCCTCGATGATCGTCATCTGGGAAATCTGGGTGCTGGTCGCCTCATCGCGCTCGTCCAGCGAGCGGTAGCGGCACAGCCTCGCGATGGCGCCGTGGTCGCACTTCTCCCAGACGCTTGCGATCGGCTCGGCCCAAAGCTCCGCCCACCACTCGGCCGCGCGCTCGTCAAGCCCAGGCGGCATCGGCGGAGCGGCCACGCGTGCGCTCGCGTCGATCTTGGTGACCTCGGGCGCAGCGTTCCGCCGGCGGCGCTGCGCGGAGTGCTTGGGAGGAGGACCAGGCATCAGGCGACCAACGGCTCCGAGTTCGTCAACCCGTACGCACCGCGGCTCGGC
>VFQT010001155.1_pt1 | contig 33403 bp, 30 predicted proteins | sample 3512381 | NCBI WGS metagenome assembly VFQT01 (sample SAMN10412376, study PRJNA504923) | tailings metagenome | isolation source: Relicate 2 Philex TSF3 active mining site | place: Philippines: Tuba, Benguet | collected 2017-08-29 | reverse complement strand
TAGATCAGGGAACCACCAGCTCAAGATCGATCCTGTTCGATCACGAGGCTCGCGTGGTCGCTGTCGCCCAGCGAGAGTTCCATCAATACTTTCCGTCGTCAGGTTGGGTGGAGCATGACGCAAACGAGATCTGGTCAAGCCAAAGTCAAACACTGATAGAGGCTCTGGACACAGCCGGGGCCAGCGACACCGATATTGCTGCGGTCGGCATCACCAATCAGCGCGAAACCAGCGTTCTTTGGGATCGCAACACCGGCGAACCCGTTGGTCGGGCCATTGTCTGGCAAGACCGCCGCACGGCAGATGCTTGCCAAGAGCTGAAAGCGGCAGGATTCGAAGCCGAAGTCGCACAGCGTACCGGACTGTTACTCGACCCCTATTTCTCGGGAACCAAGCTGGCATGGATGCTAGAGCACATACCCGACGCTCGCCGCCGGGCAGAAAAAGGCGAGTTGTGTTTCGGCACGATCGACTCGTGGCTGACTTGGAAGCTCTCCGGTGGACGTCTTCACATCACCGATATCACCAACGCGAGTCGTACGCTATTGATGAATCTCGCCACCGGTGAATGGGATCCGTGGATGCTGGATCTGCTGAAGATTCCATTAGCCTGTCTGCCACGGATAGTGCCTTCGTCATTTTCGCAACTCGAGCCCATTCAACTTGGCGACCGGAAGCTCTCTCTCGGCGCAATGGCAGGCGATCAACAAGCTGCCCTTTTTGGCCAAGCCTGTTTTCAACCGGGCATGGCAAAGAATACCTACGGGACCGGCTGCTTCATGTTGATGCACACGGGAACGCAGCCGCTGCGATCGCGACATCGACTGCTCTCGACGACCGCCTGCTCGAATCGCATCGGCCCCGACGCGACTCGATATGCTCTGGAAGGTAGCGTCTTCGTTGGAGGCGCCGTCGTGCAATGGCTACGCGACGGACTGGGTCTCGTTAAGAACTCGAGCGAAATCGAAGTACTTGCCAGCTCAGAGCCCGATCATGGTGGCGTGTATGTCGTTCCCGCCTTCACGGGGCTTGGAAGCCCCCACTGGGATCCATTTGCGAGAGGATCGATCATCGGCATCACACGTGGCACCACCAAAGGACATATTGCTCGTGCCGCACTCGAGGCGATTGCATTCCAAAGCGCCGAGTTGCTCTTGGCGATGCAGCAAGATGCCGAGCACCCGCTGCGTGAGTTGCGCGTTGATGGCGGAGCGGCGAAGAACGACTTGTTGATGCAATTCCAAGCGGATCTACTCGGCGTCCCGGTCGTACGACCAGCGGTAACAGAGACGACTGCGCTCGGCGCCGCTTATCTTGCGGGAATCGCCGCTGGCTTTTGGGCCGACGAAAACGCCGTTACCGAACGCTGGAAAATCGACCGAGTCTTCGAGCCTCGGATGTCACGTGATGCTGCCGAGGCTCGTATGACCGAATGGGGCCGTGCTGTCGAACGTTGTCTGCATTGGGCGCAGTAAATCAACTCACTCGGCTGAGAATCTCGCGCAAGTCCTCGATCGGCAGCTGGCCGGGCGCCGACTGACCGGCGCTCGTCGCAAACGTCAGCGTCGATCCAAAGACTCCACCGAAGATTCGACTGACGACGCCGAGAGCGCCCATCGACATGCTGATGATCGGGATTGGCAACGTCTGAGACATCCGCTGCGTCACAGTCAACAAACGCAGCACGTCATCAGGCGATTGCGGCATCACGGCAACCTTGGCCACATCGGCACCGAGTTGGTGTGCACGCCGGAACAAGGACTCCAGTACGTCTTCGTTTGGAGTTCCTTCAAAGTCGTGCGCGGACAGAATCACTCGCCCGCCGCACGCATGCACCCTGCGTATCAGCTCAGCGGTCAGGGTTTCAGACGAACGCATCTCAATATCATGAAACTCGAAGGGAAGCCCATCCGCTGCCGCTAAGCGAAGCGCGTCCACTGCTTGCGGCGAGAGACTCACTGGATGTCCGCCCTCGGCACTCGAGCGAAACGTAAATATCAGAGGGATGTCGCCCGTGATCTCCCGCAAAGCACGCCCGGCAGAAACGACCGAATTGAGAGACTCAACGTCCACAAAGTGATCGACTCGCCACTCAATCACATCGGGGTGCTGAGAGACGACGACTTTGGCGTCAGATAAAAGATCGGTAAGGGTCTGTGCCACTAGCGGCACACAAATGAGCGGCAATCTCCCATCGCCGAACAACGTGCGTGGGATCATGACTTCGGCCCTCGTGTCTTCCGGCCAGACCGCCCTGTCAGATTGGTCTGGTGCGAATGCTCGAAAGGATTTCCATAAACATCTTCGCCGCGATGGTAGCGACGACCGACACCATCGGGACGCAGAACATCCACCTCGCTTCTCTCACGACCGAAATCGCGAGCGACTTGCTGTTCTTCCGCGATCTGCTCTGGTGTGAACAGCTTCGTGCCGTCGACCAGTTCGAATTTTTCGACGAAGCCGCGTGGATACGGAATGAATCCGGCAATGACGTCGCCCACAGCGATCTCGATCGGGAAGTTGGGGCGCGTTATCTTGAGATTGAAAGTGAAGTCACGCCGCAAATTGTCGGTTTCGACTACCCCGGTCATGTTCTGCAAACCGTCGATGAAATAATTGGGCGGCTGTATCGTCATCAAGCTGATGTCAGCCGGTGTTCTCAGCGCGAATGCGGCCTGAACTGTGACGATACCGAGGCCGAAATTGGAAACCATGGTTTGCAAGCTCGCGAGACGCTGCACTTCTTCGGCATCGTGAAACGTGACAGTCGTATCGGCCGGATCTGGCCCGCCATTCCATAAGAAGGTCGCGCGCAGTAAAGACCTCATCGCAAATCCGTACTGATTGCCGATCACGAGCGGCAAACAAAAATAGGCGTGGCGCGAAAACCACTCGCGTTTGTTATCGCCACGAAGATTGAAATAAACCTCATCGTGACGGCTGCGATAAAAATCGTCGTACGGAATCGCCGCGATCGTATCTGCCGGAACTTTGATCATCATCGCTCCTCAGAAGTCGTATCGTTTTGATTCATCAAACGTGATGAATGAGGCGATCGTATGGCGCATCCCCGCACTGACCCGACGCACACCATGGAGATAGCGCAGAGTCCCTGGGAAAGCGATCAGGGTTCCCGGTATCGGCTTTAGCTCGATGTTCAAATTTGGAAAGTAGATCTCTCCGCCTTCGTAATCGTCGTTCAGGTAGATCACCGAGGCGAAGTCACGCCAGGGAAACGGGTGTGGAACACCATTCGGATTTTCGCTATCGGCATGGGGATGTAGTTCATACCCCGGGGGCCAGCGAGCGAAATTCACCAGATCGGCGAACAAAGGAGGCTGAGAACCGAGATGGGCCTCAAGCGTGCTGTGGAGCGCTGTCACCACCCGATCACGGATATCCCGAAATGAACTTAGTATCGACTGGTGCGCGAGGCGATCCGGGGTCAAGGTTCGACCGCTCCAGTAGTCGGCGGTGAGATCAAAAGATCCGAAGTCCGCGTGATCGGAATTCAGAAAGGCCAGCAACGCTTGGCACTCACCCCTCTGAAGAAAGTTCTCGACTCTCAACGGAAAGACTGGCAGCGCGTCGATCGCCGCGCGAGATGCCCTCATGACCCCGACTCTGAGCTGGGCTCGACGCCCGGCGCGGCATCGCTCGCAGCTTCCTTGGCGCGAATCTGCGCGACCTTCTCCGTCAGCGCACGCTCCATCACTTCGAGTGCGGCACCCTCCGGCCACCCCAGTTTGATCATCGCCTCGAGCAGCGCATCAGGGGTCTGTCCCGCTTCCGTCTGCGTGATGATCCATCGACGCAGTTCGGGGGTTACCTTTGCGTGTGTCCGCATACGAGTTACTCCGGCGGCTTGCCCGGCGGCCAATGCAGCGCCGTGGCGCGGCGCTTGGATCGAAAAATCGGATAGAGAAACTGCGTTGCCCAAGGCTCGTGGCCATGTTCTCGGTCATCGGCAAGGCCGTATTCGGCAGGATATCTTCGGGTGATATGCGCAGTTCCGAAAATGATGTCCCAAAGAAAAAGTAGATTGCCGAAATTTCCGGTGTAGTGCCCCACACCGTCGTCTTGAGTCAAAGCGTGGTGAGCGTAATGGGTTGCCGGTGTGGAGATGGTCCGCTCCAACACCCACATCAAAGGCCGAGTGACGGGCCACCGATAAAGCTGCTCGTCCCACCGAACACTGGAATGAGCCCCGATGATGACCGTGACCTTGACGATCGCATACGCCACGTAAACCCAACCAAAACCGAGGAAAATCAAAAGCCCGCTCAACCACAACCCGGGCATCATCGCGTAGTAAAAAGCGTTGTTGCGATAGACAACTCGTACGCTCATATAACTTGCGGAGTGATGGGCTCGGTGCAACGGCCAAAAACGACTGGTATGCGACAACCGATGCCACCAGTACTGCGTCAAGTCATCGGCAATCAACAACGTCAGCAACATTGACCACCAAGGCCAGTGGGCGAGCGCCCCCTGCTGCTCGGGGATCAGCAAAAACGCCAGCCCCGTCGACGAAGCGAGAACCCCGAGGGATATCAGCGGGAACAAGAGCGTGACGGCCACATCCAACCGGTTGTCTTCGCGTGAAGCCTGCCGGGGGAAAAACCGACCCCGCACGAGCTCCATCACAATGAAGCCCACCAAGACGGAGGCCGTGACGGCCGTCTGAACTGATTGAGGATCCATGGGTCAGAAGTATACCCCGGCACCACTAGCTCTCCGCTAAAATCCCCCTATGTCGTCTCTAAGCCCCACGACCATTCAAATCATCGCTGCAGCACTATTTGCCGTTGCGATCATCCACACCTTCTCGACGAAGTATTTCGAACACCTGGCGCATACCCGGCCAGCTCACAGCGGTCTGTGGCACCTGCTAGGCGAGGTCGAGATCGTCTTCGGTTTCTGGGCCCTGGTGCTCGCAGCCACGATGGTGATGGTTGAGAGCACTGATGCAATGAAGCAGTACGTCAACTCGCGAAATTTCACCGAGCCCTTATTCGTATTCGTCATTATGGTCGTCGCTGCGACACGGCCGATCCTCCAGACTGCCAAGCAACTCGTTGAAGTGCTCGCCAAGCTGATCCCCGGAAAAGGTGGGGTCTCTACCTACCTCATCGTTCTGACCGTCGTGCCGCTACTGGGCTCATTCATCACCGAACCGGCCGCCATGACGCTAGCAGCATTGATGCTGGCGGATAAATTCTTTTCCAAAGACATTTCATCCAAGCTCAAATACGCAACGATCGGCGTCCTCTTCGTCAATATTTCAATCGGCGGTACGCTGACGGCCTATGCAGCACCACCGGTATTGATGGTGGCTGGAACCTGGAATTGGGATACGGCTTTCATGCTCACCCATTTCGGTTGGAAAGCAGCCATTGCCGTATTCATCAACGGAATTGCCGTGACCCTGCTTTTCGCTAGGGAACTAGCGCAGCTTTCGACGACTAAAAACCCCTCATCGGAAACCCCTACCGTACCGATGCCACTGGTCTTGATCCACATCGCGATCTTGGCTGGCATCGTTCTGTTCGCACATTACCCGCCGCTCTTCATCGGGCTGTTCCTGCTGTTCATGGGCGTCGCAACAGCCTATTCGGCCCATCAGGATCGCTTGATCCTGCGCGAAGGCCTGCTAGTCGCTTTCTTTCTCGGTGGCCTCGTCGTGCTAGGCGGACAACAGCAGTGGTGGTTGCAACCGCTACTCGTGAACATGAGCAGCGACGCGGTTTTCTATGGGGCGACCGCACTGACGGCCATCACCGACAATGCGGCGTTGACCTATCTCGGCTCGTTAGTTGAGGGCCTATCCGACGAGTTCAAATACTCGCTCGTGGCAGGTGCCGTAACGGGTGGTGGCCTGACGATTATCGCCAACGCGCCGAATCCGGCGGGCGTTGCAATCCTGCGTCGTTACTTCGACGAGGGTGCGGTCAGTCCGACAGGCTTGCTCGTCTCGGCGCTACTGCCAACTCTCGTTGCGCTGTTGGCGTTTCGGTATCTTTGACCATCGCCAACAACTCAGCCGCTTCGCTCAACGAGATCGCCAAGTGATTGGTGGTGTCATGTCCAAGCACTACCGCCCGGTGCAAATCGCGTAGTGCAGCTGCGAAGTCCTGATAGCCTGCGGCGAATTGCCGACTGAAGTCGTCGCGTGCGGCGAGGGTCAAGGCGCGAACCGAACGCTGCGTCTCGGAATGAATCCGAAAGAGCGCCGATCTTTTGTCATCGCTTAACTGCAACGCCTCACCCGCAGAGATCGTGCTGGACCACCGGGTCAATTCGGTAAGGTTGCGCTCAGCGGATCGAATGAGTTTGTCGGTCGCAGACGGCGCCGAATGGGCGGGCACGGAGCACATCAGCAGCAAAACCGCTGCAACGCGGCTGACTCGGATCATGGCGGTCCTCATTAAAATAAAAACCCGACCCGCGGGCGCCTCGGCCTGCGGGTCGGGAAACTGCTAGGTCATTGAATCGAGCGAATCAGCCCGCTCGATCGCCAAGTTACGGCAGCCCCTCCCGATCCGCCAATCCGGGCTGGCCCTTACCTCGACGCGCGATGATTGAACGAGCTCCGGTGGACGCCTAAGCTGACTTGCGATGACCCCCCTTGACGCTCGCACCTCTTCGACCATCCCCCTCGTTCGGGCAAGCCCATGGCTGATCGCCCTCTATTTCGTCGCACACGTTGCGCTAGATGCCGTCAGCTATGTGCAACCTGTCCTCAAACTAGGCATAACGCCCCTGTCGCCACAGACCGGATTAGTGCTCGCTTTCCTGTACGCCTATCGCGGTAACTTTTGGTGGGTCGCGGCCGCATTCTTGGTCTCGGAGATCGTCATCCGCGGCATTCCGATGCATTCCTGGATTTTGCCGCTACAAGCGATCAGCATCACTGCCGTCTATCAATTTGCGGCTTGGTTATTGCGCAAGAGAGTGCCGATGGACGGCGTCGCCACTCTCAGTGGCACCCTAAAATTCATCGCCGTCGCGTCGGCGACGGCGATTACCGCGGGCACCGTGAGCGTTGGTCTTTACACGCTTGCAAGCCTGATCCCGTCTGATCAGTTTTCGTCGGCACTCGCCCGTTTCTGGGTGGGTGACCTGAATGGCATTCTGCTACTCACTCCACTGTTATTACGGTTTGCCGACACGCCCTTGCTACTGCGCACTATCGTCGCAAGCCCCGTCGCATTCGTCGGCGTTCTGTTCGGGCTGTTTGCTGCATTCACCCTCGTCTTTCTAGTGGGCAATCCCGGTGATCTGCGTTTCTTCTATCTCTTCTTCGTGCCCGCTATCTCGGCGGCACTCATCTGGGGTGTGCCCGGCTTTCTCTTAGCCGCACTGGCACTACAAATCAGCCTTGTAGCAGGCGTGCAGCGCCTCGCAGAAGTCGCCCCATTGGTCGACTTACAATTCTTGATGTCGACGCTGCTAGTGACGGGATTAGCCCTAGGTGCGGTTGTCACCGAGCGCGAGAATTCCGCTCGTCTGGCCTTACAACGCGAAAAGCAACTGCGTGACAGCGAAGCCAACCTGGCACGCGCGTCTCGTGCCGCCACTACGGGCGAGCTCGCATCCACCTTGGCGCACGAACTTAATCAACCGATGACGGCACTTGTCAGCTATCTGCGCGCGAGCGAGATCATGATGGCAGATGGAAGTCGCAATGACGTGCGCCTCGCACCCACGTTGAGAAAGGCAGCAGATGAGGCGCTGCGCGCGTCGGACATCTTGCGGCGTCTACGTAATTTCTACGCCGGGCGAGACCCGCAACTCGAGTCGCTCGATCTGCAGCCCATCATCGAGAAACTCGTCGAAGCATTGCGTCGATCAGAGCGCGCCGGCGTCGAATCCATCGCGATGCGCGTGGATAAAGACCTACCGAGAGTCAACGGAGATCGCGTATTCATCGAAGTGATTCTCTCGAATCTCCTCGCAAATGCATTGGATGCGACAGCAGAGAGACCGAACGCCATTATCGAAATCGCTGCGAGCCGATCGGGAAAGGCGATCCACTTATCGGTAGATGACAATGGTCGTGGCATGTCGGAGCAGATACGCCGCGATCTCTTCAAGGCGTTCGTCACCTCCAAAACCGAGGGGCTTGGCGTTGGTCTCGCCGTCAGTCGATCTCTCGCCGAGGCCTGCGGCGGGGAACTTCGCCTCGTCGAATCGAGTCTTGGAGGGGCAAAGCTCGAACTCATTCTTCCAATTGACGCTTCAAGTGGCGAATCACTATGAAAATCGATCCGACGATCTACCTCATTGATGATGATGCGGCCATTCGCGACGCATTGATGTTGTTATTGAACCTTAGGGGGATGACCGCCGAGGCCTTTTCGAGTGCGGAATTTGCGCTCGCTAAAATCAATCGCGAGTCGCGTGGCTGCGTGCTGACAGACTTACGCATGCCGGGCATGTCGGGGTTGGAACTCCTGGCCGAGATCAACTCGCGAGAAATCAGCCTGCCAGTCGTCCTGCTGACAGCGCATGGCGATGTGGCGACCACGCGCGCGGCATTACGCGGCGGTGCGTTCGATTTTCTGGAGAAGCCGATTGATGAGGACATCCTCGTCGACGTGCTGAACCACGCTGTTTCCGAGGATGCGCGGGGGCACCAAAAACGCCTGCAAACGGAGACACAACTTGCGCGCATCAACACACTGACGCAACGCGAACGTCAGGTTCTGACCCTGCTCGGTCGAGGTCTGCAAAATCGCGAGATCGCCATCGAGTTGGCTATCAGTCCGCGCACCGTAGAAGTCTACAAAGCGCGGATGATGGAGAAGCTCGACTGCTCGAGCATTGCAGATGTCGTCAAGATGAGCCTGCTGCTCGACAGCCCTGATCGCAACTGAGTCGCTACTCGAGCAGACTTCGAAGCATCCACGCCGTCTTTTCGTGAACCTCGAGACGCTGCGTCAGCAGGTCTGCTGTAGGCTGATCATCGGCAGCGCTGACGATAGGGAAAAGCCGACGCGCAGTGCGCGCAGTGGCCTCCTGCGCCGTCACGAGGTGGCGAATCATGTCGTTAGCGGTGGGCACACCTTCGACTTCCTTGATCGATGCGAGCTTCGCAAACTGCCGATAAGTGCCGGGTGCCGGATAGCCAAGCGCACGAATACGCTCGGCGATCAGATCTAACGCTGTCCACTGTTCCGTGTACTGGGTCATGAACATCTGGTGCAGACTGTTGAACTGCGGACCCGTCACGTTCCAGTGAAAGTTGTGCGTCATTTGATACAGCGTGTAACTGTCGGCAAGCAGCTCGGCGAGTCCATCGACGATTCTCTTGCGATCGGACGACTTGATACCGATGTCGATACCGGGATTTTTTGTCTTGGCTTTCTTCATTTGCTGACTCCTTGAAAGAGCGAAGTTTAAACTAGCCGACATGCGACTGATCTTCATTGGCATTTGTGCGTATTTGGCACTTTCATTGGCATCGACTGTAGCCGCCGCCCCGCTGCAAACGGGCCTCGATCGTCTGGTTGCGACGGACTTTGCTGCGCTGAAAGACAAGAAAGTAGGCTTAATCACCAATCCGACCGGTGTGGATCGGGAGTTACGCAGCACCGTCGACATCTTTGCCGCCAGCAAGAACATCCAGCTGGTGTCGCTATTCGGCCCAGAGCATGGTCTGCGAGGCGATCACTCAGCCGGAGATAAAGTCGCTGACAGCATAGACCCGACAACCCGGCTGCCCGTTCATTCGCTCTATGGTTCACAGCGAAAGCCCACCGCGACGATGCTCGCCGGCCTCGATGCCTTGGTCTTCGACATACAAGACATCGGTGTGCGCTCCTACACTTATATCGCGACGCTCGGTCTCGCGATGGAGGCTGCTGCGGAAAATGGTGTCGAGTTCGTGGTGCTCGATAGACCCAATCCGCTCGGTGGTCTGCGGATCGAGGGCCCTGTGCCAGCTGAGGGTCGCACCTCGTTCGTTGCGCCCTACCCCATTCCATACGTACACGGACTGACGGTCGGAGAGCTCGCCACGCTCATCAACGACTCGGGTTGGTTGGCAGGCGGACTGCGCGCCAAACTCACCGTGATTCCCATGCGGGGCTGGCGACGCCACATGACATTCGAGGCGACGGGCCTGCCTTGGGTTCCAAGCTCACCACACATCCCGCAAGCAGCCACAGTCGCGCTTTATCCCGCTACTGGCATCATGGGCGAATTGAGCCCGAGCATGATCGGCATCGGCTATACGCTGCCGTTTGGTGTCATGGCAGCGGAAAACCTCAATGCCGAAACCTATGCGAATACGATCCGCGCGCTGAAACTGCCCGGGGTTCAAGTGCGGCCCATCTACTTCACTCCGTATTACTCGAGCGGGGTGGGACGACGACATGGTGGCGTGCAGATTTATTTGAACCTGAACGAGGTTCGATCGCTCAGTCTGTTGCAATTTCAAATGATGGAAGCGCTGATCAAACAATCGCCCGAGTCGAATCCGTTTCTTCTGTACACCGAGCGCCTCGACATGTTCGATAAGGTCGTAGCTGATCCGGCGATTCGAACGGCATTCGCGCGGCGTTGGTCCGCCGCCGATGTCGAGCCGCTATGGACGACCCCGGCCGAGTTCATTGATCGCGCCCGTCGCTATCATCTGTACCGGTGATGACCGAATTTCTTTTGCCCGCGCTACTGGCGACGGCACTCGCAGGACTCGTTCGCGGCTTTACGGGATTCGGCGGCGCTTTGGTGATGGCACCCGTGCTACTCACCCTCACGGATCCGATCAGTACGACGGCGATCGTCATCATCGTGAATGTCGTAGCGGGCATCCTGCAGGCCCGTGAAATCCATCGCGAAGCTGACTGGAGTATCGCTAGGCCGCTTTGCTATGCCGCACTGCTGACGGCGCCCATCGGCTTATGGTCCATCCATGTGCTCGATATCGAGCGAGTGCGCCAGATTGTCGGCGCGATCGTGCTATTGGCGACGGTTGCCTTGCTGCTGCGTTGGCGATTTCCCTTTTCCATCCGGCAACCGCTCGGTACTGCGGCGCTCGGTGGGTCGAGCGGGTTCCTGTTCGGACTGGGCGGCATCGGTGGCCCGCCAGTGGTACTCGGACTGCTGGCCGAACGAACCCCGGCACGCATCGCTCGCGCGACTCAGCTGGCCTACTTCTCCCTGATCCAGGTCTTTACGCTGCTCGTCATGGCCGCCAGCCAATCGCTGACGACGCGACACCTACTGCTCGGCGCCCTGCTGTCACCCATCTACTATCTAGGCGGCCTGGCCGGGGGGAGACTACTGACCCCTGCTCGCGAACCCTGGTTTCGACGCGCCTCCATCGGTGTGCTATTCGCAGTCTCCGCCTTCGCTCTTTGGCCGTAATGGCGGCTTTCCACGCTGGACAAAGCCCCTTTTTTTGAGGCACCTTATCGGCATGGAGATCACCCAAACCAATCGTGTGCCGGAGCCGGGAGTCCCGCGGCAGACTCGCTTGGACGACGTCGCCATCACGCAGCGCGTGACGGAGATGCAGCGCAGCGATGCCCAGCGCGCCAATGAACGAGCCAACCAAGAGGCACAATCTGCCTCAGCGCAGGCCGCCTCGCGCGCGCGTGTCGAAGAATTCAAAGAGTCTCTGCGCAGCGCCAACGAGCGCTTGGCCGCCAAGGGGCGTGAAATCAACATCGGTTACGACAAATCATCCGCCACGGTCGTCGTGACGGTTTCGGATCGAGAGACCGGCGAAACCGTGCGGCAAATTCCACCCGAGGCGGCGATGCGCATCACGCGTAACATCGATCAACTCACCGGAATCCTGATCGACCAGAAGGCCTGATCCGCGAAGCCTTTGCGCTCGTAGTATCCTCGCCCTCCATCTCGGAGGGGTTCTGATGGCCCAGTCACGTCGTCGAAGGCTCGTCTTCTTCCTTGTTGGTGCACTGGTGCTCGCAACGCTGCTCTATTGGCAGCGCGGAGCGATTGCGTTGCGCTTAGTCGAAAATGGCGTCGATCGCATCACGGCTAACGCCGACCCGATCGCCGCACTGCCCGATGGATTGCACGTGGGCATCTGCGGCGCCGGATCCCCGATGACCGACGCTCACCGAGCAGGCCCCTGCACGGCTGTGATCGCGGGTAGCCGAATGTTCGTGTTCGATGTCGGCAGCGGGGCTGCGGCACGCTTGCTGCGGATGGAGTTGAATCCGGCGCAAATCGAAGCGGTCTTCCTCACCCATTACCACTCCGATCACATCGACGGACTCGGCGAACTACTCATGCAACGATGGGTCGGCGCGGCCGCGACGCAACCTCCGCGGGTATTTGGACCGACGGGACTCGACAGTGTCGTCAACGGCTTTCGCGAAGCGTACCGACTCGATCAGTCTTATCGAACACAACACCACGGCGAACAACTGGTCCCGCCATCAGGGTTCGGCGCAGACCCGCGGGAGTTCGACATCGAAAGCCCCGGTGGCCGTCGCATTCTGATTGACGAGGATTCGCTAGAAATCGTCGCGTTCGCGGTAGACCATGGACCTGTCGCACCAGCTGTTGGTTATCGAATTCGCTACAAGGATCGGACGGTCGTCATTAGTGGTGACACACGCCGCAGTAAGGATGTCGAACGCGAAGCCAAGAACGCCGATCTGTTGCTGCACGAAGCGCTCTCGATGAAGCTGGTGCAGATACTCGAAAACGGCTTCGATCGACACGGACGCTCTCGCTACGCGCAAATCATGCGAGACATTCGCAACTACCATTCGAGTCCGGAAGATGCGGCAAGCGTGGCCGAGGCAGCATCAGTCAAGCGCCTCGTTCTGCACCACATCGTGCCACCGCTGCCACTCGAAGCCTTGAAGCCGGAGTTCGTTGGTAATGCGCCAACGATTTTTTCGGGACCTATCGATGTAGCCCGTGATGGCGATTGGTACTCCCTACCCGCCGGCGGTGACTCGATCATCGTATCGCGTCGACCCTGAGCATCGACCGTCGTGAAAGCCACGATATCCAGCGCCTTTTCGCGAACACTGACGAGTGCCGCACGGCGCGATACTCTGCGTTGGTGGCATGGACTGCCGCGTCGCTGGATGCAGCGAGCAGCGATCGTCCATTACTTTCATCAAGATGACGATCCTTATAGCGAGTTGCTTGCGGCAGTTCTGCCACAGCTACAAGAGCGCTATCACATCGACTTGCGCTGCCATCGCGCTGCACCACCGGATGACGCGTCCGCTCCTGATCGAGAGCGCTTACGCGAATGGTCCATCAGGGACGCCGCAGCGCTACAGACGGCATATCAACTCAAGCCCGATTCAGATGTCACCACTCGACTTCCATGGCATACGCTCGATCCGAACGTCGGCGCCAAACTGCGGCAGCGACTCGGTCACTATCTCGGCGCCACGATTTACTTTGAAGGCGAGTGGTACTGGGGCATTGATCGTCTGCACTACCTAGAAACACGCTTACAGAACGCAGGGTTAGCTCATCGACCTGTCGATAGGCTGCTGATCGAGCCGCAACCGCTGCGTTTCGTGCCGATCGATCGCCCCAGCTCGCTCAGACCGACACTCGAGTTTTTTTGCTCCCTGCGAAGTCCGTATACCTATCTCGCGATCGAGCGAGTGAAGCACTTGGCGGAACACTACAAAGCCGATCTGCAGCTGCGTTTCGTACTTCCCATGGTTATGCGCGGCTTGCCAGTCGGTTTTGCCAAGCGAAAATACATTCTGCTCGATACCAAACGTGAGGCCGAACGACTCAAGCTGCCTTTCGGCAACGTCGTTGACCCGGTTGGTAAGCCCGTCGAAGACGGACTGGCCGTTCTGCATCGAGCGATCGCTCGCGGAGTTGGCACAGCGTTCCTGTCGTCTTTTCTCTCCGCCGCATTCGCCGAAGGGATCGATTTGCATCGACCTCGAGCCCTGCGACAAATCGCGCTGCGCTCCGGGCTATCGAGTATCGAATTCGAGAGTGCCCTGAACGATCCGGCTTGGCGTACGATGGCAGCTGCGAACCGCGAAGCGCTGCTGGCATCCGGACTGTGGGGAGTCCCATCTTTTCGTGTCGTGGGACATCCGTCAGTCTGGGGACAGGATCGCTTGTGGATGATTGAACGGGATTTATTGGCGGCGACGCGCGCATGACGAAAACGACAAAATGGTTTTTGGCTGCTGGTGTCATGATGGCGGTAGTCGCCGGCACCTTCGTGGCAATCGGTGGCCGAACGGGTCTGACGCTGCTCTGGATTCAATACGCGGTTCGCGAAGAGAGCGCGCCCTACCGCGAAGTTGAATGGCAGCGCGGCCCATCGTCGGCCTCGGCTTCGGCGGCAGCGCGCCTACCTAACATCGTGCTCATCGTCGCCGATGACCTTGGCTATAACGACGTCTCGCTCAACGGGGGCCTCGTAGGCGGGCGCCTCAAAACGCCTAATATCGATCGGATCGCCAACGAGGGCGTCAATCTCGCGACAGCCTATTCGGGTAGCCCCACGTGTGCGCCATCGCGGGCAGCCATCATGACGGGTCGGTATCCCACGCGATATGGCTACGAGTTCACACCGACCGCCAAGAACTTCATGAAAGTGGTGACGCAACTGCGTCAATCTGAATCACAGCTTCACCATTCGATTTATTTCCCAGAACGTGAGCAGGGACAGCCACCGCTCGAATCGTTGGGATTGCCGACCAACGAGGTCACACTGGCGCGTGTGTTGCGTAGTGCGGGCTATCACACTGCCCACGTCGGCAAATGGCATCTTGGCGATGCGCCACAGTTTCGACCCACGGCGCACGGCTTCAACGAGTCGCTCTCGTTGCCCTACGGCGCTGCCATGTTCCTGCCCGAAGATGATCCTAACGTCGTCAATGCCGCCTCGAAGATCGACCCACTCGATCGCTTCATCTGGGCGGCACATCCGTGGGGAGTTCGCTTCAATGATGGCGAGCTTTTCAAGCCGAACAAATACCTAACCGACTACTTCACTGACCAAGCGCTGACGATCATCGACCGCAACCGACATCGTCCGTTCTTTCTCTATCTTGCTTACAACGCACCGCATACTCCGCTGCAAGCGACTCGCGAAGACTACGAAGCGCTGGCGGATATAGAAGATCACTCCGTGCGCGTTTATGCCGCGATGATTCGATCCCTGGATCGAAACATTGGACGCGTTCTAGAGGCGCTCGATCAAGCGGGTCTAACCAACGACACACTGGTCATTTTCACCAGCGACAATGGCGGCACTCACACCATCGGCATCAAAGGTATCAATGCGCCCTTCCGCGGCTGGAAGGCAACGCACTTCGAAGGCGGCATCCGCGTACCAATGTATATGCGCTGGCCCAAAGGTCTACCGACAGGGCGCTTCGATGCTCCGGCAAGTCATCTCGATATCTTTTCGACGGCTGCGGCTGCCGCTGACACGGGCGTTCCGTCGGATCGCATCATTGATGGAGTCAATCTGCTCCCGTATCTACGTGGTGAGATCGCAGATCGTCCTCATCAATCCCTGTACTGGCGAACCGATCGCTATTTGGTCATGCGTGATGGCGACTGGAAGTTGCAGATCACCGATCGCCCCAACAAAGTGTGGCTGAATAATCTGGCGACGGATCCCACCGAGCAAATCAATCTAGCTGCCGAAGAGCCGACCAAGGTTGCCGCCATGCGTACGGCGCTCGACGCATTCGATCGCTCACAAGTTCCCCCGATGTGGCGATCTCTAGGCGCTGGCTACATTCCGATCGACAAGACACTCGCTGACCCGCAAGAGCCCGGGGACGAGTACGTCTACTTCTCCAACTAAGATGATCGACAGTCGACGCGCTTGGCTCGTGTGGCTGACGGCGCTCGTCGCGCTCGGATCCAGCGCGCGCGCCGATGTGACTGCCACGGCGCAACGCCCGAACTTTGTCGTGATCGTTGCGGACGACTGGGGTTATACCGACGTCGGCGCCTTTGGAGGGGAGATCTCGACCCCGCATCTCGATTCGCTAGCTGCAAACGGCGTGCGGTTCGCCAACTTCCACACATCCGCCGAATGTTCGCCAACGCGCGCCATGCTGCTGACGGGTGTCGATTCGCACCGCACCGGTATCGGCGCCATGCGTGAATCAGTGCCGCATCAACATTATGGCAAGCGGGGATATCTCACCGTCCTCTCGCGGGATGTGGTGACCTTCGCATCTCGACTCCAAGAGGCGGGATATCGAAACTACGCCGTCGGCAAGTGGCATGTTGGTAAAGAGCCGCACAATCTACCCCCTGCTCGCGGCTTCGATCGTTCGCTCGTTCAGGGCGATAGCGGATCCGACAATTGGGATACGCAACAACGCTATCTCGGTCTCACGGACAAGGTGTACTGGTTCGAGGACGGCCGTGAAGCAATCATGCCGAAGCGGTTTTACTCCTCCGAGTTCTACGTCGATCGCGCACTGCGGTATCTGCAACAAGATGCGAACTCGGACAAGCCGTTCTTGTTGTATCTCGCCTTCCAGGCTAATCACATCCCACTGCAGGCACCCAAGGAATTCGTCGAGCGGTATGCAGGGCGATATGACGGCGGCTGGCATCAACTTCGACAAGAACGTCGCGATCGGGCTGCAGCGCTCGGCTTGATCCCGGCGAACACACCGATGGTCGAGATGGCGACCACCGAAAACTGGGATCGACTGGATGCTCGTCGACGCGCATATGAATCGCGTCGCATGGAAGTGTATGCGGGCATGGCGGAAGCCATGGATCATCACATCGGCCGACTGATCGATCATCTCAAAAAGACAGGGCAGTTCGAGAATACCGTTTTCGTGTTCTTGTCTGACAACGGCGCAGAGGCTTCCGATCCGCTCACAATCAGATCGGGCCGTATGTGGCTGCGTTGGCAATACACCTGGGAGCGATCGCGCCTTGGCGAACCTGGTACCTATGCTGTCATCGGCCCAAGTTGGGCAAGCGCGGCTGCCTCTCCCCTCGCTTACTACAAGTTTCATGCAGGTGAAGGCGGTTTGCGAGTGCCGATGATCATCGCAGGCAAGACCGTCACGGCGCCGGGTGCGATTCATCACTCGTTCACCCATGTCAAAGACATCGCACCGACGCTGTTGGAGCTCGCGGGCGTGACGGCAACGAACACTTTCGCAGGGCGCACCGTCGAGTCGATCACGGGCCGCAGCCTTCTACCGGTGTTGCAGAACCCATCGCGTCGTCACCGCGAGGTCGGCGAAACGGTGGGTTACGAGCTTGCAGGGCACGGTGCGCTTTTTCGTGGTGATCTGAAACTGCTGCGGATACCGCCGCCGAGCGGCGACGGGCGATGGCGTTTATATGACATCACCAAAGACCCCGGCGAGACGCAAGACCTCAGCCTCGAACGTCCCACCGACTATGCCGACATGATCGCGGCCTATGCTCGTTATGAGCAGGAAAATGGCGTGCTTCCCCTCCCGGCAGGTTACGAGCCCCGCAAGCAAGTCTCCATCAATGCATTTCTTTTCGTTTATCTTCCCTATATGAAATGGATAGTCGGCTTAGTGGTACTCGTTCTCGCGTTCTGGTGGGTGCTCGCAAGACGCAGACGAAACAAGTCATGAAGACGATCGTCATCACCGGCGCGTCGTCGGGTATCGGTCGGGCACTAGCACTCGAGTTCGCCAAGCGCGGTTATCGCCTAGGGCTACTCGGCCGACGCACCGATGCTCTGGCATCCTTGCAACAAGAAGCCGTCGCTTGCGGCGCAGCAGCTGTAATGACCGGTCAACTCGATGTCGATGCGGCGAGTTCGGTTGCCCATCAGCTACAGAGTTTTTTCCAAACCTTGGGTTCGGTCGACATCTTTGTCGCCAACGCCGGTATCAATGCCTTCACCCATGTCGGTAAGGATGAACTGGCGGCCGAGATGCGCATCATCCAAACCAACGTAATTGGCGCAATCGCCTCGATCGACGCAGCCGCAGCCCACTTCGCCCAGCAAAAAAGCGGGCATATCGTCGGTGTTTCATCCCTAGCCTCGATGATCGCCGTACCGAAGCAAGCCGCTTACTGCGCAAGCAAAGCCGCCATCTCGATGTACTTGCGGTCAGCACGTATCGAATTGGCACGTCACAACATCTGCGTCACCGACATTCAACCGGGGTTCGTCGTGACGGATATCATGCCCGACATTGGCAAGTATCCTTTTGCAATTCCCGCGACCAAAGCAGCGTTCGAGATGGCCGAGGCAATCGAGAAGGGTCGCGAAGAGGCTATCGTTCCCGCATTTCCTTGGCGACTCTTCAAGCCATTCTTTCGTCACATCCCGAACTTTTTCTGGAAGCGCTTATGAGCACACGTTATCGGATGTACGGCTGGCACTTATCTTACTTTGCCGGCAAGGTGCGCTCTTACCTGAAGTACAAACGAGTTCCGTTCGACGATGTCGATGTGAATCTCTTCGTGTTGATGTGGCTTGGTAAGCGAAAAACCGGGGTGGTTGCCATGCCCCTGCTACAAACGCCCGACGATATTTGGATGCAGGATTCGAGCGAAACCTGGCAGTTCATCGAGGCGCGATTCAAAGATCGTCCCATCTTGCCGACATCGCCTCGACAGCGCTTCGTATCGCTTTGGCTCGAAGCGTGGGGGGACGAGTGGTGGATCCCCGTTGCCATGCAGACTCGTTGGCGTCACAGCGAAAACTATCCACTGTTCGAGCATGATGCCGGCAACGCCTTGTTGCCCGGCTGGCCGGGCTTTTTGCAACGCCGTGCCGTCGCTCGCATCGCTCGGCGTTTGCGCGGCTATCTGCCGGCTGTCGGCGTGCGACCCGAGCAAGACGAGCTGCTCATGGCTTGGACACGCCGAATGCTTGCCTTGCTAGAAGCTCATTTCACCGAGCATGCATTCTTGCTCGGCGGCAAACCAAGTCTTGCAGACTTTTCATTGATGGGCACGATGTATGGCCATCTTGGTCGTGACCCGTGGCCGGCGCGAGAACTGATCGCACCAAATCCGCATTTGCGAAATTGGATCGATCGAATGGCTGACTTACCGAACTCTCTCGATGAGACGCGCGACAATGCGTGGCTTGCCGACGACGAACTCCCAGCAACGCTAATGCCGATCCTTCGAGCTACATTCGACGAATTCGGAGCGCAAGTTGTCGGCATTGCCTCGCAAGTCAAAGCACTCGCTGCTCACTGGCCGACGGATAAGCGCCTACCGCGTATCCTGGAGGATGTCGCCATCCCACTGCAGGAGGGCACTTTCCGACGCGCCGCGATGCCTTACACGCTTTGGATGACGCAATGCGCCATCGACGCTATCACGTCGCTGCCGGAAGAGTCGGCAATCGAGCTGCGTCGTTGGCTGAAAGACGCCGGTGGCGGAGCCTTGCTATCGCTCGATGCGCCCAGACTCGAGCGCGATGGACTACAAGCGCGGTTCAGCTCGGCAATACGTAATCGCGGAACTGCTCACGCAACTTGATCTTCTGCATCTTGCCGGTCGCGCCGAGCGGAATGGCATCGACGAATACGACATCGTCCGGAACTTGCCACTTCGCAACTTTGCCGCGATAGAACTCGAGCAGTGCCTCTGCTGTCACCTCGGCACCAGGTTTACGCACCACGACGAGTAATGGCCGCTCATCCCATTTGGGATGGGGTACGCCGATGCAAGCGGCCATCGCCACAGCTGGGTGTCCCATCGCAATGTTTTCGATATCGATTGAACTGATCCACTCACCACCGGACTTGATCACATCCTTGCTGCGATCGGTGATCTGCATGAATCCGTCTGGATCGATACTCGCGACATCGCCCGTCGGAAACCAACCGTCTATCAACGGATCGCCGCCAGCATCCTTGAAATAACGCGAAACGATCCACGGCCCGCGTACGAGCAAATCACCGGTCGACTTGCCATCCCACGGTAATTCTCGACCAGCATCGTCGACGATCTTCATCTCAACGCCAAAGATGGCTCTGCCCTGTTTTTCCATAAGGGCGAGCTGATCGGTCTCAGGGGCGACTAAATGCTTGCCCTTGAGCGTACTCAGAGTGCCGAGCGGCGACATCTCTGTCATGCCCCAAGCGTGCAATACGATCACACCCAACGCGCGGAAGCGCTCGATCATGGCGCGGGGGCACGCCGAACCGCCGATGACCGTTCGCCGCATCGTCGCGAAGCCGCCTTGAACCGAGTCGACATGATTCAGTAATCCAAGCCATACCGTCGGTACACCCGCGGCCATGGTGACACCCTCGGTCTCGATCAAGTGGTGCAGCGATTTACCGTCTAGCGCAGCACCGGGGAAGACCAGCTTCACGCCAACCATCGCCGCCACATAGGGAATACCCCAGGCGTTGACATGGAACATCGGCACAACAGGCAGCACCGAATCTCTCGACGAGAGGTTCATCGCATCGGGCATTGCACCGGCATATGCATGCAGCACGGTCGAGCGATGCGAATACAACACGCCTTTGGGATTGCCGGTGGTACCACTCGTGTAGCAGAGCGCAGCAGCAGTGCGCTCATCGAACTCGGGCCAGGCGTATTCCGTGGTTTCGCCGGCGATCCAGGACTCGTAATCGACCAAGCCCGCGATCGAGGTCGTTGCAGGTAGTCGGTCTGCATCCGCCATCAGAACCCACTGCTTCACCGAAGGACACTGCGCCGCGACGGCTTCTATGATCGGCAGGAAGGTAAGATCGAAACAAAGGACGGAGTCTTGTGCGTCGTTGATGATCCAAACGACTTGCTCGGGAGCGAGACGCGGATTGATCGTGTGTAACACCCGCGCGCTGCCGCTGACTCCAAAATACAGCTCGAAGTGTCGGTAGCCATTCCAAGCGAGCGTCCCGACCCGCGATCCGGAAGGCAGCTCGAGACGATCGAGCGCATTGGCAACTTGCCGCGATCGCGCAGCGGCGTCTCGATAGGTGTAGCGATGCAGATCGCCCTCGACTCGTCTCGAGACGATTTCGGCATCCGAATGATTCCTCGCGGCAAACTCGATCAACCGCGATATCAGCAGCGGTTGTTCCTGCATCGCTCCGAACATGACCCCCTCCTGTCGATCGGATGTACTAGCGGCCGAACTCGCAATAACTCTCTCGCTCAACGAGATCGAACGCAAACAAAAACTTCGCCATGCCCGTCAACACCGCCATGGTGACGCCAAGCTCCAAAATCTGCTGGTTATCGAAATGACGCGTGAGATCCGCATGTAACTCGGAGGACACCACTCCGTCCGACTTGCCGAGCGACATCTCTTCGGCCAAACGGATGACCGCTCGCTCTGCATCACTCCAACACGGAGCCTCGATGTCGTCGATCGCCGCAACTTGAGCCTCCGTAAGTCCCGCCGCCATCGCATCGAGCCGATTCCCCTTATTGCAGAAGGCGCAGCCATGCAATGTCGAGAGGCGATAACGCGCGAGCTCCTTCATGGCGACCGGAACACGACCGCCGTGAAATAAGCGCTGGTAGAAATCACCATACCAAGCAAACACATCAGGAGCGTGACCCATCACATCGATGAAGGTCGCATCACCTCGGACAGCCAACGCCCGATCGTGCGCTGGCTGCATGAATGGCGGCAGATCATCTCGCGACAATGGCGGAATGAAGGGCTTAGGCGTGTTCATTGGAGGCTCGGACATCGACGATAATGGTAGCGCATGAGCGATCACCCTAACTGCTGGACCTGCCGATACTTCCGCGTCACGTGGGACCCGGGGATGCCCTATGGCTGCGATGCCATCGGCTTCAAGAGCCGGATCGTGCCGCACCTCGAAGTGCTGCGGACCAGCGGTTCACCCTGCCGAGCGTATGCGCGCAAAAGCGAGCCACTCGGACCGAGCGACCCGCGAAGCAGCTGACTAGCGACGGACCAACTCGACCACTTCGGACGCGCTCAGGGTGCTCGCACGCTGACGGATCGCCGGCAGATATTCCTGTTGTAGATTTTTGGCCGGTCCGAGCATTTCCTGAAATGTTCTCTTGAGCAGCTCGGTGCTCATCACTCGCCCACCGGCGTAGTAGCGCTTGGCCACTTGCCCCAAGGCATAGGTCGTCGCGAATGAAAATGCCATGCCCGTGGCAGCCCCGGTAAGACCTCCCAGCATTTTTCCAGCCGCCTTGCCGACGAGACCGCCGATCAATTTTCGACCTATCTGCTCGACATATTGCGAAGTGAGACCGACACCGACGGTGGCAATGAACTCTTTGATATGACCCTGATCCATCTCGACACCATGGGCTCTACCGATCTTGTAAACCATTCGAACCTGTAGCGGGATGATGGCCATCGAAGCCCAAGACTGCGGCAGTAACTCGAGTGCTCCGTTCAAAATCGAATAATTGAGAATGCTCTTGTCGAGCTCGGCATCACGGGTCGATGCCGCAGCGAAAGCGGTTGTTGCAGCGGGCACGGCCACCGCTGCCGCGGCGATGGTGTCAGCCTGCGAGGCGCTCGCGATCGCGGGATCGTCGCCCGCGAGACGGAGTGCCTCACGCAACGACGCTAGAAAGTCCTGCTCTGCCTGACTTTGAACACCATCCGCATCGCACACGCATACAGCCATCTCATAAGCGAGTTGCCGATGCTCCAGCTCGCGCAAACCGGCGATGGCTTGTTGCAAGGTGACGCGCTTCAACAGAACGTCTTGGTAGACCCCTGCGAGGGCCGCACCACCCGCCTGACCGGCCAGAGATTCGGCTACGTCACGAATGGCGGCTCGCTCGTTCTCGGATTTTTGACCATCCACGAGCGCCGCATGAATCATGATGTTCAGAATGGCGCGTTGTGTCGATGTATCCATGATTTCCTCATGCAATTTCCCTGTTGAACAAGCCGGCTTGCGCCTGCTCGCGGATGATGGCGACAGCCGGGTGCTTGATGCGACGCTCCGTCGAGAGCACGTAGAAACGCGCTTTCAGACCTTCGATTTTTCCGATCAGTTGGACACCGTAAGCGTGGACGATTTCCCGCTCGATGGCGAGAGGCGCCGCAAACACACCAACCCCTTGCTGTGCAAAGGTCTTGACCAGTGCACTGTCGTCAAGTTCCGCTGCGATCGAAGGACGTATCTGCTGCGCTTCGAACCAGCCCTCCAAAGAGCGCCGATTCGCGCTTTTTTCGGTCGGTAACAGCATCGGTGCCCCATCGACACTCTGCGGAAAACCCCGCCTCAGCTTTCGTGCGAGCGCCGCCACACCGAACAAGCCGAGTTCCGACTCACCGAGCAAGTGACTGTAAGCTTTGATCCCACTGTCAGGCGGTAATGCGTTGGTCGACAGCACGAGGTCTAGCCGGTGAGCCGCCAAATCGGCGAGCAAACCCGCGAGTGGCGCCTCGTGACAAACCAACTGAAACGGCGGACTGGCACGGAGCAGCGGCTCGAGAATCCGCCAGGTCAGCAGCTTGGGCACGGCATCCGCGATCCCGATCGCGACAGGCGGCCTCCCGACCGTACGAGCCCCCCGCAGGACACTCGCAAGCTCGAGACCGCGGGAGAAAATCTCCTCGGAATAGGCGTATGCGATACGCCCAAGCTCGGTCGGCACGAGGCGTCGCCCCTGCTTCTCGAACAAAGCGCCCTGCAGTTGAGCCTCAAGCAACTTCAGCTGTCCGCTGATGGTTTGCGGAGTGAGATTGAGCGAGCGCGCAGCGGCCGCTACGCCACCCTCACGCACGACCGTCCAGAAGTACAACAAATGGGTGTAGTTGAGATGTTTCATATATCGATTTTCTCGAATTATTAATACCGAATAATCGATTTTTCAGCAATAAAAATCAGCCGTAAGATGCCACGCATGCACCATCCACTGCCTTGGCATCGCATTGCCCATCACGACATGCTGGTCGAGACCACGCATGACGAGCGTGCGCGCCTCGACACCATCGCGCACCTGAACGTCTTCGCTGCGCAACGCCTCGCCCCCACCGTCAAAACCGCATTCGAGCGCAAGGGCGTGACCCCGAGCGATCGGCACGAAGTGAGGCAGGCCATGGAGCGGGATCCGGCATTCCGCGCGTGGAGTCTCGTTCGGCGCAACACGATGGAGATGCGCCAGAAAACGGGGCGTGACATCGTCGGGCGCCAGCGGGAATCCCTTCGCGAAAAGGCGGACCGCCTCAACGCAGCCAAGGGCTCACAGCAGAGCAGACTGCATCTCGATCCAAGTCTCGATGTGCCGCGCTACGTCTCGGGCGTTGATCAGCACCTGATGCAAGGTGGTTATACCGCTGAATGGCTTGATCGCGATGTGTCGAATGCTGCCAACTACGATGCCGGCATGTTTGCCACCGTCGGCGGCAGCGCAGGCCCTCACAACGATGCTGCGGGCCGCGCGTTGTGCGAATGGTTGCGGCGCGAGTTCCCCGCCTTCGTGCCCTCGCGCATCGTGGATTTGGGGTGCGGGCTAGGCCACAACACGCTACCACTGCGTCAAATCTTCCCGACCGCAGAGATCATCGCTGTCGATGTGGCAGCGCCCATGCTGCGCTATGGCCATGCACGCGCACGCGCTCTGGGCATCGACGATATCGAGTTTCGTCAGGAAGATGCCACTCGCACCTCTTTGAGTTCGCACAGTGTCGATCTCGTTTTCAGCACCATGGTGCTGCACGAGACCTCTCACGAAGCGCTACCGAGACTGCTGCAGGAATCACATCGATTGCTGCGCGGCGGTGGACTTTGCATCCATTTGGAGCAGCCGCCTTATCGGGGACTCAACCCCTTCGAGCAATTCATGCGTGACTGGGACGGCCGATACAACAACGAACCGTTCTGGAGCGCACTGCACGAGAGTGATCTGCGACAGATGATGACGAAAGTGGGGTTCCGCGAAGACCTAGTCTTCGAAACACGCTGCGTCGCGCCATCTTGGCAGTCATCAAGACCCACAGAGGAAGATTTCGGACGCGCGCCTGCGTGGTATGCCGTTGGGGCATGGCAGGCCGTAGAAGGATCAACGGCCGAGGGATAGCAAGGATTATGTACTCCCACCTCCCGCACAAAGCTGACCCCAATCCGCCGCAGCCAACCACACTGCGCGGGCGCCGTCCGGAATTCACCGACGATCCGATGTTGGATCGGCTCTATGCCATCACTCTCGCACTGGTCACAGAGTTATCGGTCACCCGGGCACGGGTCGACACGCTCGAGCGACTTCTCGAGCGCAAGGGATTGGTGGACTCGAGCGAAGTCGAGAACTTCACTCCCGATGAATCAGAAGCGGCGAAACGCGGCGATATCCAGCAGAAATATCTCGATCGTATCTTTCGAGTGTTGACCGAGTGATCATCCAGGGCTTGTAGCCTCTCTCATTCCTGCAGCTTGCGAATTTCTTCGATGTTGGCGGGCGGCTTCAGCCAAAGAGGCGCCTCAGTCTCGAGATAGCGCCGCATCGTCTCTGGAAGATCCTCATAACGATCGACGCGCCACGAAAGCATGTGCATCACACCCTTGCCGAGACCTGCTGGCAGATCGCCAAAGCGCAGCCAACTGATCTGATTCGGATGCTTGAGGCTCGCCGAATCGGGCTGTCGGAAAAAGTCGTAGTGCTCGAAAGACTGCATACGCTGCCCGGAGGGCAGCAGAAAGTCCAGAAACAGCGGTGCGGAAAATGCGATGGTCTCGCCAATCATGCGCGCCGTCAGATCACGCCCCGGCCCGATACGCTGTTTTCGAGGCCCTGCACCCTGTTCGACCCAAGTCTCGAGTGATGAGTCTCTGAGTTCATAGGTGATGTATTGATAGGGATACGCGATCGGCGGCAACGGTTTACCTTGCCACTCTTTGAGAACGGCGCCAGTTTCGAGATCGCGATAGATGAACGTCTTGCGCGACAGTTGGTGTGCTTTGGTGGGCGTACTCAAACTCGCATCAAAACGAGCGACATCCACTCCCTCCATGCTCATCAGCGGCTCACCGTCCGGGAAGCGGTAGACAGTGCCGACTGCGTACCAGTAAACCGGCTCACCACGACCCACTCGCATGTCGACCCATTGACGAAAAGTGTCGGGTGAGAAGCCGTGCTCACGAGCGTGAGTGGGCGATATCAGCGCAGACGCGACCAATAGGATCGACAGAACGCGTCTGAACATGGACTGGTTACCCATGGAACCCCCCTCTACGTATCGAGTTTTTGTTTTACCGCGCCGCTATACCGGCACGCGACCGGGATCGTAACAGAAGAGACCTAGACCTTCGTCAACCGGAACCGAGTGATGAAAGTTGTCGTAGTCAGCAGCGTGGAATCGCGGCACCTGCAAGCTCGATCGCTCCACCACGAGTCGTGCGCGACCCACTCGCGCCGCTTCATACCGAGCGAGAGCTTGTGATAGATCCTCGCCCTCCTGGTAACAACGTCCGAGTACGACCGCATCTTCGATGGCCATGACGGCACCCTGACCAAGATAGGGTAGCAAGGGATGCGCGGCGTCACCGAGAACGGCGACTCGGCCACGTACCCAGCGCATCAACGGACTGCGGGCACACAACGCCCACTTGAAGAGTCGATCTTCCGGCATCGCATCGATGACCGACGTGACCCATGGATGCCAATCGGCAAACTCGGCGCGCAACTCCGCTACGCTCGCTGGAATGTTCCAACCCTCCTCTTCCCAGCCTGCTCGTTCTGCAAAGGCAACGAAGTTCAATAATCGCCCACCGCTGACCGGATAACGATTGATCATGTGTCCTGGCCCGATGAAGATCTGCGAGGGCGGATCCATGACATCAAAGGACAGTCGATCGATCGGAACGAGCCCGCGCCACGCGATGTAGCCGGTGAATCTCACTTCCTCAGCACCGAATAAAGTGGATCGCACTCGAGAACGCACGCCATCGGCACCGATCACGAATTCACTTCGTTCCGAACGCCCGCCCTCAAATTGCAGATCAACGCCATCGAGATCCTGCTCCAGATCGATGAAGCGACATCCTGAAACAATCGCATCAGCATCGTTGGCCAGCACCGCCCGCATCAAAACCCGATGCAGATCTGCACGATGGACGACGTAATAGCGTTCACCATAGGCTTCGGCGAGTCGATCGCCGCGAGTTGCCATACCGAGAATGCGTGCAGACTTGTAATGACGTATGACCTGATAGTCAGGCGCATAGGCAACGTCTCGAAATTCATCAAATACACCAAGCGCTTTGAGACCGAGCGCACCATTGGGACTGATCGAGAGTCCAGCCCCCACCTCACCGAGCTCGGGCGACTGCTCGTAGATCCGAACCTGCAGCCCTGCCCGCTGTAGCGCCAAGCCTGCCGCCAACCCGCCGATCCCCGCACCGATTATCGAAGCTTGCCTGCTCGCCATACCCGCTCTCCTTAGGTTGGTTGGCGGCCACATCCTGCGCGGGCCAGAGGGGTGGCCAAAATACGTAACTCCCGCAGGCGATTGCCCTATCCGGCAGGTGGAAGCGCAGGCCTCATAAGCATCGGTTATCACGACATACCGATCTGGTGTTGGAGGCTCGACACTCACTACCCGACCATTCGGGCCATGATTTACGACAGCATTCTCGGCACGATCGGCAACACACCGATTGTTCGCATCAATCGCCTCGCCCCCTCCCACGTGACGATGTTCGTCAAGTGCGAGGCATTCAACCCCTTGCACTCAGTCAAGGATCGGCTGGCGATTGCGATCATTGAGGACGCCGAGCGGCGTGGCACGCTGCGACCAGGTCAAACAGTCGTCGAGGCGACCTCCGGCAACACCGGCATCGCACTCGCCATGGTCTGTGCCGCCAAAGGCTACCCATTCGTAGCCGTGATGGTCGAAACCTTCTCGATCGAGCGCAGGAAGATCATGCGTGCGCTTGGAGCCAAAGTGATTCTGACGCCCGCAGCCGAGCGCGGCAGCGGCATGGTCAGAAAAGCAGAAGAGCTTGCTCAAAAGCACGGCTGGTTTCTGGCACGGCAGTTCGAAAACGAAGCCAATCCCGCCTACCATCGCAACACCACCGGCCCTGAAATCCTGCGCGACTTCGCCGGCAAACGGCTCGATCACTTCGTATCGGGCTGGGGTACAGGCGGCACACTCACCGGCACTAGTCAGGTTTTGAAGCTCGCACGCCCCGAGGTGGAGATCGTGGCGACCGAACCAGAAGGTGCTGCGCTGCTGTCGGGTAAAACTTTTGCGCCGCACAAGATCCAAGGCTGGACACCAGACTTCGTTCCCAAAGTACTCGACCCCAAAGTCGTCGACCGAATCGTCACCGTAACCGACGATGAAGCCTTGAACACCGCTCGTGCATTGGCGAGACAGGAAGGTATCTTCTGCGGCATCTCTTGCGGCGGCACCTTCGCAGCAGCACTGAAAGTTGCTGAGCGAGCGCAGAAAGGCTCTGTGATTCTCGCCATGCTGCCAGACACAGGCGAGCGCTATCTCTCGACTGCGTTGTTTGCCGACCTGCCGGAAGGCAGTGACCCTGAACCCTGAGCATGATCCATTACGCACCGCTGCCCTCGCCTTATCGTTTTCACCGCGGTGGCGAGATCGTCGACGGCCAGATCGCTTATGAAACCTGGGGGACTCTGAATCAAAACAAGAGCAATTCAGTGCTCCTTTTCACTGGCCTTTCGCCCTCCGCACATGCCGCCTCCTCTCCAGCCGATCGGGATACGGGCTGGTGGGAGGAACTCATCGGAGAGGGCTTGGCACTCGATACGAATCACCTAAACGTCATCTGTGTAAATTCCTTGGGCAGCTGCTTCGGCTCCAGCGGTCCAGCGTCGATCAATCCAGTGACAAGTTCTCGGTATGGAAATGCTTTCCCAGATATCTCCATCGAAGATGTAGCAGCGGGCGGTCGAGCCGTGCTCGATCACCTCGGCATCGAACGAGCGTTCCTCGTCATCGGCCCTTCGTTGGGCGGCTCTGCAGTGCTGGCTTTTGCGGCGTTACATCCCGGTCGCGCCCGCCGACTCATCAGCATTTCCGGGACTATGGCCGCCTCGGCGCATGCCATCGCGTTGCGTAGCATCCAGCGCGAAGCGGTTCAAAATGATCCCGTCAAAGGTCTGCGCCTCGCGCGAAAACTCGGTACCGTCACATATCGATCGGCCGCAGAGCTCGCCGTGCGCTTCGGTCGTGGCGCCTCGAATAGCGGGCAGGATTTCGCGGTTCAGGATTATCTCGATCAGCAAGCCGACAAGTTCACCAAAGCATTTGACCCCGAGAGTTACCTGAAGCTCTCCCGAGCGATCGACCTGTTTGATCTAAGTACGCACGGTGATCCGAAAAACTTGTTTGAACGAGCCGGACTGGAATCCGCCTTGGTGATCGGAGTCGAGCAGGACTCCTTGTTCACGATCGACGAACAGGCACAAATCGCCACTGCACTGCAGGCGGCGGGCATCCCGACTCAACTCGAGCGCATCGACAGCCTCGCTGGTCATGACGCCTTCCTGGCAGACCAACCGCTCTTTGCAGCGATCATCGCCCGATGGTTGCAGCACGCCTGATCAGATCTCGACTCACTTCTCGGAGAACAAGCATGTCTCCGTCCGCCATCAAAACTCATCCGTGGATTCCACTGCACAGCATCGATACCGGACTGCTGTAAGAAGTCGTCTGACGAAATACCGAGGCATAAAAAAACGGCGGCACTTTTCAGTGCCGCCGTTTTCTTTGCACTAGGTGCAGAGTGATCAGAACCGGTCGAGGTTCATCACCTTATCCCAAGCGGCGACGAAGTCTTGCAGGAACTTGTCCTTGCCATCCTTCATTGCGTAAACCTCGGCGATCGCGCGCAACTCGGAGTTCGAGCCGAACACGAGGTCAACCGGAGTTGCGGTCCACTTGATCGCGTCGCCTCGGCGACCCTCGTAGACGCCCTCGCCCTGGGCCGACTTCGACCAAGTGGTCGAGGTGTCGAGCAGATTGACGAAGAAGTCATTCGAGAGCGTACCCGGACGATCCGTGAAGACGCCGTGGGCGGCCTGACCCGCGTTGGCATTCAACACGCGCAGACCTCCCACCAACACCGTCATCTCGGGGACGCTGAGCGTGAGCAGGTTCGCACGATCGACCAACGCATCAGCAGGCGAGAGACGGTTACCCTTCACGTAGTAGTTACGGAAGCCATCTGCAGCAGGCTCAAGCGGCTTGAACGAAGCGACATCGGTTTGCGCCTGTGACGCATCCATACGACCCGCCTTGAACGGCACGGTGATGTTGCTGCCGGCATTCTTTGCCGCCTGCTCGATCGCCGCAGCGCCACCCAACACGATGAGGTCGGCCATCGATACCTTCTTGCCACCCTTCTTCTGAGCCGCGTTGAAATCCTTCTGGATGCCCTCCAAGGCGGCCAGCACCTTGGTAAGTTCCTTCGGATTGTTCGCTTCCCAGTCCTTCTGCGGAGCGAGGCGCACGCGCGCGCCATTGGCGCCACCACGCATGTCGGTACCGCGGAAGGTTGCAGCCGACGACCACGCCGTCCGAACGAGCTCAGAGGTCGTCAGACCGGAGGCCAGGATCTTGCCCTTGAGCGCAGCCACGTCCTGATCATTGATCAGCTCGTGATCGACCGCAGGGATCGGGTCCTGCCACGTCAACACTTCGGCAGGCGACATGGAACCCAAGTAGCGCGAACGCGGACCGAGGTCGCGGTGCGTCAGCTTGAACCAGGCGCGCGCGAAGGCATCGGCGTACTGATCTGGATTCTTGCGGAAACGCTCGGAGATCTTGCGGTACTCCGGATCGAACTTCAGCGAGAGATCCGTCGTGAACATGATCGGCGGGTGACGCTTGGTCTTATCGTGCGCATCGGGCACGAGACTCCACGCGCTCTTGTCCGTCGGCACCCACTGGATCGCGCCCGCGGGGCTACGCGTCTGTTCCCACTCGAACGTGAACAGGTTGTCGAGGTACTGCGTCGTCCACGCGATCGGGTTGGCTGACCAAGCGCCCTCGAGGCCGCTCGTGATGGTGTCAGCGCCCTTGCCGGTGCCGCACTTGTTCTTCCAACCGAGACCCTGCTGTTCGACGCCGGCCGCAGCCGGTTCGGCACCGAGGCAACCCTCGGGGTTACGCGCACCGTGTGCCTTACCGAAGGTGTGACCACCCGCGATCAACGCAACGGTCTCCTCGTCGTTCATCGCCATGCGACCGAAGGTCTCGCGGATGTCGCGAGCGGCTGCGATCGGATCCGGCTTGCCGTTCGGGCCTTCCGGGTTCACGTAGATGAGACCCATCTGCACGGCAGCGAGCGGGTTCTGCAATTTGCGATCACCGCTGTAGCGCTCATCGGCGAGGAACTTGTTCTCAGGACCCCAATAAACGAGATCCGCTTCCCAATCGTCGGCACGACCACCGGCAAAACCGAAGGTCTTGAAGCCCATCGACTCGAGCGCGACGTTGCCCGTCAGCACCATCAAGTCAGCCCAGGAAATGCTGCGGCCATACTTCTGCTTCACCGGCCACAAAAGACGACGTGCCTTGTCGAGGTTGACGTTATCGGGCCAGCTGTTGAGCGGCTCGAAACGCAACTGGCCGCCATCGGAACCACCGCGACCATCGGTCAAGCGATAGGTGCCGGCGCTGTGCCACGCCATGCGGATGAAAAACGGACCGTAGTGACCGTAGTCCGCCGGCCACCAGGGCTGCGACTGGGTCATCAACGCTTCGATATCCTTCTTGACGGCGTTGAGATCGAGCTTCTTGAACTCTTCGGCGTAGTTGAACTTCTCGCCGTAAGGATTCGACTCGACGGCGTGCTGACGCAGCGGACGCAAGTCCAGCTTCTCAGGCCACCAGAACTCGTTGGACATGTTGCTGGCGCCAGCTGCCTGCGCTGCGGGGCCCGACAGGGCCGCCGACAACGAGAGAGCCGCCGCAACCAGCAGGGACACGTGGTTGTTGCGCATGGAAATCTTCTCCTTGAATCCAAACATCGCTTATCGCGAGGCGGTCGATGCTAGCACAGAATTAGACTAGGTCTAATTCGTGCTATCAGACGGATGCTTGGAGTATCCAGTCCGCCGCACGCTCGGCGATCATGATGGTCGGTGCATTCGTATTGCCGCCGATCAAGCGCGGCATCACCGAAGCGTCGATAACTCGTAACCCGTTGATTCCCCTAACTTTTAATTGGGGGTCTACCACGGAATCAGGATCGCTGCCCATGCGGCAAGTGCCGACGGGGTGATAAATGGTTTCGGCCTTGTCGCGGATGGCGGCAGCGAGCTCGGCATCCAATCGGCGGCTCGACCCCGGATAGACCTCTGCGCCTCGATATCGATCAAACGGCGCAGCAGCGAGGATCTCGCGCGAGAGGCGCACCCCCTCAATCAAGCCGCGCAGATCCTCCGGCTCCGAGAGGTAGTTGGCGAAGATCCGCGGCGGATCGCTCATCGCGCTCGATCGCAAGCCGATCCGTCCTCGGCTACGCGGCCGAAGCACGCAGGCGTGGAGCGTGTAACCATGCCCCGGTAATCGGTTGCGGCCATGATCGTCGAGCTGTGCGGGCACGAAGTGAAATTGCAGATCGGCACGGCCATCAGGCGCTCTCGCTGAGCGCACGAAGCCGCCGGACTCAGCGATGTTCGATGCGCCAGGCCCGTTGCCCGTCAGCCAATAACGCAAACCCTCAAAAGCTTCTCGCAGGGTACCGAAATCATAGGTGTCGGTACTGCGACTCTTCTGCAACACGCAGTAGTCGAGATGGTCCTGAAGATTCGCGCCGACGCCAGCGGCAGCAACGCGTACCGGAATACCTTGAGCCTCAAGCTCGCTCACTGGTCCGATCCCTGAGCACATCAACAATTGCGGTGAGGCGACACTGCCACCACAGAGCAGCACTTCGCGAACCGCCCGGACCTGCTGAATCTGGCCCCGCCGTGTGAACTCCACCCCGATCGCATGATCACCCTCTATCAACACGCGCTGTACCTGCGCGTGCGTGATGACGGTCAGATTCGATCGCTCGAGCGCAGGCCGAAGATAGGCAACGGCCGTGCTGCTACGACGGGCTTGCCACTGCGTCACCTGATAGAAACCGAAACCCGCTTGGGATTCACCATTGAAATCGTCGTTACGCGCGTAGCCGCGAGCCGTCGTCGCATCGAGGAACACACTCGACAAAGGATTGCGATAGCGCAAATCTTCGACCCCGAGCGGACCCTCGACACCGTGATATCGCGACGCGCCGCGCGCTTGTCGCTCGGCCTTGCGAAAGTACGGCAGTACGGCGTCGTAGTTCCATCCGTCGGCACCGAGCGCCGCCCATTCGTCGTAATCGGCGGCATCGCCACGGATGTAGCACATCGCGTTGATCGAGCTGCTACCACCCAACACGCGACCACGTGGCCAGTACAAACGCCTGCCGTGCAGCGCCGACTCCGGCTCGGTGTAGTAATCCCAGTTGATGCGCGGGTTACCAACGAGCTTCGAGAGGCCCGC
>VFQT010001154.1_pt1 | contig 33426 bp, 33 predicted proteins | sample 3512381 | NCBI WGS metagenome assembly VFQT01 (sample SAMN10412376, study PRJNA504923) | tailings metagenome | isolation source: Relicate 2 Philex TSF3 active mining site | place: Philippines: Tuba, Benguet | collected 2017-08-29 | reverse complement strand
CCATGATGTTGAGGCCGCGCTGACCGAGAGCGGGGCCGATCGGCGGAGACGGGTTCGCCTGTCCCGCCGGCACTTGCAGCTTGATGTAGCCGACGACTTTCTTAGCCATTTTGTATCCCTCGCCGGCAGACGGGCCGGCTGGTTGAGGTTAGTGGTCCGGCTTGTTGAGGGCCTCCCACCGGGCGGTCACGACGAAAAAGCCCCGTTACCGGAGCTTCTCGACCTGACCGTACTCGAGTTCGACAGGGGTTGGCCTGCCGAAGATGGACACGGCCACCTTGAGCCGTGACCGTTCCTCGTCGACTTCCTCTACCTGACCGGAGAAGGAAGCGAAAGGTCCATCGGCGACGCGAACCTGCTCGCCGACTTCGAAGCTGAGCGTGGACTTGGGACGCTCCACACCCTCTGCCACCTGGTTCAGGATGCGCGAAGCCTCGGCGTCCGAAATCGGGATCGGCTTCGAGTCCGAGCCCAGGAAGCCCGTGACCTTGGGGGTGTTCTTGATGAGGTGGAAGGCCTGGTCCGTCAGGTCCATCTTGACCAGCACATAGCCGGGGAAGAAACGGCGCTCGGACTTGATCTTGCGCCCGCGACGGACTTCGACGACTTCTTCGGTCGGCACGAGGACCTGCTCGAAGAGTTCAGACAGCCCCTTCTGGGCGGCCTGCTCCTTGATCGAATCCGCAACCTTCTTCTCGAAGTTCGAATAGGCGTGAACGATGTACCAGCGCTTTGCCATGTCTGCCTGTCCGCCCGCCTTAACCAGCTATACCGAGAAGCCATTGGACGCCGCGATGGAGCACGGCGTCAACGGCGAGAAAGAAGACAGAGGCGATGGCCACCATGATGAAGACCATCGCCGTCGAGATCATTGTCTCGCGACGGCTGGGCCAGGCAACCTTGGCACCCTCCTCGCGGACCTGCTGAAGAAACTCGAACGGATTGGTCTTGGCCACGTGTTCTTCCTAAATTTGGCAGGGGCAGTAGGGCTCGAACCCACGACCTGCGGTTTTGGAGACCGCCGCTCTACCAACTGAGCTATACCCCTTCGGGACGGCGAACCCCTCAGTTAGGGGGCCCGCCGCACCTTGTAAAGTGTTAGTCCGTAATCTTGGCGACGACGCCGGCGCCGACGGTGCGGCCGCCTTCACGGATGGCGAAGCGCAGCTTCTCTTCCATGGCGATCGGCGTGATCAGTTCGACGTCGAAGGAAATGTTGTCGCCGGGCATCACCATCTCGGTACCGGCCGGCAGCGTCACCACGCCCGTCACGTCGGTCGTGCGGAAGTAGAACTGCGGACGGTAGTTGGCGAAGAACGGCGTGTGACGGCCACCCTCTTCCTTGGTCAGGATGTAGGCTTCGGCCTTGAACTTCTTGTGCGGCTTCACAGAGCCCGGCTTGCACAGCACCTGGCCGCGCTCCACGCCCTCACGGTCGATGCCGCGCAGCAGCGCGCCGACGTTGTCGCCAGCCTCGCCCGTATCGAGCAGCTTGCGGAACATCTCGATGCCCGTCACCGTCGTCTTCTGCGTGTCGCGGATGCCGACGATCTCGACTTCCTCGCCCACCTTCACGATGCCGCGCTCGACACGGCCGGTCACCACGGTGCCGCGGCCCGAGATCGAGAACACGTCCTCGATCGGCATCAGGAACGGCATGTCCTTCGGACGCTCCGGCTGCGGGATGTAGCTGTCGACCGCTTCCATCAGCTTCAGGACGGCGTCACGGCCGATCTCGGGGCTCTTGCCCTCGAGCGCGCACAGCGCCGAGCCGCGGATGATCGGAATGTCGTCGCCCGGGAACTGGTAGGACGAGAGCAGCTCGCGCACTTCCATCTCGACCAGGTCCAGAAGCTCCGGATCGTCGACCATGTCGACCTTGTTCATGAACACCACGAGCGCCGGAACGCCGACCTGGCGGGCGAGCAGGATGTGCTCGCGGGTCTGCGGCATCGGGCCGTCGGCAGCCGACACGACCAGGATCGCGCCGTCCATCTGGGCGGCACCGGTGATCATGTTCTTCACGTAGTCGGCGTGGCCGGGGCAGTCGACGTGCGCATAGTGGCGCGCCTTCGTCTGGTACTCGACGTGGGCCGTGTTGATCGTGATGCCGCGGGCGCGCTCTTCCGGCGCCTTGTCGATCTGGTCATACGCCGTGAAGGTGGCGCCGCCCGTCTCGGCCAGAACCTTGGTGATCGCTGCGGTCAGCGACGTCTTGCCATGGTCAACGTGACCAATCGTGCCAATGTTGCAGTGCGGCTTGTCGCGGTTGAATTTCTCTTTGGCCATCGGATGTCTCCGTTCTCAGCTTAATTAGGCGTATTTCTTCTTGATCTCTTCGGCCACCTGGCCCGGAACCTGGGCGTAGTGGTCGAACTGCATCGTGTAGGATGCGCGGCCCTGGCTCATGGAGCGCAGGTTGTTGATGTAGCCGAACATGTTGGCGAGCGGTACCAGCGCGTTGATGATGTTCGCGTTGCCGCGCATCGACGTGCCGACGATCTGGCCGCGCCGCGAGTTCAGGTCACCGATCACGGAACCAACGAACTCTTCAGGCGATGTCACTTCCACCTTCATCATCGGCTCGAGCAGCACCGCGCCGGCGTTCTCGAAAGCCTCGCGCATCGCGGCGCGGGTAGCGATTTCGAAGGCGATGGCGGAGGAGTCGACCTCGTGATAGGCGCCGTCGACGAGGGCCACCTTGAGGTCAACGACCGGGAAGCCGATCAGCGGGCCAGAAGAGAGCACCGAGTTCAGGCCCTTTTCGACACCTGGGATGTATTCCTTCGGCACCGAGCCACCGACGACGCGCGACTCGAAGGCGTTGCCAGCACCGGCCTCGTTCGGCTCGATCTCGAGGATGACGCGGGCAAACTGGCCCGTACCACCCGTCTGCTTCTTGTGGGTGTAATCCTTGGTCACCTTGCGGGTGATCGCCTCACGGTAGGCCACCTGCGGAGCGCCAACCTGGACTTCAACCTTGTGGGTACGCTTCAGGATGTCGACCTTGATGTCGAGGTGAAGCTCGCCCATGCCCTTGATGATGGTCTCGCCCGACTCGGAGTCGGTCGACACGCGGAAGGAAGGGTCCTCGGCAGCCAGCTTGTAGAGGGCAACGGCCATCTTTTCCTGGTCACCCTTGGTCTTGGGCTCGACCTTCATCTCGATGACCGGTTCCGGGAACTCCATCTTTTCGAGAATGACCGGCTTGTTCGGATCGCAAAGCGTATCGCCCGTGCGGGTGTCCTTGAGGCCAACGAGGGCGACGATGTCACCGGCATAGGCTTCGGCGATTTCCTCGCGGTTGTTGGCGTGCATGAGGACCATGCGGCCGACGCGCTCGGTCTTGTCGCGAGTCGAGTTCAGGAGAGCGGTGCCCTTGTGCAGGACGCCGGAGTAGATGCGGCAGAAGGTCAGGATGCCGTACTGATCGTCCATGAGCTTGAACGCAAGCAGCGACAGCGGCTCGGTGTCGGACGACGGACGGGTGACTTCCTCGTCATTGCGCGGATCGATGCCCTTGATCGAGGGACGGTCCAGCGGCGACGGCAGGTAGTCGACGACGGCATCGAGCAGGGGCTGCACGCCCTTGTTCTTGAAGGCAGAACCGCAAAGCACCGGGAAGAAGGCGCTGGTCAGGACTGCCTTGCGAAGCAGTTTCTTGATCGTTGCGTTGTCGATTTCCTTGCCATTGAGGTAGTCCTCCATAGCCTGGTCGTCGAGTTCGGCGCACGCCTCGATCATGTCCGCGCGTGCCTGCTCGGCAGCAGCGAGAAGGTCATCCGGGATGTCCTCGTCGTGGAACTTGGCGCCGAGCGCCTCGTCTTCCCACACCACGGCCTTCATGCGGACGAGGTCGATGATGCCCTTGAAGTTCGACTCGGAGCCGATCGGCAGCTGGATCGGAACAGGACGGGCGCCGAGACGCTCCTTGATGTCCTTGATGCACTGCTCGAAGGACGCGCCGGTCTTGTCCATCTTGTTGCAGAAGACAATACGCGGAACCGAGTACTTGTCGCCCTGGCGCCACACCGTCTCGGTCTGGGGCTCAACGCCCTGGTTCGAGTCGAGCACGCAGACGGCGCCGTCGAGCACGCGCAGCGAACGCTCGACTTCGATCGTGAAGTCGACGTGTCCGGGGGTGTCGATGATGTTCATCCGGTGGCCGTTCCAGAACGCGGTCGTCGCGGCGGACGTGATGGTGATGCCGCGCTCCTGCTCCTGCTCCATGAAGTCCATGGTCGCAGCGCCATCGTGCACTTCACCGATCTTGTGGCTCTTGCCGGTGTAGTAAAGAATGCGCTCGGTGGTCGTCGTCTTGCCGGCATCGATGTGGGCCATGATGCCGAAGTTGCGATAGTCCTCGAGGGCGTGAACGCGGGCCATAATCTTGGTGTCCTGTATCTCTTACCAGCGGTAGTGCGAGAACGCGCGGTTCGCTTCCGCCATCTTGTGGGTGTCTTCGCGCTTCTTCACGGCGGTACCGCGGTTCTGCGAAGCGTCGAGCAGCTCGCCCGAGAGACGGTCGACCATGGTGGTCTCGTTGCGGTTGCGGGCCGCGGTGATGATCCAGCGGATCGCGAGAGCCTGGCGGCGCTCGGTGCGGACTTCGACGGGCACCTGGTAGGTGGCGCCGCCGACACGACGGGACCGCACCTCGATGGCCGGAGCCACGTTGTTGAGGGCCTCGTGGAACACCTGTACCGGGTCGGCCTTGGCCTTCGCCTGGATCTTGTCGAAGGCGCCGTAGACGATGCCTTCGGCAACCGACTTCTTGCCCTCATACATGAGGTTGTTCATGAACTTCGAGACGACAAGATCGCCGAACTTCGGATCCGGATTGATTTCACGCTTCTCGGCGCGATGACGACGCGACATTTCTTTGGTCTCCCGATCTTACTTCGGACGCTTCGCGCCGTACTTCGAACGACGCTGACGACGCTTGACGATGCCCTGGGTGTCGAGCACGCCGCGGATGATGTGATAGCGAACGCCCGGAAGGTCCTTCACGCGGCCGCCGCGGATCATGACCACGGAGTGTTCCTGAAGGTTGTGGCCTTCGCCGGGGATGTAGCTCACGACTTCGAAGCCGTTGGTGAGGCGAACCTTGGCCACCTTGCGGAGCGCCGAGTTCGGCTTCTTCGGCGTGGTGGTGTAGACGCGCGTGCAAACGCCGCGCTTCTGCGGGCAGGCCTGCATCGCCGGGACCTTGTTGCGGTAGGTCGGCGCCTGGCGCGGCTTGCGAATAAGCTGGTTGATCGTCGGCATTGTGGCCTTGTCTCTACCTTCGAACCCGATTGCACATAACAAAAACACCGACGCGGTCCGGGTTCTTGGATCGCGCAGTGCTCAAAACCAGAGGACCCTAGAGCCGGCAGGGCCCTCAGGGTCGTGACCTTGAATGTTCTTCTTCGCTTACCCTCGAAAGCGTTTCGTTGCGCGGAGCACCGACTGCCTGCCGTTGGGAAGCGTCCGGGTATCTACAGTCAGGAGCGTACGGCGTCAACCCCAAAATCCGGGGAAAACCGCGCGATTTGCCGGTTTATCGCGGTATTTCCAGCGTTTTGAAACGGATATTTGTGCGTTGCACACACGAATCCACCCCCTCGCGGGCCAGGCTGCCACAATCCGTCGCCGTGCTGCCACAACGATGCCGGGTTTGACTCCGATTCTCTGCACCTGACGGCGACCCGAACCTCAGCCCGATACCAAAAAGGGAGAATCGCATGGCGTCCGCACCGCTCAAGGTCTGGTGGCATGAACTCAACACCTGGGAGCCGGACCAGGCGCGGCATTTCTACAATGCGACACTCGGCTGGAATTTCGAGCCGACCACCCTGCCCGACGGAACGCGCTACTGGGTGGCCCACAAGGAGGGCCGCGCGGTTGGCGGCATCTTCCAGCTGACGGAACCCGACTTCGAGGGCATTCCCTCCCACTGGATGACCTATCTTGCCGTGGACGACATCCAGGCCGCCCAGATCCGTGCCGAGGAGGCCGGCGGAGAGATCCTGCGGCCTGCCTTCCGCCTGCCTGGGGTAGGCCGGCTTTCGGTCGTCTCCGATACCTCCGGCGCGATCATCGGCCTGATCGAGCCGGACATCGCCGTTGCGGAGGGCCGGGCCCCGGTCCACTGAGCCGGGGAATTCTGGCGCTACCCCGCCACACCGAAAAACGGTTTCCTGCCGCCCGAAAGGAAACCGCCCGTGCCCGATTTTGCTGCAATCGCCCTTGCATCGGGCTTCGTGTTTCTGGCCGCCATCGTCAGGGGCTATTCCGGATTCGGCTTCTCGCTGCTTTCGATCACCGCCCTCTCCCTGATCTACCCGCCAGCACAGGTGATCCCCGCGATTTTCATGCTGGAGGTGGCGGCCAGCCTGCACCTGCTTCCCTCGATCTGGCGGGAGGTGCACTGGCGCTCGCTCTTCCTTCTGCTGGCGGGCGCACTCATCGGCACGCCGCTGGGCGTCCACGCCCTGGCAAACTTCCCCCAGGCGCCGATGACGCTGGCGCTGGCTGTCTTCGTGCTCATCGCCACCTTCCTGCTCTGGCGGGGCTTCGCCCTGAAGACGATGCCCTCCGTGCCCGCCACCTTCGGGGTGGGAACGGCGGCAGGCCTGGCCAACGGCGCCTTCGGCATCGGCGGGCCGCCGGTGGTGATGTTCTATTTCGCGAGCCCCGCGGGCCATGCGGCGGGCCGGGCATCTCTCATCGCCTATTTCCTGCTGACGGACGTGGTGGGACTTGTGTTCCTCGCACGGGAAGGGCTGGTGACAAGAACCTCGGGCCTTCTCGCCCTGGCCTTCCTTCCCGCGCTGGTTGCCGGCGTCTGGCTCGGCGCGCGCAGCTTCAAGACGGCTGACCCGGATCGCTTCCGCAAGATCGTGCTGCTCATCCTCGCCCTGCTCGCGGTCATCACGGCGGCGAAGGCGGGAATCTCCATGGGGTGACCGGCATCACATCCGGGACGAGGCGGTTTTCCTAGGAAGGGTGCCAGACGGCTCACCCTCTCGGCAAGGACACACGCCCATGATCCTGGAAACCCTCACCCTCCCCGCCCGTCTGGCCCGCAGCCTCGACCGTCTCACCCGTCCGCTGAGGCGCCGCCGCACCTTCGCCCGGCTGCGCGATCTCGACGACCACCTGCTCAAGGACATCGGCCTTAGCCGGATCGACGTCGACGACATGCGGCGAATGTGGTGAGGCCCGGCAGCTGGGAACTTGCTCTGTATATCCCCTTGGTATATACAGAGCGCATGAGCCAGTCCACTGTCTTTAAGTCCAACAAGACGCAGGCCGTCCGCCTCCCCAGGGCCGTGGCACTGCCGGAGCATGTGAAGAAAGTCGAGATCATCGCGAGGGGAAGTGCCCGGTTGATCCTGCCCGCGGGCGGCACATGGGCGGATTTCTTTGCAGGGCCCCGGCTGGACGATGACTTCTTGAATGAGCGTAACCAGCCCCTGCCCCAGAGGCGCGACGAGACCTGATGCTGGCGTATCTGCTGGATACGGACGTCTGCATCCACGCTCTGAAGAGGCGCAACTCCGCTCTCATCGACGCCTTCACCGCCCATGACGGGCGGATGGCCGTTTCTGACGTCACCCTTTTCGAACTTTATTATGGCGCGGAGCGCTATGACGACCCCGCCCAGCGCATCGCCATCATCGAGAGTTTCACAGCGCGACTGGAAGTCCTGCCCTTCGACAGCCGCGCCGCTCTGCACGCTGGAAACATCCGCGCGGCGCTGGAAAGCCGGGGCGAGATGATCGGCGCCTATGACCTGATGATCGCCGCCATCGCCCGCTCACAGGGGCTAATACTGGTGACGGGGAATATGCGGGAGTTCGAACGGGTCGAGGGATTGAGGGTGGAGCGGTGGGGATGATCTCAGCCGCCCTCGCCAAAATCCTGTTTTCTTGCCGAATACTGAAACCTCAAGCGGGACCCCGGCCTTCGCCGGGGTGACGCCTGCGGAAGACGCAACTGGGCCGCCAGGAGGGCACTCCCGGATCAGATATCCAGCCCCTCCTCGCTCACGAACTCGGCGCGTTCGGAGATGAAATTGAAGCGTTCCTCGGGCTTGTTGCCCATGAGTTGCTCAACCGTCTTGGCGGTGGCCGCGCGGGCGGCGTCTTCGAGGGTCACGCGCAGGAGGTGGCGCTTCCTCGGGTCCATGGTCGTCTCTTTCAGCTGGCTGGGAAGCATTTCGCCCAGGCCCTTGAAGCGGCTCACCTCCACCTTGCCGCGGCCGCTCAGTTCCGTTCGCATCAGCTCCTGCCGGTGCTTTTCGTCCCGGGCGTAGGCAACCTTGGGGCCCTGTGCCAGCTTGTAGAGCGGGGGCACGGCCAGGTAGAGGTGGCCCTGGTCGATGAGCAGCGGCATCTGGCGGTAGAAGAAGGTCATCAGGAGCGAGGCGATGTGGGCGCCGTCCACGTCGGCGTCGGTCATGATGATGATCTTGTCATAGCGAAGGTCCTCCTCCCGGTAGGAGGAGCCGGTGCCGCAGCCCAGCGCCTGGATCAGGTCCGCGAGTTGCTGGTTGCCCGCAAGCTTGTCCTTGGTGGCGGAAGCGACGTTGAGGATCTTGCCGCGCAGGGGCAGCACGGCCTGCGTCTCGCGGTTGCGGGCCTGCTTGGCGGAGCCGCCGGCCGAGTCGCCCTCGACGATGAAGAGTTCGGAACCGTCCTTCTGGGTGGCGGAACAGTCGGCCAGCTTGCCCGGCAGGCGCAGCTTGCGCACGGCCGTCTTGCGGGAGACGTCCTTCTCCTGGCGGCGCTTGATTCGCTCCTCGGCGCGGTCGATGATGAAGTTGAGGAGCTTGTCCGCCTGGGCCGGATGGCCGGTGAGCCAGTGGTCGAAATGGTCGCGCACCGCATTCTCGACGATGCGCGAGGCCTCGGCGGTGGCCAGCTTGTCCTTGGTCTGGCCCTGGAACTCCGGCTCCCGGATGAAGACGGAGAGGAGAGCGCCGGACGATGTCATCACGTCTTCCGCGGTGATGACGGAGGCGCGCTTGTTCTGGGTGAGGTCGGCATAGTTGCGGACGGACTTGGTGAGTGCCGTCCTCAGCCCCTGCTCATGCGTGCCGCCCTCGGGGGTCGGGATGGTGTTGCAGTAGGAGGATGAGAACCCGTCATCGCCGCCGAACCAGGCCACCGCCCATTCGACCGTGCCGTGGCCTCCTTCCTTCTCCACGCGGCCGGAGAAGATCTCGTCCACCACGCGGGTCTTGCCTTCCAGGCGCTCGGACAGGAAGTCCTTGAGGCCGCCGGGGAAGTGGAGCACGGCCTTTTCCGGCGTCTCCTTGTCCCTGATGAGGGAGGCCTCACACGACCAGCGGATTTCGACGCCGCCGAAGAGATAGGACTTGGAGCGCGACATCCTGTAGAGGCGCGCCGCCGAGAAGTCGGTCTGGCCCTTGCCGAAGATCTGCTCGTCCGGATGAAAGGAGACCTTCGTGCCGCGGCGGCCTGAAACCTTGCCGAGGTTCTGGATGGGGCCGGTGGGCTTGCCGCGCCGGAATTCCTGCCGGTAGAGCTGCTGGGCGCGCGCCACCTCGACCACCACATGGTCGGACAGCGCGTTGACCACCGAGACGCCGACGCCGTGAAGACCGCCCGAGGTCTCATAGGCGCCGGAATCGAACTTGCCGCCCGCGTGCAGCGTGGTCATGATGACTTCGAGGGCGGACTTGTCCCTGAACTTGGGGTGCGGGTCCACGGGGATGCCGCGGCCATTGTCCGTGACGGACAGGTAACCATCGGCCGTGTAGCTCACGTCGATCCAGGTGGCGTGGCCCGCGACCGCCTCGTCCATGGCATTGTCCAGCACCTCGGCGAAGAGATGGTGCAGCGCCTTTTCGTCGGTGCCGCCGATATACATGCCCGGGCGGCGGCGCACGGGCTCCAGCCCCTCCAGCACCTCGATGTCGGCAGCGGTATAGCTCTCCTCGCCCCGCGACTTGGCCGGGGCCTTCTGGGCCTGCGGCTTGGGGGCGGCGGGGAGTTCGTCGAAGAGAGAGGCGGAGGACTTGTTGGAGGACGTGGCGGACGTATTGGCTGGCTTGGCCATTTTTGTTCCCGAATCGTTTCAGGTGCTCACTATCCCCCCCGAGGGGGTTAATGGCAACTCTTGACTTGCCCTGCCCACAACGGCCTTCTGGCGTGACGATGCCCGAGCCCGTGATCATTCCCAACCGCCCATTCTGGGCCCGCGTCCTGCTTCCCTTCTGGGTGTTGCAGGTGGCCATGGGCGGGCTGTTCGCCGCCGCCGGGACAAGAATGCTGGGACCGGGCGAGAATGGCGGCGCGGTCATCCTGATCCTGATGGGCATGCTGCTGGCCGCGGCGGGCGCGGTGCTGGCGGCGTTGAGCTGGCGGATCGCCCGGCTCAGCAAGCCCGCCATCGAAATGACGGCGGAAGGGCTGCTCGACCGGCGGCTGGCGCGGGAGCGCATTCCGTGGGAGGCGGTCTCCTGGAAAGTCATCTTCAACGGGCGCAGTTACAGCGTGCAGGTGGATGTGGCCGAACCGGCCCGGGGCAAACTCGGCATCTACTGGGACCAGCGCGTGTCCGGCCTCGTGAGCCGCATGCTGCGGCAGCCGGAATTCGCTGTCGTTTCAACGGGAACGGGTCTTTCCGCGCATGAGATCGGCTCCCGCATGGAGCAGTTCAGGCCGCCCTCCTCCTGACGCAGCCTCCCACCCCCCGGGACTCCCGGCAGATTGCTTGACATCCTCCCCGAGCGGGAGTTTCCTCCCATCAAACAAAGTTGCTTCGCAGCAAACGACTCAAACGGGATTGGCCCAGCCCGCTGCGGGGATAATGGCTGGACAATGGGAGAAAACCTATGCCTGACCTCAAGCAACGCATTGAGGCGATGTACCGGCGCGACGTGCTTGTTGCGTGGGCGTTCGTCATCGGCCTCTGGTTCGCGGTCATCTTCGTGATGTTCGCGACGTGGAACCTGGCACCAGAGGGGCCCTGGCGGACCATCCTCATGATCGGTGGCGCCGCCGTTCTGGTCTTCAATACCGCGTCGATGGGCGCGATGGTGAAGCACTACAAGGAAGACAAGGACTTCATCTACGGCCTCGACATCAAGCATCTCGACGAGATGCGCGGCAACAGGCACTAGGGTTTCAACATGGCGAAATACACCCCTCCCCGGCAGGGCAAGGCCGGGCAGATCATCGACGTGCTGGTGCTGCTCGTGCTCACCGTCGGCGCGCTCTACATTCCCCTGTGGCTCGGCCTCGCCGGTGGCGCCAAGGAATCCCAGCCCCACAACCCGACCGCCACATTCGAACAGCTCGCACAGGAAAATCCCGTGAAGGTCGAACGCTGGGCGGCACTCGGCTACACCGACCCGACGGCCGAGGACTATCAGGCGCTGGTGACCGCGCGCTTCGACTACTGGGCCTTCAGCGGCATCGAGCTCGCGATCATGATCATCGTCGTGCTCGGATATTTCATCATCGTGGTGAGGCTCTCCGGCAAGGAATACCGGGAAGTGATCGCCGAGAAATTCGGCGACAGGCGCTGAGGGGACAGACATGGATATCTGGAATTATCTCGAATACGCGGCCTGGATCCTCTCGGTGATCTTCGGCATCTACATCGTCGCCGACTGGTTCAAGATCGACACGACCTATTCCGAAAGCGTGCTGACCTCCTCGCGCGAAGGCGAGATCGAGGCGGTGACCGAAAAGCACACGGTATGAGGATCTGAAAGATGGCAAACGTCAATCAAGCCTCTGCCGCACCGGTGGAGAAGATCAGCCTCCTGCGCGTTCTCGGCCCCGCCCATGTATGGGCGCTGGGCGTGGGCATCGTGCTCGTCGGCGAATACATGGGGTGGAACTTCGGCGTCGGCAAGGGTGGCGCCTATGCGGCGCTGATCGCCTGCTGGTTCGCCGGCCTCCTCTACACCTGCGTCGCCATGATCGACTCGGAAGTGACCTCGACGGTCGCCGCCGCGGGCGGTCAGTATACCCAGGCCAAGCACATAGTCGGCCCGCTCATGGCCTTCAACGTGGGCCTCTACCTGGTGTTCGCCTACACCATGCTGGAGGCGGGCAACGCCATCACCATCGGCTTCCTGGTCGACACGGTGGCGAACATGGCCGGCCATTCCGGCATCGACCAGCGGCCCTTCATCGTGCTGTCGATCATGTTCCTCGCCTGGCTGAACTATCGCGGCGTGCTGGCCACGCTGACCTTCAACCTGGTGATCACCGCCATCGCCTTCGTCGCCATCATCCTGCTGTTCGTGGGCACGGCGCTGGTACCCGACTCGCCGCTCCGCCACGCGGAGCTGATGTCGGGTGACGCGGCCCTTCCCTATGGCTGGATCGGCGTGGTCGCGGCCATGCACTTCGGCCTGTGGTACTACCTCGGCATCGAGGGAACGACGCAGGCCGCCGAGGAGGTCCGCTCGCCCGCACGCGCGCTGCCCTTCGGCACCATGGCGGGCATCATCACGCTGCTGATCGCCGCCACGCTCACCTGGTATGTGTGCGCCGGCCTCATGCCGTGGGAGTATCTGGGCCAGGCGGGCGTGCCGCTGTTCGACGCGGGCCGCCTTTCGGGCTCCACCTTCCTGATGGTGCTGCTCGGCATCGGCACGCTGTTCTCGACGCTGGCCTCCGCCAATGGTTGCATCAACGATGCCTCGCGCGCCTGGTTCTCCATGGGCCGCGACCATTACCTGCCGCAGTGGTTCGGCGCGGTGCATCCGAAATTCCGCACGCCCTACCGGTCGATCATCTTCCTCGTGCCCATCGCGCTCATCTTCGCGCTCGGTGCGCCGCTGGACCAGGTGATCACCTTCTCGATCCTGTCGGGACTGCTCGGCTACACCTTCATGCCGATCAACGTCATCATGTTCCGCAGGAAGTGGCCGCTCGACACCATCAAGCGCGGCTACGAGCACCCGTTCCACCCGATCCCGGCCATCGTGCTGCTCATCCTCTGCGCGGTGACCTATTTCGCGGTGTTCCTGGGCTATGGCACGCAGCTGATCGCCATGGTGGGCTTCTACATCGTCGTCTCGCTGTGGTTCCACTTCTGGCGCTACCGCTTCGTGAAGCGCGGCGACCAGTTCACCATGCCCTGGCCGCGCCCGCGCGGCTATTGACGGGCGCCGCCTGAAACGCGAACTAAGCTGGCCCGCCTGACCTCAGGCGGGCCATTTCACTTTCCGGAGTGCGCGTCTTGCTCGATCCTTTCCTGATGACGCTGCTGGCGGCGCTGGCCGGCACGGGCTTCATCTACACGCTCTACCGCCACCGCCAGGACAGCCGCGCCCGCGCCGCGCGCCGCGCGGCATTTCTGGACGAGGCCAAAGGGCTCTTCACCGGCGGCGTCAAGGTGATCACGCCGGACGGCTTCCCCCGCATCTCCGGCACGTACGAGGGCCTCACCTTCGACATCCAGGCGGTGCCGGACACGCTCAACATCCGCAAGCTCCCCACGCTGTGGGTGCTGGTGAGCCTGGCGGAGCCGATGCCGGTCAAGGCGACGCTCGACATCCTGATGCGGCCGCGCGGGGTCGAATATTTCTCCCGCCACGCGTCCCTTCCCGTGCAGATGGCGCCGGACCCGGCACTCCCCCACGACTGCTCCGTGCGGACCGACGCGCCGGAGGCCCTGCCCCCGCGCGAGATCATGCTGAAGCATGCGGCGGTGCTCGAGGACCCGCTCGCCAAGGAACTCGTCATCTCGCCGAAGGGACTGCGCATCGTGTGGCTGGCGGAGGAGGCGCACCGCGGCCGCTACCTGATTTTCCGCGACAGCGAAATGGGCTACGAGCCGTTCCCGGCGGCGCGGCTGCAGCCGCTTCTCGACCGCCTGATCAGCCTGCGCGCCGACCTTCTGGCCGCCACCCCGGAGACCACAACGTGACCGATGCCCCGAAGGCCCCCGCAAAACCGCCCATCAACCCGCTGGTGATCCTGGCGCTGGCCATCGTGCTGCCGGGTGCGGGACAGGTGTTCAACCGCGAGCCGGTGCGCGGGCTGATCTTCGTGTTCTTCATGCTGCTGCTGGGCGGCTTCACGCTGCAGACGGCGGACCCCAGCGTGTCCATCGTCGGCAAGCTGGCGGGCGGCATCTTCGTCCATGCGGTGTCGATCTACGACGCGTACAAGAAGGCGCGCATCCGCATGGAGTTGTGGCGCTACGCGGCTCAGAAGGCCTGATGGGCGGACCGCGGACGAGGCTGAAGGCCGCTCACGTCATCGGCCATGACGGCAGCGGGCATGTGCTGTGGCGGAACGGCGAGGTGGTGTTCGAGGGAAGCCGCATCCTGTTCGTGGGCCGCGGCTTCGAGGGCCAGATCGACGAGGAACATGACTTCGGCGAGGCGCTGATTGGCCCCGGCTTCATCGACCTCGACGCGCTGGGCGACCTCGACTCCACCGTTCTCGCCTTCGACAACGGGCCGGACTGGAAGCTCGGCCGCGTCTGGACGGAACGCTACCTTCGCGAAGGCCCGCGCGAAGCCTATTCGCCGGAAGAGGAGCTGTTCAAATACCGCTACGCCTTCGCGCAGCTGATCCGGAACGGCATCACCACCGCGCTGCCGATCACCTCCATGACCTACCGGGCCTGGGCGGAGAGCTACGAGGAATTCGCGGGCGTCGCCGCCGTGGCCGGGGACCTTGGCATGCGCGCCTATCTCGGGCCCTGCTACATGTCCGGCGTGACCCTCACCGACGAAGAGGGAAATCTCTCACAGCACTGGGACGAGGCGAAGGGGCTCGCGGGGCTGAAGGACGCGGAGCGCTTCATCCGCGATTTCGACGGGGCGCGCCAGGGCCTCGTCCGCGCCATGCTGGCGCCGGACCGGATCGAGACCTGCACGCACGCGCTGCTGGATCGAACAGCGGAGCTGGCGCGGGACACGGGCGTTCCGGTGCGGCTGCACTGCTGCCAGTCGCGCTATGAGGTGGAACTGGTGAAGCGGCTGCGCGGAATTTCTCCCTATCGCTGGCTCCACCGGCTCGGCCTGCTGCGGGCGGGCGCGGTGCTGCCGCATGGCATCTACCTCGAACCCGGCGATCTCGAGCTGCTGGCGGAAAGCGGCGCTGCCATCGTGCACTGCCCCGTGGTCTTCGCGCGTGACGGCGAGGCGCTGAACTCCTTCGCGCGCTACCGGGCGCTGGGCATCACGATCGGCCTCGGCACCGACACGGCCCCGCCGGACCTCATCGACAACATGCGGCAGGGGCTGAACATCTGCCGGGTGCTGGAAGGCCATGCGGCCTCGAGCGCCGCCGAATTCTACAACGCCGCAACGCTCGGCGGCGCCAGGGCGCTGGGCCGCGACGACATCGGAAGGCTGTCTCCCGGTGCCCAGGCTGACATCACGGTCTTCGATCTTTCGGGCTTCCACCTCGGGCCCATCCTCGACCCGGTCAAGACGATGCTGCTGTCCGGATCCGGGCGGGATTTCACGCACAGCTGGATCGCGGGCCGCGCGGTGATGCGCAACAGGGATATTCCCGGCTTCGATCTCGAGGCGATGCGGCGCAAGGCCGAGGCGCAATTCGCGCGCCTCGAGGCAAGCCACCCGCCGCGCGCGCCGGGCACGCCGGATGTGCGCGCGATGTTCAGGCCGTCATTCCCGCCCGCGGGGTGAGCCAGCACGGCTGACATATTTTTCTGTGCATGGCGTTGACCAGCCGTTATACCCCGCGAAAAGCTACGCAAACACAGGAGTTCCGATGAAATGACCAACTGGCCCGTGCACGCCGCGTGGAATGGCCCCATCGTGATGATCGGCTTCGGCTCGATCGGAAGGGGCACACTGCCGTTGATCCTCCGCCACATCAAATGCGATCCGAAGCAGATCACGGTCATCGACCCCGACGCGTCCAGAAGCCAGCTGGCCGAAAAGCAGGGCGCTTCCTTCATCAGGGAGGCGATCACCCGGAAGAACTTCAAGCAGGTGCTGAAACCGCTGCTCACCGCCGGGCCGGGACCGGCCTTCATCGTGAATCTTTCCGTCGACGTCGACAGCCTCGACATCATGCGCCTCGCGCGCGAGACCAACGCGCTCTACGTCGACACGGTGATCGAGCCGTGGCCGGGCTTCTACTACAACACCAAGGTGCCGCAGGGCGAGCGCACCAACTACGCGATGCGCGAGAAGATGCTGGCGCTGAAGCGCGAGCTGGGCGCTGGCCCCACCGCCGTTTCCTGCTGCGGGGCGAACCCCGGCATGGTCTCCTGGTTCGTGAAGCAGGCGCTGATGGACATCGCGCGCGACACCAACACCAGGGTGGCGGAACCCACCACGCGCGAAGGCTGGGCGAAGCTGATGAAGCGCCTCGGCGTGAAGGGCATCCACATCGCCGAGCGCGACACGCAGCGCGCCAAGACGCCGAAGCCCTTCGGCACCTTCGTCAACACCTGGTCGGTCGACGGTTTCATTTCCGAGGGCCTGCAGCCGGCCGAACTCGGCTGGGGCACGCATGAGAAGAAGCTTCCGCCGAAGGGCAAGCGCCACAAGAAGGGCTGCGGCGCCGCGATCTACATCGAGACGCCGGGCGCCGACACGCGCGTGCGCACCTGGACGCCGACGGAGGGCCCGCATTTCGGCTTCCTCGTCACCCACAACGAGGCGATCTCGATTGCCGACTATTTCACGGTGCGCGACGGCCGCACGGTGAGCTACCGGCCGACCTGCCACTATGCCTATCACCCGTCGAACGACGCGGTGCTCTCCTGGCATGAGCTGCTGGGCAATGGCGGCACGAAGCAGAAGGACTCCTATGTCCTCGACGAGAGCCAGATCGCCGATGGGCGGGACGAGCTCGGCGTGCTGATCTATGGCCACAAGAAGAACGCCTACTGGTTCGGCTCGCAGCTCTCCATCGAGGAGGCGCGCAAGCTTGCCCCCTACCAGAGCGCCACGGGCCTGCAGGTGACCTCCGCCGCGCTCACCGGCATGATCTGGGCCATGGAGAACCCGAACGCCGGCATCGTCGAGACCGACGAGATGGACTACAAGCGCTGCCTGGAGATCCAGACGCCGTATCTCGGTCCCGTGCGCGGCGTCTACACCGACTGGACGCCGCTCGACTCGGTGGTCGAACTCTTCGCGCCCGACCTGGACCGCAAGGACCCTTGGCAGTTCCAGAACATCCTCGTGCGCTGATGAAGCTTGTCATGGCCGGGATTTCCCGGCCATGATTCCGTCCGCCTGTACAATCTGCGAGGGACCATGACACCGCTCCGCACTTCCGCCCTGTTCGGCGCCGCCCTGCTGGCGCTCACCTCCCTCGCGTTTGCCGAGCCGAAGCACGGCATCGCCATGCATGGCGAACCGGCGCTGCCGGCGGACTTCAAGAACCTTCCCTATGCCAACCCCGATGCCCCCAAGGGCGGCCAGCTGCGCCAGGCGGTGACGGGCTCCTTCGACAGCGTGAACCCCTTCATCGTGAAGGGACAGGCGGCAACCGGTGTGCGGACCTATGTGTTCGAGAGCCTTCTGGGGCGGAACTGGGGCGAGCCCTTCTCGCTCTATGGCCTTCTCGCGGAATCGATTGACGTGTCGGATGACCGCCAGACCTTCACCTTCCGCATCCGGCCCGAGGCGAAGTTCTCTGACGGAACGCCGGTGACGGCGGCGGACGTCGTCTTCTCGCTCGAGACGCTGCGCGACAAGGGGCGGCCCAATTTCAAGAACTCCTATTCGAAGATCACGAAGATCGAGAGACCGGACGAGCGCACCATCACCTTCCACCAGACCTCGGCGGACCGTGAACTGCCGCTGATCGTCGGGCTCATGCCGGTCCTGTCCCGGGCGTCCTGGCAGGGCAAGGACTTCGCCCAGACGACGCTCGACGCGATCGTGGGCTCCGGCCCCTATATGATGGGCGCGGTCAAGGCGGGTGAGAGCATCGCCTACCGCAGGAACCCGGACTACTGGGGCAAGGACCTGCCGCTGTCACGTGGCCTGTGGAACTTCGACGAGGTGCGCTTCGACTATTACCGCGATGCCAACGCCGCCTTCGAAGCCTTCAAGTCCGGCCTCGCGGATGTGCGCATCGAGACGGATCCCGTCCGCTGGAACACGGGCTATGATTTCCCGGCGGTGAAGGACGGCAAGATCACGCTGGAGCGGGTCGAGCAGAAGACCCCTGCACCGGCCGCGGGCTTCGCCTTCAACACCCGGCGCAAGCTGTTCGAGGATGCGCGCGTGCGCGAGGCGCTGACCATGGCCTTCGACTTCGAATGGGCCAACGCCAACCTCTTCGCCAATGCCTATCGCCGCACCTATGGCTATTACTCGGGCTCGGAACTCTCCTCGCAGGGAAAGCCGGTGGACGCGCGCGAGAAGGCCGTGCTGGGCGATGCCTTCGGCACGCTCCGTCCGGACTTCGCGGAGGGCAGCTACCAGCTTCCGGTGAGCGACGGGTCGGGCCGTGACCGCAAGATCCTGCGCAAGGCCGTGTCGCTTCTCGCGGAAGCCGGCTGGACGGTGGGTGACAATGGCCTCGTCAACGCCGCGGGCGAACCCTTCGCCTTCACCATCGTGGTCCAGACCCGCGACCAGGAGAAGATCGCGCTCCACTATCAGCGCACGCTGGGCGCCATCGGCATCAAGGCGGATGTGCGCATCGTGGACTCGGCCCAGTTCGCGTCGCTCCAGACCAGCTATGACTATGACATGATCCCGGCGACCTGGTTCAACTCCCTCTCGCCCGGCAATGAGCAGGTGCTGTATTTCGGCTCCGACGGCCGCACCGTGGAGGGCACGCGCAACTATCCCGGCATTGCGAACCCGGCGGTGGACGCGGCGATCAAGGCGATGCTGGACGCCACGGCGCGAGAGGATTTCGTGGCGGCCGTGCGGGCGGAGGACAGGCTGCTCGTCTCCGGCTTCTACGTGGTGCCCCTCTATGACTCGGGCGGCCAGTGGGTGGCCCGCTGGAACCACATCGGGCGTCCCGAAACACAGCCGCTTCCCGGCTTCGAGGCGACGACGCTCTGGCGCCAGCCTTGAGCTATACGGGAGAGACACCGCCCGCGCGGCTCAATCTTGCGCGGCACTGCCTTTTCGGCAAGCCGGCGGAGAAGACCACCCTCGTCGTCGCGGGCGAGCGGACGGAGCGCTGGACTTACGGCGCGCTGGAGGATGCGGTGCTGCGGCTTGCACAGGGCCTGAGCGGTGCGGGCGTGGAGGCAGGCGAACGGCTCTTCATCCGCATGGGCAATTCGCTGGACTATGCGCTGCTGTTCTTCGCCGCCAATGCCGCGGGCGCGGTGCCGGTCCCGGCCTCGCCCCTGCTCACGCCGCGCGAGGTCGATGACCTGATCCGCCATAGCGGCGCGCGCTTCCTCGCCTGGGACGGAATGCTGGCGCTGCCCGATCTGGAGCATGTCACGGTCTTCACGCCTGACGATATCGGACGGCTGAAGGCGTCTCCGCCCGGCCACTACGCCGACACGGCGGCGGACGATCCGGCCTATCTGATCTTCACCTCCGGCACATCGGGCAACCCCAAGGGCGTGCTGCACGGCCAGCGGGCGATCTGGGGGCGGCGGCCCATGTACCAGGGCTGGTACGGCATCGGGCCTGATGACGTCATGCTGCACACCGGCGCCTTCAACTGGACCTATACGCTGGGAACCGGGCTCTTCGATCCCTTCGCCAATGGCGCAAGCTCAGTTGTCTATACAGGCGAGAGAGACCCTGCCATCTGGACACGCCTGGTGGCGGAATTCGGCGTCACCATCATGGCCTCCGTGCCGGGCCTGTACAGACAGATGCTGCGTAGCGGCTTTAAGGCGGCAGGCACCCTCCGGCACGGGCTGACCGCGGGCGAGGCGCTGGCCCGGCCCATCCTCGACGGCTGGCGGGAGCGCACCGGCCTCGACCTTTACGAGGCGCTGGGGATGAGCGAGATTTCAACCTACATCTCCTCCTCGCCGACCGTGCCGGTGAAGCCGGGTTCACCGGGAAAGCCGCAGGCGGGGCGCTCCATCCGCATCCTTGAGGATGGGCAGATCGGCGTCCACCGCTCCGACCCCGGCCTGTTCCTGCGCTACTGGGGCGAGGCGCCGCCCGAGGGGGAATGGTTCGCGACAGGCGACATGGCGGAGATCGATGCGGATGGCTACGTGTGGCTGCACGGCCGCGCCGACGAGCTGATGAATGCCGGCGGCTTCCGCGTATCGCCGATGGAGGTGGAAGGCGTTCTGCTGCAGCACCCGCAGGTGGCCGAGGCCGGGGTGCGGGAGTGGCGGGTGTCGGAGACGGCCTCGATCGTCGCCGCCTTCGTGGTGCCCCAGGCCGGTGCCGCACCGGACGAAGCGGAACTTCTGGCGTTTGTCAGCGAAAGGCTTGCCGCCTATAAGTGCCCGAAACAGATCTGGTTCGTGCCTGCGCTTCCGCGGACCCCCAACGGCAAGCTCATCCGGAAAGCGCTGGAGAAACCCTGATCGATGTCCGGCCAATTCATCATCGACGTCGTCTCCGACGTCATCTGCCCCTGGTGCTTCCTCGGCAAGCGCCGCCTTGACGCGGCCCTCGCGCAACTGGACCTCGACGTGTTCATCCGCTGGCGGCCCTACATGCTGGACTCCACCATCCCGCCCGAGGGGCTGGACCGGCAGGACTACATGCTGGCGAAATTCGGCGAGGAACGGCTGAAGACCATTCACGACCCCCTGATCGAGGCCGGCAGGGAACTGGGCGTTCCCTATGATTTCGATGCCATCACCCGCACCCCCAACACGCTGGACGCGCACCGGCTGATCCGCTGGTCGCACACGGTGGGCCTGCAGCACGAGATGGCCGAGCGCCTGTTCACGGCCTATTGGAGCGAGGGCCAGGACGTGGGCGACCGCGACGTGCTGGCCGCCTGCGCGGGCCAAGTGGGCATCAACGCCGCCCAGATCCGCGAACTGCTCGACAGCGAACAGGACGTGGAGGAGACGAAGACCGAGATCCTTCACGCCACGAACATCGGCGTCACCGGTGTGCCGACCTTCATCCTCGCCCAGAGCTTCGCCCTGGTCGGCGCCCAGTCGCCCGAGGTGCTGGCGGATGCGATTTCGCGGGTGGCGAAGGAAGTGGCGGACGACCTTTAATCCACTGGGGGCGTCACCCCGGCGAAGGCCGGGGTCCAGCTGTCTTTCCGCGTGGTGTCCGCCCAAAGCTGCATCCCGGGCCCCTCAGGCCGCCAGCTTCACCAGCGTCTGCATCAGTTGCCGCGTGCCCTTGAGGCGGTCTTCCGGCGTGTCCCAGTTGCGGATGACGACGAGCTTCATGTCGGGCCGGAGCTTGGCGTTCGATCCCTGCCCCGTGATCCACTGCACCAGCGCCTGCGGGTTGGCGAAGGCCTCGCCGCGGAAGGCCATGACGGCGCCCTTGGGGCCAGCGTCCACGCTTTGCACATTGGCGGTGCGGCAGAGAAGCTTGATCGAGACCACGGCGAGAAGATGCTTCACCTCCTCCGGCAGCGGGCCGAAGCGGTCGCGCAGTTCCGCGCCGAAGCCGTCCACCGCCTGCTGGTCGTGAAGGTCGGCGAGGCGGCGGTAGAGGCCTAAGCGCACCTGCAGGTCCTCCACATAGGATTCGGGGATGAGCACGGAGGTGCCGATGTTGATCTGGGGTGACCACTGGCCGTCCGTCTCCAGCGTGTCCTCGCCCGTGCGGAGCTTGGCGACCGCCTCCTCGATCATCTGCTGGTAGAGCTCGTAGCCCACTTCCTTGATGTGGCCCGACTGCTCGTCGCCCAGCAGGTTGCCGGCGCCGCGCAGGTCGAGGTCGTGGCTGGCCAGCGTGAAGCCCGCGCCGAGTGAATCGAGCGACTGCAGCACCTTGAGGCGCTTCTCGGCGGCGGGTGTGAGCGCCTTGTTGGCGGGCGTGGTGAAGATCGCATAGGCGCGCTGCTTGGAGCGGCCGACGCGGCCGCGCAGCTGGTAGAGCTGCGCCAGGCCGAACATGTCCGCCCGGTGGATGATGAGCGTGTTGGCGGTCGAGATGTCGAGGCCGGATTCCACGATGGTGGTGGAGAGCAGCACATCGAACTTCCGGTCATAGAAGCCGGTCATGATGTCTTCGAGCTCGGTGGACGCCATGCGGCCATGGGCCATGCGGAACTTGATCTCCGGCACCGTCTGGCGGAGGAAGGCCGCGATCTCGTCGAGGTCGGTGACGCGTGGCACGACGTAGAAGCTCTGGCCGCCGCGGAAATGCTCGCGCAGCAGGCTCTCGCGGATGATGACGGGGTCGAAGGGCGTGATGTAGGTCCTGACCGCGAGGCGGTCCAGCGGCGGTGTGGTGATGAGCGAGAGCTCACGCACGCCTGAGAGCGCCAGCTGCAGCGTGCGCGGGATAGGTGTCGCGGTCAGGGTGAGCACATGGACGTTGGTGCGCAGTTCCTTGAGCCGCTCCTTGTGCTTCACGCCGAAGTGCTGCTCCTCGTCGATGATCATCAGTCCGAGGTCGCGGAACTTGATCGACTCGGCGAGCAGCGCGTGCGTGCCCACCACGATGTCGATGTCGCCGGAGGCGAGGCCGGCCTTCACCTGGTCCAGCTCCTTCTTCGCCACCATGCGCGAGGCTTGCGCGATGTTGAGCGGCAGGCCCTTGAAGCGGTTCTGGAAGGTGGCGAAATGCTGGCGCGCCAGCAGGGTCGTCGGCACGACCACCGCCACCTGCTTGCCGTTCATGGCCGCGACGAAGGCGGAGCGCAGCGCCACCTCCGTCTTGCCGAAGCCCACGTCGCCGCAGACGAGGCGGTCCATCGGGCGGCCTTTCTGCAAGTCCTCGATGACTGCCTCGATGGCGGTGAGCTGGTCCTCCGTCTCCTCATAGGGGAAGCGGGCGGCGAATTCCTCGTAAGCCCCTTCGGGCGGCGGCAGCACGTCACCGGGTTTCAGCTCACGTGCGGCGGCGGTGCGGATCAAACCTTCCGCGATCTTGAGGATGCGCTCCTTGAGCTTGGCCTTCTTGGCCTGCCAGGCGCCACCGCCCAGCTTGTCCAGCTGCACGCCCTGCTCGTCCGAGCCGTAGCGCGAGAGGAGTTCGATGTTCTCGACCGGCAGGAAAAGACGGTCGCCCCCGGCATAGGAGAGGAACAGGCAGTCATGCGGCGCGCCCTGCACCTCGATGGTCTTGAGGCCCTCGAAGCGGCCGATGCCATGATCGACGTGGACGACGAGATCGCCGGGTGCCAGCGCCGACAATTCACTGATGAAGTCGGACGCCTTCTTGGTGCGCCGCCCGCGCCGCACCATGCGGTCACCCAGAATGTCCTGCTCGGAGATGACGGCGAAGTCATCCGTCTCGAAGCCTTCCTCGAGGCCGAGGACGAGAAGGCCCGCGATGGACTTGTCCCAGGAGAGGAATTCCGGCCAGTCCTTCGCTGCCGCGAGCGGGGCCACGTCATGGTCCTTGAGGATCGTCTCCAGCCGCTCGCGCGAGCCTTCCGTCCAGGAGGCGATGGCCACACGGCGGCCGCCGCGGCGGATGTCGTCCGCATGGGCCTTCACCGCCTCATAGACGTTTCCGCCAGCCTGCGCGCGTTCGGCCGCGAAGCTGCGGCCGCGCCGCCCGCCGAAGGAGATGGCGGATGAATCCGGCGTCTCGAAGGGGGAGAAGGCGAGGACCGTGTGATTGGTCTGGATCTCGGTCCATTCGGAATCGGCCACATAGAGCGTCTGCGGCTTCACCGGCTTGTAGGGGGCGGCGCCGAAGGTTTCCTTCTTGTCGAGGGCTTCGCGGCGGGCGTTGTAGAACTCCGCCACCTGCTCCTGCCGGGCCGTCGCCGCCTCATCCGCCGAATGGTCGAGGGTGATGACGGGGTCGTCCAGATAGTCGAACAGCGTCGAGAGCCCGTCGTGGAACAGCGGCAGCCAGTGCTCCATGCCCTGGTACTTGCGGCCCGCCGTGACGCTCTCGTAGAGCGGGTCGTTGATGTCGATGCCGCCGAAGGCGCCCGCGTAGTTGACGCGGAACTTGCCGATGCCGGTCTCGTTCAGCAGCACCTCATTGGCGGGATTGAGGGAGAAGCGCCGGAGCGTCGCGGTGGTGCGCTGGGATTCGGGGTCGAAGCTGCGGATCGATTCCAGCGTGTCGCCGAAGAAGTCCAGCCGCACCGGCGTGTCCGAGCCCGGCGGGAAGATGTCGATGATGCCGCCCCTGACGGCGAAGTCCCCGGGGTCCACCACGGTGCCGGTGCGCGAAAAGCCGTTCTCGGCGAGGAAGGCGATGAGCTTGTCCGACTCCACCCGGTTGCCGGGCGCGGCGGAGAAGCTCTGCCCCTCGATGAGGGAGCGCGGCACCACGCGCTGCAGGATGGCGGGAACGGTGGTGAGCAGAACGAGCGGCTTGGTGACGGGCTCCAGCAGCCGCGCCAGCGTCGCGATCCTCCTCGCCACGATGTCCGCCACGGGGGAGACGCGGTCATAAGGCAGGCAGTCCCAGGCGGGAAAGCGCAAGATGTCGAGCTTGGGGTCGAAATAGGCCAACTGATCCGCCAGCACCGCCGCGCGCTGGTCGTCCACCGCCACATGCACGGTAACGCGCTTTCCCGCCGCCTTGGCGATCTGCGGCAGCAGCATGGCGTCCAGCCCCTGCGGAACGCCGGATACGGCGGTGCGGCCGGGCTTGGTCAGCCGGGGGCCCAGCTTCGAAATGTCGATCATGGCTTGTAAGCGAGGATGCGGGTCAGGAGTTCGGAGGACAGCTCCGGCGGCACGGTGGTCTGCTTCGTGGCCCAGGCGAGCATGTCCTGGTCGGGGATGTCCATGATGCGCTCGAGCTCCGCAATCTCCGCCGCCGTGAAGCCGTCAAGCTGGCGGGCCACGAAGCCGCCGAGGATAAGGTCCATTTCCTTGATGCCACGATGGGTGGCGCGCCAAAGCAGGCGCTTGCGGCGGATCTCAACTTCCGGGGAGCTCGTCATGTCAGGGGTCTCATGCCCCAAGCGCCCTTGCGCTGCAACCTGTTCCCGTTGAAATAGGCCCATGCGCCCACCGCTCCTCAATCCGCTGTTCGCCGGGGCCGCCGGCCTCAAGGGCATCGGCGCCAAGCTGGACAAGCTTTTGGCCCAGTTCCTCAGGCCCGCCCACGGAACGCCGGGGGATACGACGCGGATCATCGACCTGCTGTTCCACCTGCCCTCAGGCCTCGTGGACCGCCGCTTCCGCCCGCGCATCGGCGACCTGCCGCCGGAAGGGGTGGTCACGGTCGAAGCCCGGGTCATGCGCCACCGGCCGCCGCCGCCCGGCAACAGGCGCGTGCCTTACCGGGTCGAGGTCTCCGACGGGACGGGCATGCTGACGCTCGTCTTTTTCCACGCCTATGCGGAGACGATCCGCCGCTTGCTGCCGGAGGGCGAGACGCGCTTCATCTCCGGCAAGATCGACTGGTTCAACGACGACCCGCAGATGGCGCATCCGGACCACATCGTTTCGGCCGAGGCATTCGACCGCATGCCGCTGATCGAGCCGGTCTACCCCCTGACCGAGGGGCTCTCCGGCAAGGTGCTGGTGAAGGCGATCGCCCAGGCGCTGGAAAAGCTTCCCGAACTGCCCGAATGGCAAGACCAGCCCTTCCTGCAGCGCCACGGCTGGCCCTCCTTCGGCGCGGCGCTCAAGGCGCTGCACCATCCGGAGACCCCTTCCGCCATCGGTCACGAGGCGCCAGCGCGGCGGCGGCTGGCCTATGACGAATTGCTGTCGAACCAGCTGGCGCTGACACTGGTGCGGGCCAACATGAAGCGGGCGCAAGGGCGGAAGCTCCCCGGCACGGGCGAGTTAAGGGCCAGGCTGGTCAAGGCCCTGCCCTACAGCCTCACCGGGGCGCAGACGGAGGCGGTGAAAGAGATCCTCCGCGACATGGCATCGGGCGACCGCATGCTGCGGCTGCTGCAGGGCGACGTCGGCTCCGGCAAGACGGTGGTGGCGCTGCTGGCGCTGGCCACGGCGGTGGAGAGCGGCGCGCAGGGGGCGCTGATGGTGCCAACCGAAATCCTGGCCCGGCAGCACCATGCCACTCTCTCGAAGCTCTGCGCGGCGGCGGGCATGTCCATCGCACTGCTCACGGGGCGCGAAAAGGGAAAGACGCGGGAGGAGATCCTCGCCCGCCTCGCCTCGGGCGAGACGCAGATCCTCGTCGGCACCCATGCGCTGTTCCAGGACGCGGTGGCATTCCACGATCTGGGTCTTGTGGTCATCGACGAGCAGCATCGCTTCGGCGTTCACCAGCGTCTCGCACTGCAGGCGAAGGCCGGGGGTGCGACCGATCTCCTCGTGATGACGGCAACCCCCATCCCCCGCACGCTGGCCTTGACCGTCTATGGCGACATGGACGTCTCGAAACTCACCGAGAAGCCAGCGGGGCGCCTTCCCATCGACACGCGCGTCATCCCCATGTCGCGCATGGATGAGGTGGTGGAGGGGCTGGCGCGTTCCATGGCGCAGGGCAACCGCGCCTATTGGGTCTGCCCGCTGGTGGAGGAAAGCGAACAGGTGGACCTCGCCGCAGCCGAGGAGCGATTCCTGCAATTGGCCGCTCGCTTCAAGGAGCAGGTGGGCCTCGTCCACGGTCGCATAAAAGGCCCGGACAAGGACCGCGTGATGGCGGAGTTCAAGGACGGCACGCTGAAGCTGCTCGTCTCCACCACGGTGATCGAGGTGGGCGTGGACGTGCCGGAGGCCACGGCCATCGTGATCGAGAATGCCGAACGCTTCGGCCTGGCCCAGCTGCACCAGCTGAGGGGCCGCGTGGGCCGGGGCAGTGGCAAATCCTCATGCCTGCTGCTTTACCAAGAGCCGCTGGGGGAAACCGCCAAGGCGCGGCTCTCCATCATGCGCGAGACGGAGGATGGCTTCCGCATCGCGGAGGAGGACATGAAGCTTCGGGGCGCGGGCGAAATGCTGGGCACGCGGCAGTCAGGCCTTCCGCTGTTCCGCATGGCGGACCTCTCAACCGACGGAGACCTGCTGGCCGCCGCACGAGACGATGCGCAACTGGTCCTCAACAAGGACCCGAAGCTCAACTCCGCGCGCGGCGAGGCGCTGCGCACCCTGCTCTATCTCTTCGAGCGCGACGAGGCGATCAGGCTCCTGTCGGCGGGTTGAAGGTGTGATCATGCGGGGACGGTGCGCGACCCAAGAGAGCCCCGTCATCCCGGCGAAGGCCGGGATCCCGCTTTCTTTCCCTGCATGCTGACGCATGTAGCTGGACCCCGGATTTCGCCGGGGTGACGGCATTCAGAAGAACGCGCAGGTGCGATCAGGCCTCTCTCGGCGGGTTAGCCGCAACGGCGACTTCCATCTCCGGGGCCAGGGGCTGGTCCGGGAAGACGAGGCCCATGGAGATGACGAGCTTCAGCCCGTCCTCGACGCTCATGTCGAGGATCTTCACCTCGTCCACGTCGACGAAGAACACATAGCCCGAGGTGGGGTTGGGCGTGGTCGAGACATAGACGGCATACATCGCGCGCCCCGGCTCCAGGCCGATGTGCCCGCCATCCACCTCGCGCGAGACGAAGGCGATCGACCAGGCGCCCGCGCGCGGCCATTCCACCAGGCAGACATAACGGAAGGACGCGCCCTTCTGGGAAAACAGGGTCTCGAAGATCTGCTTCGAGCCCTTGTAGATGGAGCGCACGACCGGCATCGAATAGAGCGTCTTGTCCCAGATCGCGATCATGGTGCGGCCCGCGAGGTTGGCCGCCATGAAGCCGATGACCGTGATGGTGAGGAGCGCGAAGACCAGCCCGAAGCCCGGCACCCTGACCGGAAGGTAGGTGTCCGGGTTGTAGGCCACAGGCAGCAGCGGCTTCACCCATGCGTCGAACATGGTGACGAACCAGTAGGTCGCCCAGACGGTGATGGCGATGGGTGCGGTAATCACCAGTCCGGTGAAGAAATAGGCGCGCAATCTTCCCAGGAACGAGGTCTGCGTCTTGATTTCGACATCGACCGTCTTCACTTGAGCACGTTGACCGGATGATTTGGGCATGGGCGGACAAATAGACATGAATCGGCGCTTGATCACAAGCCTGCGGAACGGCACGCGGTGAGGGCCCTGCGGCGTCCGCTGCTGCTCGGCACGGGATGGCTCTGCGTGGCGCTGGGGATCATCGGCATCATCATGCCGCTGTTCCCGACCACGCCCTTCCTGCTGGTTGCGGTATGGGCCTTTTCCAGATCATCACCCGAACTCGCCGAGAAGATCCGCAGCCACAGGCTGGCCGGCGCCTATGTGCGCGACTGGGAGGACGAGGGCGTGATCCCGCTGGGCGCCAAGATCCTGGCCGTCACCATGATGACGGCCATGCTCGGCTACATGCACTTCGGAACGGACGCGCCTGGATGGGCTGTTGGCGCGGCGGGCGTGGTGATGGCTTGTGCCGCGGCCTATATCCTGTCGCGGCCGAGCCGGCGGCGGGACACGTAAACCTCAGTCGTTCGACGCCGACTTCGACCCGTCCACCGGATACTGGTCATCCCACACCTTGGCGCGGGCTTCCGCCTCGATGCGCTCGTCCTCGCCGACGTTGCTTTCGAGTTGCAGGGCGCGGTCGAAGATTTCCGGGTTCTCCTCCGGCCGCGCCGATTCACGCGCCAGGATGTACCACATGACCGCGCGGGTGCGGTCGGCGCGGACGATCTTTCCCTCCCAGTAAAGCTCGCCCAGATAGGCCTCCGCCGGGGCGTAGCGCTTGCGCGCCGCGGCCATCAGCCATTTGAGGCCCTGGCTCGGGTTGCGCTTCACGCCTTCGCCCCTGACGCTCATGACGCCCAGCGCGAACTGTGCGGCCGGGTGGCCATAGGCGGTGGCGATCTTGAGATAGCTGCGCGCAGCACCCGCCGGGTCAGGCTGGAGGCCCGCATTGACCGCGCCGGTGCGCTGATAGTCCGCGATGCGGACCATGGCATCCACCGTGATGCGCAGGCGGTTCTGGTCGTCCTCGTCCGGGTCGTAATGGTCGGCGACGCGGGAGTAATAGCTGTAGGCCATGGCATCGTTGCGGGGCACACCCCGGCCCTGGCGGTACATGTGGCCGAGATACCAGTCGGCCACCAGATTGCCGTCATCCGACGCGCGGCGGAACAGCTTCACGGCGCGGTCGTAATTGCCGTTCTTGTAGGCCTTCTTCGCCTTCTTGAGATCGTCGGTCCAGAAGGGGATGGAAATTTCCGGAATCTTGATGTCGGGCGCGGCCGGAAGATAGGAATAGAAATCGGCGAGCGGCCCCTCCCCTTCATCGGCCGCGGCGGCTGCAGGCATCAGGAGAAGAATCATGGCGGCGAGGACAGCGCATGCGCACCGGGCGAGGCCCGACGCCGTGCACCGTCCGAAATCGCGCACCGCCACAACGATCACGATGCTTCAGGCCCCCCGCACGCGGTTTGCCGGCCTGGAAACCAGTTTATCGAAGGGAAAACTCATGATCGTCGACGCCACACTCTCACACTTGTTACGCGCTACATCCGGCATGCCTACGAAACACGAACCCTCCAGCGCCCGGCTGCTGCGCCGTGGCGAAAAGGTCTTCGCAGTCATGCCCTGAGCCCCTCTCGAATCCCGCAGCGGAATCTCTCCCGTGCGATGTGAACGCTAGGCGGCAATTTGGGCGGATAAAAGGTTGAGATTCTGGCGGAATTGGACAGCGGCGACAAAAGGGCCGGTTGTTGCATATGAGCAACATAAGCAAAAACTACACCGCCATTCCGGCCAGCATGCCCTCATAGACCGCCTCCTCCGCCGTGCGCGGACTGAGCGCATCCCCCGCCAGCTGGTAGGGAATTCCCAGCTCCTCGAGCACCGGCACCAGCGCGTCCTCCTGAAGGTTCGGCGTGTTGAGAACGATTGTGTCGACGTCCTCCATCACCACCGCCTCGCGCGAGGGGGTGTGGATGAAATAGGCCGTGCGCCCGTCTCCGCCATAAAGCCGGAGCCAGGGGTGAACCTCCACGCCCAGCCGGTGCAGCCGCGCGACCTGCTCGAAGCGGACATAGGTTTGGATATTGGCGGAGGCGCAGTGATGGTTGACGGCGAGGCGCACATGGGCGCCCTCGCCCGCCAGCTTCTCGGCGATGCCGGAACCCGCCCAGTCGCCCATCCAGTCATAGACGACGACGCGCGCGCCCGTGGTGGCGCGGCCAGCCAGAATATCAGCGGCATGGACGATCTGTGCGGCCTCGCCTTCGAAGGGAGGCATATGGGGCCGCGAGCCGGTGGCGAGGATCACCTCGTCCGGCCGCTCGCGCTGCAGCAGCTCGCGCGTCACCTCGCTGCGGCGGTGGATGGTGGCGCCATGGCGCTCCGCCTCCGCCGTGAGGTTGGTGACGATGCCGCCGAATTCGGCGCGCTTCGGCAGCAGCTGCGCGAGCCGCGCCTGGCCGCCCGTCTGCGCCTCGCGCTCATGCAGGTGCACCTCATGGCCGCGCTCGGCCGCCACCGCCGCGGCCTTGAGGCCGGCGGGCCCGCCGCCAACCACCATGATCTTGCGCCGGGTGACGGCGCGGGGCTTCTGCTCATAGCGCAGTTCGCGGCCCGTCTCCGGGTGCTGGATGCAGGAGATGGACAGGCCCAGCTGGAAATGGCCGATGCAGGCCTGGTTGCATCCGATGCAGGCGCGAATGTCGTCCGGCCTGCCCGCTTTCGCCTTGTTGGGCATTTCCGGGTCGGCGATCATGGCGCGGGTCATGCCGCACATGTCGGCGGCACCCGTTGCCAGCACCTCCTCCGCGATCTGCGGCTGGTTGATGCGGCCCGCGACGAACACGGCCTTGCCGGTGGCCTGCTTCACCTTCTGGGCGAAGGGCGCGACATAAGCATGGGCGTTGGCCATGGACGGCACGATGTGTGTCGCGCCGGAGGCCGTGGCGGAGGTGCCGGCGATCACGTTCAGATAGTCGAGATCCGGTGCCAGCGCGCGGGCGATGGCGACCGAATCATCCTCGATCAGGCCGTCCTCGTCATGCTCGTCCCCCGACATGCGAATGCCGACGATGAATGCCTCCGGCACCTCGGCCCTGACGGCGGAGATCGCCTCCCGCGTGAAGCGCAGGCGGTTCTCGAGCGAGCCGCCAAACTGGTCGGCGCGACGGTTGACCCGAGGGTTCATGAACTGGGCAGGGAGATAGCCGTGGCTCGCCACGATCTCGACGCCATCGGCACCCGCTTCCGCCATGCGCCGCGCGGCCTGCCCGTAGCCCGCGATGATCTCGCCGATGAGCGATTGCGGCAGTTCGCGCGGGATCACCTTGAAGCGCTCCGAGGGGGAATGGGATGGGGCATAGGCCGGCTGCACCACGCCATCGGGCCTGCCCAGCAGCTCACGGCCGGGGTGGAAAAGCTGGATGAAGACCTTCGCCCCTTCCGCGTGGATCGCGTCCACCAATCTGGAAAACGGCTTGATGCACTCGTCGGACGTGCCCATGAGCAGCGCTTCGGTGTAGCGCGATGTCTCGTGGACGCCCACCACCTGGATCACGATCAGCCCGGCGCCGCCGCGCGCGCGGGCGCGCTGGTAGGCGATCAGCGCATCGGACGGCAGACCGCCTTCGGGAAGGTAGGTGTCATGCCCCGTGGAGAAGATGCGGTTGCGGATCTCGGTGGACTTGAGGGTGAAGGGCGAGAAGAGATTGGGAAAGCGCATGATGAGGCCCGTTTAGCGTCCCAGCCCCGTCTCCGTCGAGCCTCAGATCGAGCGTTCCTCGTAGGCGATGAACCATTCGACCATCTCCGTCCACATGGTTTCCACCAGGGCGGGGTCGACGTTGTGGGCCCGGGCCAGCACGCGCACATGGTCGATCACCTGGCGCACGCGCGCATCGTCACGCGCGGGGATGCCGTCGCGCTTCTTGACCAGGATGGCCTTTTCCACCCAGCGCTGGCGCTCCGCCAGCTGCTTGACGAGGCTTTCGTCGATCCGGTCGATTTCCTTCCGGATGTCGCTCATGGTCAGGTGGGGGGCGGTCTTGCTCATGCCGCCGCTCTTGCCTCCAAAGCCCGCCCCCGTCAATCGAGCGGGCGATCATCTTGTGGAGAGCGGGCCGTGAACGGGGTGGAGTGCCGCTCGGGCCGCACCACCCAGGGCCGGTCGCCCTGGGCGGCGCGCGCGGTCTCAACCCGCAGCACCCCGCCGTCGATGAACACGGCATGCGCGCCGGAGCGCCACAGGTCGAATCGGTCGATGCGCAACGGCACATCGCGGCAGAACCGCCGCAGCGGAAAATCGGCGATGAGGATGTCGGCTCCCGTGCAGTCGGGCGCCCGGCCTTCCTGCCAGCGGCTGAGATAGACGACGCGGCGGCCTTTCACCCGCGCCTCGCAGCGGCTGGCCGCGCAGGCCCAGCCCGGGCGGCGGGCGGCTTCGCCGGGGCCCTCTTCCTCGCCATTGGCGGCGAGCCATTTCTCCACGCTGAAGCGGGCGCGGCGGGAATGGGCAGGTACGAGGAGCCCTTCCGCCGTGCGGATCGCGGCGTTGCTCCCCGTGCGATCGACCAGAATATCGGGAAAGGGCTCGGGCCGCAGCAGCCCGGCCGCGGCGCCCGCCGCCACCAGCGCCAGCCCGGCAACGCGCAGCGGACCCGCCAGGAGGGAGGCGGCGATCACCCCCGCCCCCAGCAGCAGCATGACCATGGCAGGCGCCCTCGGCGCCACGGCATTCGCGCCGGGAAGTGCGGCGATGGCGTCCGATATGGCGATGACCACTTTCAGCCCCTGCTCGAGCAGTGCCAGCGGCAGCGCTTCCAGCCCCAGCGGCATCAGCACCACGGCAAGCAAAGCCGCCGGCATGACGATAAGGCCCACGACGGGAATGGCCAGGCCATTGGCCAGCACGCCGTAAGGGGACAGGCGGCCGAAGTGATAGGCCGCCGGAACCGAGGAGGCCGCCCCGGCAATGAGCGAGGTGAGAAGGCTCACGCACAGTGCCCCGCCCGCCCACAGCAACAGCCGCAGGCTCCAGTGACGCGGCGCGGCTGGCTGCTCCGCCCGGCGGCCGCGAAACCGCGCCCAGGCTTCATAGAAAGCCACCAGCCCCAGCACCGCGAGGAAGGACATCTGGAAGCCCGCCTCCACCGCCGCTTCCGGTTCCACCACAAGGACGATGAGCGCCGCAATGGCGAGGTTGCGGGTGGAGAGTGCCGGCCTGTCCACCATCACCGCGAAGAAGACGACCGCCACCATGATGAAGGCGCGCGCCGTGGCGACGCCCGAATCGGCGAGCAGCAGGTAGAACAGGCCGGCAGCAAGCCCGGATGCGGCGGCCCATTTCTTGATCGGCCGCCGCAGGGCGAGCGCGGGGACCAGCGCCAGCGCCGCCCTCACCCCCCAGAACACCCCGCCGGCCACCAGCCACATGTGCAGCCCCGAGATGGACAGGATGTGGAACAGGCCGGAGACGAGAAGGCTGCGGTTGATCTCCGGCGGGATGG
>VFQT010001153.1_pt1 | contig 33435 bp, 24 predicted proteins | sample 3512381 | NCBI WGS metagenome assembly VFQT01 (sample SAMN10412376, study PRJNA504923) | tailings metagenome | isolation source: Relicate 2 Philex TSF3 active mining site | place: Philippines: Tuba, Benguet | collected 2017-08-29 | reverse complement strand
TACCAGACTACCGACCGCGGCCGCAACTTGTGACCAAGACGACGACCATCACCCAGCCGCGTTACCCGGTGATTGATGCGCATAATCATTTGGGCAGCGCCTTTGGAGGAGGTTGGGATCAAAAGCCGGTGAGTGCGCTCATCGATGTGCTCGATCGTGCGCAGGTGCGCCTGCTCGTCAATCTGGATGGTGGTTGGGGCGAAGACATTCTCGACCGGCACCTGGCACACTTCGTGGATGCGGCTCCAGAGCGCTTCCGAGTATTTGCGGGGGTTGATTGGGCGGCATGGCCGCAGCACGGCGACGACTTCGGTGCGTGGGCAGCTGAGCGCTTGCAGGCCCAAGTGGCGCGGGGTGCGACTGGGCTCAAGATCTGGAAGCCGTTCGGGTTGCACGTACGCGATCAGCACGGTGATTTGGTCAAGGTTGACGACACGCGGCTTGATCCGTTGTGGGCCATGGCCGGGCGGCTCAACATCCCGGTGTTGGTGCACGTGGCCGATCCGGTGGCGTTTTTTGACCCCATCGATGCCCACAACGAACGCTGGGAAGAGTTGCACGCTCATCCCGATTGGCAGTTCCCTAGTCCGCCGTTCCCAGCATTTCTCGACATTCTCGAGGCCTTCAAGCGCACCACCCAACGCCATGCGGGCACCGATTTTGTGATTGCGCACGTGGGCTGTTATGCCGAAAACATGGGCTGGGTGGCGCAGTGGCTCGACGATTGCCCCAACGTGTACATCGACTTCAGTGCGCGCATTGCCGAAGTGGGTCGGCAGCCGTACACGGCGCGCAAGTTTTTTATCACCTATGCCGACCGGATTTTGTTTGGCACTGACATGCCAGCCGACGTGGCCATGTATCAGCTGTACTATCGCTTTCTCGAAAGCGACGACGAGTATTTCCCGTATCATCTGGGTGACGTGCCTCCACAGGGGCGTTGGAACATTTACGGGTTGTACTTGCCCGACGATGTGCTGCAAAAAGTATACTTCCAGAACGCCGAAAAAGTCATGTTGCGCCGAGTACAATAGGTACAGATACGGGATGGCGGACAGACCAGAAAGGGAGTGCAATGCGGGCGGTGATATTTGATGGGGAATTGCGACTCGAGCGGCAACAGTCCATGCCAGTGGTGCCAGCCAACGAGGCGTTGGTCAAGGTTCACATGGCCGGGATCTGCAATACCGATATTGAAATTACGCGGGGCTACAAGGGCTTCAACGGGATTTTGGGGCATGAATTCGTGGGCACGGTGGTCGAATGTGCTGATGCGCAGTGGGTGGGGCGCCGCATTGTCGGTGAGATTAACGCGGCCTGTCGCACCTGCCCCACATGTCTGCGCGGGGATGACCCACATTGCCCCAACCGCACCACCGTGGGTATCTACAAGCGGGCTGGTGCCATGGCCGACTATATCAGTCTGCCCATTGACTGCTTGCACGAGGTGCCCTCTGATGTGAGCGATGAACAGGCGGTGTTCACCGAGCCATTGGCGGCGGCACTCGAGATTTTGCAGCAGACACATCTGCGCCCCACCGACCGGGTAGCGCTGGTGGGCGACGGCAAGTTGGGTCTGCTGATTGCACAGGTGTTACGCTTGCCGGGGTGCGAAGTGACGGTGGTTGGGCGCCACCCCGAGCGTTGGGATATGTTGCATCGTCAGGGCATCACCACCTGCCGACCTGAGCAAGCCGAAGGCTGGTACGATGTGGTGGTGGATGTGACGGGCAACCCCGAGGGACTCAAGACATCGCGGCGGCTGGTACGTCCACGTGGGCGTTTGGTGATGAAGAGCACGGTGGCGGCTGAGACCCAGCTCGATTTGACGATGTTGGTTGTCGACGAAATTCAGCTGATTGGGTCACGCTGTGGTCCATTCCCAGCCGCGTTGCGCCTATTGCAACGGGGTCTGATTGAAACTGCGCCGCTGCTGACTGCCACGTATAGTCTCGATGATGCGCTGGCAGCGTTTGAAGCCAGTCGTGGGGCACTCAAAATCGTATTGACGATGTCATGAGAGAGAGGGATGCAATGAGTTTACAAGAACAGACCCAACATTTGTCGCCGGTGTGGGCGCGCTACAGCAATATCATTGTCGAACGTGGTGAAGGTGCTGTGCTGTACACCGACGATGGGCGCGAGATGTTGGATTTCACCTGCGGCATCGGGGTCACCAACACCGGGCATTGTCACCCACGCGTGGTTGCGGCTATCCGCGAACAAGCCGGGTTGTTGTTGCACGGGCAGGCCAATATCGTCTACCACAAGCCCATGTTGCAGTTGGTCGAGGCGTTGCGCCAAGTAGTGCCAGCAGGCATCGATGCCTTTTTCTTTAGTAATAGTGGTGCCGAGGCAGTCGAGGGTGCACTCAAACTGGCACGACAGGCCACGGGACGTACCGATGTAATTGTGTTCGATGGTGGATTCCACGGGCGCACCTCGGGGGCCATGGCGTTGACGACCAGCAAGGGCAAGTATCGCAGTGGCTATGCGCCGTTGCCATCAGGGGTGCACGTGGCCCCGTATGCCTCGTGCTACAGCTGTGCGATTGCCAAGGCCGCCGGGCGCAACGGTGCCGAGATTTCGCAGGCAGCACCGGCGGATAGTTGGTGTTGTGGCGACCCACTGCGTCGTGTCGAGCATATTCTGCATGCCAATACGACACCCGATGATGTGGCTGCCATTTTGGTGGAGCCAGTGTTGGGTGAGGGTGGCTACGTGGTGCCACCGGCGTTGTTTTTCCGTGGTCTGCGTGAAATCTGCGACAAATACGGCATTTTGTTGATTGCTGACGAGGTACAGAGCGGCTTCGGGCGCACGGGCAAGTTCTTTGCCATGGAGCACTTTGGGGTGCAGGCCGATATCATCGTGGCCGCCAAAGGTATCGCCTCTGGCTTGCCGTTGTCGGCAGTGATGACTCGTCAAGAAATCATGGATCGCTGGCACCCGGGCTCCCATGGTGGCACGTATGGCGGCAACGCTGTGGCCTGTGCGGCGGCTGTGGCCACGCTCGAAGTGATGAAGGCCGAACAGCTGGTCGAGCGATCTGCGGCCATGGGTCGAGTGCTCAAAGATGAACTCATCGAGATTCAGCATACCAATCAGGCCATCGGTGATGTGCGTGGGGTGGGGCTGATGGTGGGTGTCGAATTGGTCGATGCAGCTGGAAATCCAGATGCGGTGTTGACCAAACGGGTATTGGCGGCATGCCAAGAGCACGGTTTGTTGTTGCTGTCATGTGGTACCTACGACAACGTGGTACGCTTCATCCCACCGTTAGTGGTGAGTGATGACCAGATTCATGCAGCGGTGCGGGTCTTCCACGCTGCCTTGCAATCCGCACAAGCATAATTCACGCTACAAGGCTGATTTGAGCAGGCTCTCTGCATCCATATTGGGTGCAGGGAGCGTTTCATTAGCCAAAATTTAGGCAAACAGGATTGACGTTGGGCAAAATCGAGTGTGATAATGAGCATATTCCACAACATTGAGTATGAAATGAAAGCTTTGTCATGGTCGGTTGGATGCGAACAACGTCTTTTTGGCGTATAGGAATCTTGATTGGTGTGCTGATGGGGATCGTGTGGTCGGTCGTGCCGTTGCATGCCGAACCGGTCGACACGGTCGTTTTGCAAGTCGGTGCTGAGGGGTGGAGCGGTGGTGTCGCAGGCGCGTTTGTGCAATTACAGTCCCAAGGCGGGTCTTTCGAGCGCGTGGCCGCCAGCACCAACGAAGCAGGGCAGGCCACACTAGATGTGGCTGGCTTGAGTGGTCCGTATGTGTTGACGGTGAGTGCCCCAGGGGCGGCGGTGCGGCGCATCCAACTCGCATTACCCCTCAATCAATCCGTGTTGCCCAAAATTACGCTGGCAGCAGCTGCAAGTCGGTTGCGCGGTTTGCCGGCTTATGGCGGGCAAATTACGGCGGTGCAGGCCGATGCCCAGAGTGGTGTTTTTTATACGATTGCCAACACGCCGCCGTTTTTCTTCCGCAGTACGGACTATGCCGGCACATGGTCACCCGTGACGACCCAGAGCGATGATGCTGATGATGGATTAGATGATACGACGACGCCAGTCGGAATTGCAGTGAGCGGCGTGCCCGGTGAAGTGGCCACAATTGTGGCGAACGCCGTCTACTATTCGCACGATTTTGGTGCATCGTGGCGTTCATTTGCGTTGCCGGGTAGTGGTGATATCCATGATGTCGGCTTGTATTGGGCACATGCGGCAGTGGCTGATGCGCCGTCGTTCATGTTTGTCGAACGTGCCGAGCATGTTTATGTGTGTGGTGCGATGATGCCCACGGCAACACCAGCCTGTGTGGTCGACGACGGCTATAAAGCTGCTGCTGACGATTTGCTGGCGGTGGCGCATGGTGCCGAGCATGCGTTTGTGGGGGTATTGGCTGATGGAGTACATGCCGACGCCACGTTGTGGGTGGTCGATACCACCCCATCTTCCGCTGATGCGACAGCCACCGTAGCCCAAATCAGCGCTGGTGCCCGTGACCCAGGGTTGGCAGCTAATGTGTTTATGATGGGCGGTCCGGCACAGGCGACATTGACGTTTGGTGGCGAGACGGTGAACGACGCCCCGGAGCGGTTTGTGCATTTCGCACGCAATAGTGCCGGGCGGAGCGACGGTAGCATCCGTATGACGAGTTGGCACGATGGGGCATATGTGACCAATGCGGCCGGCAGTGCTGGCTTGAAGTTTGTCACTACAAGTGAAGCGGTGGCCGCCAATACGAGTGGCTTCGGGCGCATACCGCCAGGCGCCGACGAAGTGCAGTGTGGTGTCGACGATACCATGATGCCAGCCATGGCGCTGGCGCCGAGTGCATCGGCCTATGCCTCGTTTGGAATGTGTTGGCTGACGCATGATAGAGTCAATAACCTGCTTGAAGTGCGCGCAGTGCAGGGTATCAATAACAATACAGGACTGGCGTTTGATGCCGGCTTTGATGGCTCCACCAATGCGGTGGTGGTATCGGGTGATGGCGCGCGTGGCCTGGTCAAATCGGCACAACCGTTGTTGACGAGTGGTACTTGGCCGACGGATCCGCGTTGGCCGACGGGTGCGCCAGCGCTGTTGAATCGCCCCGACGGCTTCCCGCCGCGCGATTTTGTGCCGGCAGATTTCGAAACTCAGTACATGGCTACCGCTGGTACTGCCGCAGATGCGGGTGGGTATGCCATCCGCGGTATCACGGCCCCGGTGGTGCGTGATCTGGCTTATAGCCCAGATAGCGGTGATGAAATCGCCACGGCGTTTTCGTTTACGGGTGGTGGGCGTGTGGTCGTCAGCAACACGGGTGGTGAACGCTGGTGGACGATTGCCGACAGTGGCGCTGATATGATCGATTGGTGGGCTGGTACAGGCACCCAAGAATGGATTGTCACTGCCACCCGTGCCGGGACCCTGCAGGCCTGTGTGCTGCCGTCTGGGCACGTGCAGCAGCGTGGGGATTGTGCGGCGCTGGCCGAGATTGCTGATGTGAATCCAACCACGTTGTGGCGTACCATCGTCGATGATGAGACGGCGACACTGCCGGCTGATACCGTGATCGAGGTGCGCACGGTGCGCGGACTGCCACGGGTGTCCGGTGTGACAGCAAGTGGTTGTACGGGTGATCGTGGCTATGTGATGCTCGGTGTAGCGTATCAACAGCCAGCCGCACCGTTCCATAGTGCAGTCGTGGTCGCCGAGCTCTGCCACAGTAGTGGTGCGTACACGGTGCGCATGGACCAGATGTTCCGCTTGCCCAAGGCGATTGTTGATACGGCGGCAGTGTGTACGGTCGCCGATGGCTCGTTGCGCGGGTTTGTGGGGTTGCGCGATCCATCCGTACTGCGCAGTAGCCACGGCACCGCGCTCCAGGATTGTGCGGAATGCACGGCATCACAGGCGGCTGCCGCCAAAGGTGGTGTGATTGCACTGCCCGACATCCGTGAGATGCTGTTTGAGTTGGCCGATAATGGGGTTGCAGGGGCCTTGCGCGGTAATCGCTTGCTGGGGGCTGCTCTGATTACGGGGCGTGATGTGGTCGATGTGAAGGCCGCCTGTGCGAGCGGTGAGGTCATTGTGGGCATGAGTGATGGCGTGCTCGCTCCGCCCCCCGACGACGGAGGTGGCGATGGAGGCACCCCGCCGGAGTGCCCCGATGATCCCTATCCGGATGCTGGGTACCCGGTTGGATGTGATACGACTCAACGGGTGCAATCAACACGTGTCGAATCTCGCTTGCAATCAGGCGAGCCGGCGGCGGTGATGGTCTCGACGAACATGGGTGAACGTTTCCACGAAGTAGAGGCACGAGGTCTACCCACTCCACTGCGCAACATTTATCGTGTCGCCGTGAATGCTGGGCGCATGTTGGTCATCACGCGTGATGGCGATCTGGCCGGCAGCGACGATGGCGTGAATTGGCGGCTCATCAATGATCACACCGACAACGCGGGGCGACGCTTTGGTGGTGAGCCGCCCGGTGATATCGAGTGGCCGCCCGATACGCGTGGCATTGACGGTTTGCCGCGCACACCGACGGCGAATTCGCGGCGTGGGAGTGTGCGTCAGGGTCGGGCTGTGGTCACCACTGGGGCATCTGTGTCGCGAGCAGTGTTGGGCAGTGGTGCCGGGGTGTTTACGTTGACACTGGGGAGCGAGCCACGTGCCCCTACTCCCACGGCTAGCCCATCTCCGACCATGGTCGGGGCGGCGAGCTTGCAAGCACGCTATTCGTTTAGTGATGTCGACCCCAAAAGTGGCGCCTACCTTGATGTGCGCAAGCGTAATCGTCTGAGTTGTGTGAACCCGAACCAGTGCCCAACGGTCGGATTGGGGGCGGTGTCGGGGATCGCCTTGACATTTACCGATACGCAGAATGCACTGGTGATGGACAAAGCGTTGGCGTTTGCGCGCAAACACTTCACTCTGTCACTGTGGTACAAGCGCGGTGATACTGCGGCCGGTGATGTCACCCTGTTGCGATACGGCGACGGTAGCTACACTAGTATTGAAATGCAGTTGCTCGATGGCAGTGATGCAGCGTTTGGCCCGGCCTGTACATTTGCCGGGGTGACGGTCTATGCAGATAACACGACCACGGCCCCCTCAAGCTGGACATACGATGATCGTTGGCATCAGGTGACCTGTGAGTACGATGCCACTACACAACGCCTGCGCATCGCCCATGATGGTGTGTTTGTCGATAACCCGGGTGTGAGCATACAGCCACGTATATTCGCCAAAACCGAACGCCTGACGCTGTTGCCTGTAGCAGCCGATGACGCCACGGTGGATGTGTCGTTGGACGAGCTGGCCGTGCATGCCGAGCCGTTGGCAGGTAGTGTGGGTGAGTGGTACAACCAACTCTTGCCGCTGGGTGGTACTCCGGCTCCGACGGTGACAGTGACGGCCTCGGTGACAACCACACCATCGAAAACGACGACACCCACCAAGACGGCAACTGCCACCGCTACAGCCACGATACCGGGTGCAGGGCGCAAGTTCCAGTGGTGGTCGTTTGACGAACCAGACAACAGTCGTATGTTTGCTGATCTGAGTGGTAAGCTGCGTTTTGGCTGTGAAGTGCAGCGTTGCCCGTATGCCATGTCGGATGGTGTGCGTAGTCGCGCCCTCGAATTTGTGGCAGCCGATGAGCAGGCCATGGATGTGCTGGGCAAGGTTTCGCTCGCCAAAACCTGGGCGATTTCGTTGTGGGTGGGTAGTGCGCCGGTCGCGAGTGATATGACGGTGCTCAGTACCGTCGTCAATGGTCCGCCGTATGTGGGCACACGCCTCGAAATCGGCCTCGATGCCCAAGGACATGCCGTGTGTGGCTTTGGTGATGCCAGCCCGGCTACAAGTGTGACCGAAGTCGACGATGGCTACTGGCATCAGGTGGTGTGTACGTACGATGCCAAAAGTAAACAACGCCAGCTGTTTGTCGATGGAGTGCTTGCAGCCACGACGACGGTTGACTTCAAGCCCAAACCCGCTCCCCTGCGCCTGGGCGGGCGTTCGACTGGCAGTAGCATTGCCGCCACAGATCAATATGCCTCTGTATACGTCGATGAATTAATCGTGTATGCTAGTATCCCGCTGCAGTACGATGTCGAGATGTTGTACAACGCGTTTGCACCAACGGGCAGTACGTTGTACCCGACGCTGACAGCCACTGCGAGCACCACACCGACTCCCTCGCGGACGGCGACACCGTCGCGGACATTTACCCCTGCGCCGACCGATACGCCAACCCCTGCCGATACCACACGGACTGCGCTGGCCTCGATAACGCCAACCCTCACGCCTACCGCCACCGATGTGGCCAGCAAGGGGCGGGCGGCGCGCTATACTTTCGATGATGCCGGTGCCAGTGTATTTGCAGATAGCGTTGGCAAAACTCCGCTGGTGTGTGTGCGAGCATCCACGGGCAAAAACACACCCACGGCGACCATTAATCCGACGTTTTGTCCCGATCCGGCCGCAGATGCGTTGCGCGGGCAGGCGTTGGAGTTCACTGGCGTCGAATATGTGCAGAGCTCCACAGGTATGCGCCTGACTGGTGACATGACGCTGACGGTGTGGATGCGCAGTGCCGTGTCTGGTGGCGAGCAGCACCTGCTGAGCACTGGCGCCAATGCCCTGACGATTGGGCTCGATGAGTCGGGCCGACCGTTTTGTGGGATTGGTGATACTGTGGTCAAAGCAACCAGCGCAGTGACCGATGATCAGTGGCATCAGTTGGCATGTCGCTATGACCGCAAAACATCACAGGCCACGCTACTGGTCAATGCCTCCAAGATGGGCAGTGTCACATTGACCACGGCCCAGACCGCTGTGCTCAAGACGACTGCCAGCAAGGGCGTGATGACCATCGGCCGCGGTGAAGGCTACCTCGGCGCATACCGTGGCCTGCTCGATGAGTTGCTCATCTACAAAACCGCACTGAGTGATTGGGAGGTCAGCCAGCTCTACGCCGGCTACTATCGCCCGTAATACCAAATATGCCCATGGGGCGCCGGTCGTTGCGTGTACCGCGCAACGACCGGCGTGGTGTTAGTGGTGGCGGCGGTACTTGGATTGATCGATTTTGGCAAAAACGTCTTGTGCATGTGCCATAAATGTCGGCAACCACGGCAGCTCTTGGGCGTCAGCCTTGGCAGCCACACGCAGGAATAATTCCATGCATGAGCGGACTTTTTTGACGTCTACGTCCCACATCAGCAACACTTCGGGATGAATGCCTTTATTAAGCTGGGCGCATACCACAGCCGTGATTTCGGCCAGGCGCGGCCCCAGCACGGGGTGGCGTAGGTAGTGCAGTGCCTCGCGGTCGTCGCTGAGGCCGAATTTTTGGGTGTTTGGTGATCCGACCGAGGGATCACGAGGGCGCATGTTTGGGAAGACGTACCAGATCCAGTGCGTTTGTTTATGCCCTGCGCGTAGTTCTGCGAGCGCATCTGCATATCCATCTATGGATTTGTTTTGGGCTGTGACAAAGCGTTCAAGCGCATCGTGTTGACGTGTCATATATTTACCGCCCCCCAATCTGTGCGTTGTGGGTTTCGATGGCGGTGACCACCTGATTGAGATCGGCCGTAATCGGATTACAGCGCGCATCATCGATGCGAGTGAAGGCATCGGTCAATGCCCGATAGTACCAGAGTTTTTCTTCTTTGTTGCTATGAAATCGATCCCACACCGCATCGCCGTGCATGCGAAAGTCGCGCAAAATCGCACGACTGTTGTGCAGTTTGTCGGCCACTGAGACTAGTCGCGCTGATGGCGACAGCGTGGGAATATTCTGTACGTAGATGTATTTATTTCTTTGGGTGCATTCCGACACGATGCCGGCCACGCGGTCGCCGAAGCGTACCTTGATGTCTGCGTAGCGCTTGCGCCCACCCGCATCTTCGACGGCATCGTGCAACAGCGCCGCAATGGCCTCGGCTTCGTCGGCACCATGCTCCAGGACAATCCCAGCCACTGCCATCAGATGCGACAGATACGGCACTTCAGAGCCTTTGCGCATCTGACCAGCATGACTAATCGCAGCGTACTGGAATGCTTGCTCAAACTGTGGTGTCAAAATCATCGTTGTTTCTCTCATTTACTACGTAATACTGTTATTTATAGAATAACAGAAAACACACCCACATACAAGCCTGTACGTGGGTGTGTTTGAGGAGATTGAACAATTCCTAGTAGCGTTCGCGTTTGATGAGATCCATATCGGCGTCGACCATCATGGTTACCAACTGCTCGAAGCTGACTTCGGGTTGCCAGCCGAGTTTTTGTTTGGCTTTGGCAGGGTCGCCCACCAGCAAATCGACTTCGGCGGGGCGGTAGAAGCGTTCGTCGATGACCACGTAGTCCTCGTAGTTGAGGCCCACATGCCCGAAGGCGATTTCGCAGAAGCGGCGCACGGAGTAGGTTTCGCCTGTCGACACGACATAATCGTCGGGACTGTCCTGCTGGAGCATCAAGTGCATGGCGCGCACGTAGTCTTTGGCGTAGCCCCAGTCACGTTTGGCGTCAAGGTTGCCGAGGCGCAGTTCTTTGTCGATGCCCTGCTTGATGCGGGCTACACCATTGGTGATTTTGCGGGTCACAAACTCAAGGCCACGGCGTGGGCTTTCGTGGTTAAACAAAATGCCGCTACAGGCGTACATGTCGTAGCTTTCGCGATAGTTGACGGTAATCCAGTGCCCGTACAACTTGGCCACACCGTAGGGTGAGCGTGGGTAAAACGGAGTGGTCTCGATCTGGGGCACGGCCTGTACCTTGCCAAACATTTCTGACGAGCTGGCCTGGTAGAAGCGGATGCCGGGGTCGACCACGCGGATGGCGTCGAGCATGCGCGTAACGCCCAGTCCGGTCACTTCACCGGTGAACACCGGCTGGCTGAACGACGTCTGCACAAAACTCTGGGCGGCCAGGTTGTAGACTTCGCTGGGGCGATGTTCGCGCAACAGGTTGATGAGCGAGACTTCGTCGAGCAAATCACCCGTGGCTAGCGTCACTTTGTCTTGGATGTGACGGATACGCTCGAAGTTGACGGTGCTCGAACGACGAATCATGCCGACGACGTCGTAGCCCTGTTCCAACAAGAATTCGGCTAGGTATGAGCCATCTTGGCCCGTGATACCGGTAATGAGTGCACGCTTGGTCATGAATACTACTCTTTGGCTGTAGTTGTTGCAAAACAATATCTACAGATACAAATACCTCTATACTACACAGTATCATGAGCATGAGACCATTGTCTGCTAAGTAGCTTATCGGAGTATGAAAAAACCATGGATGTCGTTGAGTCACTCGGCAAACGCGTAGCTCGCCTGCGCAATGAACGGGGTTGGACCCAAGAACGCCTGGCCGAACGCCTCGCCGTCTCACGCGTGGCTGTGTCACACATCGAAATGCAACTGACGGTGCCCGGTGAACGCACAGTGGTGCTCCTGGCTGGAATCTTTGGCATGGAACCGTGGCAACTGGTGGCACACACCGATTACCCGCTCGCCAAACGCGAGCGCTTGCCGGCGGTCACTAGTCGATTTACTCACGCCGAACACCTGCAGCAGCTCCTCGATCACGACTTGCGCTGGTTGGCTGCCGGCTATGTGCGCCCTGGCCTGTGGGATGAATGGCACGACCGTATCGCCCAAGCTCTGGCTGAATGCCAGGATCGCCACGAATCTCAGCTCCTCCTTGAGGTGGCTGAACGCGTGCGCGATCAGATTCCACGCAAGTAGTCAATAACTAGTTACGCTACGACGGACGGTTCGCGTAAGGACGGTTTGCGTAAGGACGGTTTGCGTAAGGACGGTTCGCGTAAGGACGGTTCGCGTAAGGACGGTTCGCGTAAGGACGGTTCGCGAAGCGCCCCAACTGGTTACGCTACGACGGACGGTTTGCGTATGGACGGTTCGCGAACCGCCCCGACTGGTTACGCTACGACGGACGGTTTGCGTATGGGCGGTTCGCGAACCGCCCCGACTAGGCAACAACACCGGCATCAGCAATGATGCCGGTGTCATATTCATCCATGTCCGAGATTGCGTGGTGAGATTAGGCCTTGCTGGCAGCGTATTCCTTGGCGGCAGCGACGGCCTTTTGGGCACCTTCGCCGAGGGTAGCAGCTGGGATAAGGCGTGAGTTCTCGAGGAGCTTGCGCCCTTCGACTTCGTTGGTGCCGACCAGGCGCGCTACCATGGGTACATCGGTGTCGACCTCTTCAAGGGCGGCGATGATACCACGGGCGACTTCATCGACGCGGGTAATCCCGCCGAAGATGTTGAACAGCACGGCCTTGACGTTTTTGTCGGAAAGGATAATCTGTAGCGCGGCTTTGACCTTGTCTTTGCCGGCACCACCGCCGACATCGAGGAAGTTGGCTGGCTCGCCGCCATAGAGCTTGACGACGTCCATGGTAGCCATTGCCAAGCCGGCGCCGTTGACCATACAGCCGATATCACCGTCGAGCTTGATGAAGGTGATGCCGGCTTCGCGGGCCTGTTGCTCGGCGAGGGGCTCGTCAGAGCTATCGCGCATGGCCTCGAGGTCTGCATGACGGAACAGTGCGCTGTCGTCGATGACGACCTTGGAGTCGAGGGCCTGCAGGCTGCCGTCGGCCTTGATGACCAGCGGGTTGATTTCGGCCAGCGAGGCGTCGTTTTCCATGTACACCTTGTAGAGAGCCATGGCAATGCTAGCGAATTGACGGGCCTGCTTGCCGTCGGTCAGACCAATGGCAAAGGCCAATTCACGGGCCTGATAGTCAAGTAGCCCCAGGGTGGGATGTGCTTCTACTTTTTTGATGGCATCGGGGTTGGTCTTGGCGACCTCCTCGATTTCAACGCCACCTTCGGACGAAGCCATCATGACGACGCGCTTGGAGGCGCGGTCCATGATGACGCCGAGGTAGATTTCGTGCACATAGCTGATGGCTTCAGCCACGAGGACCTTCTCGACGGTGAGACCTTTGATGTCCATCCCGAGGATCTGACCAGCTACCTGCTCGGCTTCACTGGGGTTTTGGGCAAGTTTGACGCCACCGGCTTTACCGCGACCGCCCACAAAGACCTGTGCTTTGACGACCACTGGGGCGCCAATGCTGGCGGCGATATCGCGTGCTTCGGTAGCGGTCGTGGCCACACCACCACCCGTGACCGGAATACCGTACTGCGCACAAATATCACGGGCCTGATATTCGTGTAATTTCATTGTTGATTGCCTCCACATAGACATCGAAATACTGCCCTATCCTACCATTGCCATGCGTATGCGTCAATTCATACTGACGAATGGAATTTTTGCCCGATAAGTAAGGTTTGTAGGTGCCATTGATGGGCATGAGATGCGACGGTTTTGCGCTATACTAGGAACAGCGAGACCGTGTCAGAGGATCTGCTCGATTTCTCACTTTCTCACCATGATGGTATTGACACGAAAGGTTTGTACGATATGGCATATGCTTCATTGATTGGTGCTGAAGTCAAACGAAAAGAAGATCCACGACTGTTGGTAGGGCGTGGGTCGTATGTGGGTGATTTGCGTTTGGCAGGGATGCAACATGTGGCTTTTGTGCGTAGTCCGTATCCGCATGCACGTGTAGTATCAATTGATGCTACTGCGGCATTGGCCGTGTCTGGAGTGACGGCTGTGGTGACGGGGCAAGACATCGCCAAGTTGTGTGGGCCCATGCCAATCGGTGCCGGTGGCGAAGGCTCGAGCGAACTTGATGGTTTGGCAGTGCGCCCGCATAGCCACTATCCCATTTCATTCGGCACGGTGCGCCATGTCGGCGAAATCGTCGCTGCCGTAATTGCCACGGATGCCGCGATTGCCGCAGATGCTGTCAGCATGGTCGAAGTCGAATATGAGGCACTGCCTGCCGCCGTTGATATGGAGCAAGCAGCTCAACCCGGTGCGCCCAAATTGTTTACGGACATGCAGAGCAACGTGCATCACACCTGGCGCAAGCAGGTGGGTGATGCCGAGGCCGTGTTTGCCAAGGCTCACAAAGTCGTCACCCGTCGCATCGCCAATCAGCGTCTGGCCGGTGTGTCGATGGAAGGGCGCGCCGTAGTGGCATACCCCGACCCCATGGGTGAGGGCATGACCGTGTACACCAGCACACAGGCTCCACACTTGACACGTGGCAGCTTGGCCGAAGTATTGCGCATGGACGAGAATCTCATCCGCGTGGTGGCCCCTGATGTTGGTGGTGGCTTCGGTGTCAAGATCGGTGTCTACCCCGAAGATGCGGCGTTGGCCGCCTTGGCGCGCCACTATCGCATGCCGTTGTCGTGGGTCGAAGGCCGCATCGAGCACATGACGGCCACCACGCACGGGCGAGCCCAGGTGGGCACCTTTAGCGCCGCTGTGCGTGCCGACGGTACCGTCGAAGGGTTCCGCTTCCACATTGTGGCCGATATCGGGGCATACCCCATTGCTGCCGGGTTGGCCAATCTGACCGGTATGATGGCTGTGGGTGTCTACAAAATCCCCGTCATCGACGGCACCATTGATTGTGTCTACACCAACACGACTCCCGTGGCCGCCTATCGTGGTGCTGGTCGCCCCGAAGCGGCGTATTACATCGAGCGCATGATGGACGCCGTAGCCGATGAATTGGGGTTGGATCCTGCCGAAGTGCGTCGTGTGAACTTCATCCCCCCCGAAGCCTTCCCCTACAAGACGCCCACAGGTCCGCTCTACGACAGCGGCGAGTATAATCGGGCCATGAGCAAGTTGATCGATATCAGCAATTATCCGCAGTTGCTGGCCGAACAAGCGCAGCGTCGTGCCGATCGGGCTGCTGGCAAAAACGTCCCGCTGTTGGGCTTGGGTTTTGCCTGCTACGTCGAAATGTGTGGGTTTGGACCGTACGAAAGCGCCACCGTGCGTGTGGAGCCCACGGGTACGGTGACCGTGTTCACGGGCACATCACCACACGGGCAGGGCTTGTACACCACCTTCGCTCAGATTGTGGCAGACCAGTTGGGTGCCGATTTCGACAACGTCATCGTCAAGTCGGGCGACACGGCCAATACCCCCATGGGCCAAGGCACCATGGGTAGTCGTAGTTTGGCCATCGGTGGTGGCGCATTGGTCGAGGCCATCAAAGTCGTGCGCGACAAGGCCGTCAAGGTCGCCGCCCACATGCTCGAGGCAGCTCCTGATGATGTGGTGTATGCCGAGGGGCGATATCATGTCAAGGGTGCGCCCGATAGTGGTTTGACACTGGTCGAAATCGCCAAGCGCGCCTACAGCGATAAGTTGCCCACCGATGTGACATCTGGTCTCGAAGCGACGGAGTTCTTCCGCCCACCCGAGTTGATTTACCCATTCGGGGCGCATTTGGCCGTCGTCGAAGTCGATCCCGATACCGGTGATGTGCGTGTCGATCGTTATTACACGGTCGACGACTGTGGTCCACGCATCAGCCCAGTGTTGGTGGCTGGGCAGGTGCATGGTGGTTTGGCGCAGGGCATTGGTCAAGCGCTGTACGAAGAAGTCGTCTACAACGAGCACGGCCAAATCCTGAGTGGTTCACTGATGGACTACGCACTGCCGCGAGCTGACAACTTCCCGACGTTTGTGCTCGACAAAACCGAAACACCCACGCCGTTGAACCCTCTGGGAGTCAAGGGTATCGGTGAGGCGGCCACTGTGGGGTCTACCCCTGCTGTCGCCAATGCAGTTATTGATGCGGTATCACACTTGGGTGTGCAGGCCATCGATATCCCCATGCGCCCCGAACGTGTGTGGCGGGCTGTTGCGACGGTGAATGCTACCGCGTAGGTGATTGCCAGGAGTGTGTGCGCCGTCATGATGTAGCACACTACATCATGACGGCGATATTGTGTACAGAAGGAAACCATCATGTCCCAGTTACCCAGTGATATACAAGTGCTCGATACCTACCATCTTGGTCGATCAGGCACCATCGCCTGTTATGCGGTGCTCGGTGATACGCCCGTGTTAATTGATCCCGGCCCACAAGTGTCGTTTGCGGCGGTGCGTGAGCAATTGGCCCAAGATGGCGTGGCGTTGGCTGATATCCAGGCGGTGCTGTTGACGCATATTCATCTCGATCATGCTGGGGCTGTGGGCTCGTTGGTGCAGGAGTTTCCGCATATTCAGGTGTACGTGCATGAACGTGGCGCCCCCCACCTCAACGACCCCAGTCGCCTGCTCCGCAGTGCGACGCGCATCTACGGTGATCAGATGGCACTTCTGTGGGGGGATTTTTTGCCGGTGCCGACCTCCAATTTGCATGTGGTTTCTGGTGGTGAAACCCTCCAGTTTGGTACCGATCAATACCGTGTCTTGTATACGCCGGGGCATGCCGTGCATCATGTGACGTATGTGCGTACTCGCGATCATGTGGCGTTTGTGGGCGATACGGCTGGTATTCGCATGCAGGGGTTCGCGTATGTGCGGCCGGCCACACCACCGCCCGATATTGACCTCGAAGTGTGGGATGATACACTGGATGCTCTGCGGGCAGGCGAGGTGCAAGCGTTGTGCTTGACGCATTTTGGTCCCGTGTTTGACGTAGCTGCCCACTTCGATCAGGTGCACGCCAACAATTGGCGTTGGGCGGCATATATCCGTGAATGGCGGGCTCAAGGTCTGAGTGATGCCGAACAAATCGAGCGTTTGCGCAGTGTGGCTACTGTTGAGATGGGTGTTGATGCTACGCCTGATGGTATTGCGGCTTACCAAAAAGGTGCCTCCATCGAAATGAGTTGGCAAGGGTTGACCCGCTATTGGCAGCAGCGCGAGGCGTAGCAAAAGACTGCGGTGGTGGCACCGAATTGATTGTGTGAAGGATCTGCTCTATTATGGCCGAACATTTGGCGCAACTGACGCGCGCCATCCAGCAACACCCCCACCTCCAATCCCTGCTAGCTGACACTCAGCAGGGCGGTTGTCTGCATGTGGCTGGGGTGCGCAAAGCTGCCGTGGCACCGCTGGTGGCGGTGTTGACACAGCCACACGAAGCCCCGCACATCGTGGTGGTGCCCACTGCCGATGACGCACGGCGGATTTCCGAGGATGTGCGGGTGTGGGATCCACAGCGGGCGGTATATCATTTTGTGCCCAACGATATCATCCCCTATGAACCGATGGCTGCAAGTAGCGAAAACACGACTGCGCGGTTGGGGGTGTTGCATGCCCTGCTCAACGGTGGTGATGCGGTCATCGTCGTGTCGGTGCGGGCCTTGTTGCAAGCGACAATTGCCCCAGCAGATCTGCAGGCACTGACGACAGAAATACGTATCGGCGATCGCCACGACCCGTTGCGTCTGATGCAACAGTGGCTGGCAATGGGGTATCGCGCCAGTGGGGCGGTCAGTGAGCCCGGCGAAATCAATCGCCGTGGTGGCATTGTCGATATCTTCCCACTCGGTCAACAATACCCTCTGCGCATTGAATTTTTCGGCGACGAAATCGATGATATCCGGGTGTTTGATCCGTTGACACAACGGAGTATGAGTACGCTCAAACAGGTAATCATTGGCCCGGCGTTTGAATATGCACATCAGCGTCGTGAACAGGTCGTGGCCTGGTTGCAAGCCCAGTCATACGACATGCTGCGTGATGAGGCCAAACACGAGTGGCAACAGTTGATTGCCCGCCTGCATCATGACGAGCAGAGCGATGGCCAGGCCTTGTTGGCACCGTTTTTTGCAGACGCACCCCACCCCACCTCGTTGCTCGACTATCTGCCGAACACAGCCCCAATTGTGGTGGTAGAGCCGGTGTTAGTGGCACAGGCGGCCAGCGAATATGCGATACAGCACCAGCAACGCCGTGTGCAGCACATCGAAGCCGGTGAGCTGCCTGATTGGTACCCCGATGTGGTGTTGCCGTGGCGCATCTTGTTGCAACGCACTACGGCAGTCCATTTGGCACATGCCGATATGCCGTTTCATGATTTGATGCCACAGTCCCGAGTGCATGAGTTGCCACCGACCATGTGGCAACCTGTTGATCTGTATGGTGGGCGCCTCAAAGAGTTAGTCAGTGACATCCAAAAACGACTTGCACGCCACGAAACAGTGTGGTTGGTGACCCCCCAGGCGGCCCGTTTGTACGAAATGGTGCAAGAAACAGGCGTCGATGTGCAATCGTTGGTCGTGGTACACAATGTCATTGATTGTGGTTGGCAGTCGGGGGTGTTCGGTGTGGCAGTGTTCAGCGATGCCGAAATCTTCGGATGGACCCAGCGTCGTTCGGTCACCAAAACCAAGCACGCTGACCGCGACAGTCAACTTGTCCAAGAGCGAGCGGCGTTTTTGCGTGGGCTCCAGGTCGGCGATTATGTGGTACACATCGAACACGGCATTGCCATCTACGAGGGTATGATTCGCCGTACCATCGACGACATCGAACGTGAGTACCTCAACCTGCAATATGCTGGTGGTGATCGCCTGTATGTGCCTGTCGACCAGGTCGACCGCGTGTCGCGCTATATTGGTGCTGGCGAGGCTGCCCCGACGCTGACGCGGCTGGGTACCCAAGAATGGGAACGTGCCAAGCGCAAAGCGCGTAAATCGGTCGAAGACTTGACCGAAGAATTGCTGGCCATCTATGCCAAACGCAGCGTCAGCAAAGGCTTCGTCTATGCCGGTGACAACGCATGGCAACGTGAATTCGAGGCGGCGTTTCCCTATAGCGAGACCATCGATCAGCTCAAGGCCATTGCCGACGTCAAACATGACATGGAATCCGATCAGCCCATGGACCGGCTGGTGTGTGGGGATGTCGGTTTCGGCAAAACCGAAGTCGCTCTGCGGGCAGCCTTCAAAGCTGTGCAGAGCCACAAACAAGTGGCGGTACTCGTGCCGACCACCGTGCTGGCACAACAGCACTACGAGACTTTTAGTCGGCGCATGGCAGCCTATCCGCTCAAAGTCGAGTTGATTTCACGCTTTCGTTCGGCTCGTGAGCAACAGCAAATCCTCAGTGATGTCAGTGCCGGCAAGGTCGATATTTTGATTGGCACACATCGCCTGCTCTCGAACGACGTGAATTTTCGCGATTTGGGCCTATTGATTGTCGACGAAGAACAGCGCTTTGGTGTGCGCCACAAAGAACGCCTCAAGCAACTCAAAGCCGGCATCGATGTGCTGACGCTGACGGCGACTCCCATCCCACGCACCCTGCACATGTCGTTGGCTGGTATCCGCGATATGAGCGTCATCGAGACGCCCCCCGAAGAGCGCATGCCGGTCAAAACCTACCTCATCCAGCGCGATGATCGACACATGCGCGAGGCCATCGAACGTGAACTCGAGCGCGATGGTCAAGTCTATGTGGTGCATAATCGGGTGCAGTCGATCTATCATTTGGCTGACCAAATCCACCAACTCGTGCCCCAGGCGCGCATTGGTGTGGGGCACGGTCAATTGGCCGAGGCCCAACTCGAACGCGTCATGCTTGATTTCTACACAGGCAAGACGAATGTGTTGGTCAGTACTACCATCATCGAAAACGGTTTGGACGTCTCGACCGCCAACACCATCTTGATCGACAATGCACCCTACTACGGCTTGTCTCAGCTGTACCAGCTGCGGGGGCGGGTCGGGCGCAGTTCACAACGTGCCTACTGCTATTTGATGCTCCCACCAGGAGTACCGCTGACGCTCGAAGCCCATCAGCGCTTGCAGGCCATCCAAGAGGCAACTGAACTGGGTGCTGGGTTTCGTATCGCCATGCGCGACCTCGAGATTCGGGGTGCCGGCAATGTATTAGGTGCCGAACAAAGCGGTCACATCGCTGCAGTCGGTTTCGATTTGTACTCACGCCTGCTCGAGCAGGCCGTGCGCACCATGAAACATCGCCTCGAGCACCACAAAGAGGTCAATCAGCCCACGGGCAACGGCCCAAGCGTATCACCGCCGAGTATTCGGCGCGTCAAGGTTGACGAACGTGTGCTCGTGACACCACTGGTGACGGTCGATTTGCCGCTCAACGCCTTCATCCCCGTGGATTACATTCCCGATGACCAGGTGCGGTTGTCGACCTACCAGCATATGGCCGAAGCGCAGACCATTCCGGCTGTGCGCGGTCTACGCGCCATGTTGCGCGATCGCTTTGGGCGACCGCCCGAGCCGGTCGAACATCTGCTGACATGGTTGTATATCAAGTGTTTGGCGCTCCAGGCCGGTGTGCCCTCTGTGGTGGCTTCTGAGCAAGAATACATCATCAAATTGCCCGATGTGCACGACGAACTCCGTATGCGTTTGATCCGCCGTTTCCAACGTGACGATCAGGTGCGCATCGGCCCCCAGTTTGTGCGTATTATGCGCCGTGCTGTTGCTGATGAATGGGTGAGCAAAATCATCGAGGTCCTCGAAGTGATCCAACCTGCTACGGCAAGTGCCCAGATGGTCACGCGCTGAATGTGATGAAAGGGGAAGGGTATGAATGTGCAAACGGTGATGGTGACGGATTGTACGTATGCACACCTCGACTACGAACGTGCCATACTAGAGCCTTTGGGGTGTACGGTGACTGGTCTGCAATGTCATACCGAAGAAGACGTGATTGCGCAGTGTGCCTCAGCACACGCCTTGCTCAATCAGTATGCCCCGTTGACGCGGCGCGTGCTGAGTCAGTTGCCGCATTGCAAAATGGTCGTGCGCTATGGCGTGGGCTACGACAGTGTCGATGTCGAAGCGGCCAGTGACTACGGCATCATGGTGGTCAATGTGCCCGACTACGGCATGCAAGAGGTCGCCGATCACACGTTGGCGCTGCTGTTGGCCACCGTGCGCAAGGTGCCGGCCATCGATGCCGATATTCGTCAGGGCAACTGGGGGGATAACCCGTTTCATCCCATTGTCGGCTTGTATCGCAAGCGGGTCGGCTTGTTGGGGTTCGGCAATATTGCCCGTGAAGTCGCCAAGCGCGTGCAGGCCTTCAACATGGATGTGCTGGCGTACGACCCTTTTGTGCAGGCAGAGGTTTTTGCGCAGCATGGTGTGCAGGCGGCGACCTGGCAAGAAGTGCTCCGCGAAGCCGATGTGGTATGTGTGCATCTGCCCCTCAACCGTGAGACGCACCATTTCATCAACGCCGAACGCTTGCAATTGATGAAACCCACTGCCTACCTCATCAATACCGCACGTGGTGGAATCATCAATGGTGCCGATGTGGCAGCTGCACTGCAGGCTGGGCAGATTGCAGGGGCGGGGTTGGACGTGTTCGAGCAAGAGCCCTTGCCGCTCGATCATCCGTTGCGGCTGGCGCCCAATACGGTGCTGACCTGCCACATTGCCTGGTATTCCGAAGATTCATTGGTGCGTTTGCAACAATATGCCGCCCAAGAAATCGCGCGCGTTGCTGCTGGTGGCTGGCCTAAATCAGTCGTGAATCGGCAGGCATTGATCGCCAAAGGGGTGATGCCGGCGTCATAGGTCTCATTGCCGCGTGAAAATATACGCAGAATAGGCGAAGGCCTCGCGCACCATGTAGATGAGCTCTTCGCTGGGGCGTGTCGAAATGGGCGACGTAAGCGTCGGTGATGCATAGGCATCAAAGCCCAAATCACGAGCCATTTTGAGTGAACGTAGCATGTGAAAAGGGTCGCTGACCAAGAGCACACGGCGAATCGTGGTCGAAGCAGCAATCCCAGCCGCGTTACGCAGACTTTCGTAGGTGGAATGCCCCTCTTTTTCGAGCAAAATGGCACTGGCAGGCACGCCGTTTTCGATTAAATAGGTGGCGCCACCTTCGGCTTCAGAGATATCGTCGCCATACCCCACACCACCGGTCACGATGATGTATTTGACAGTGCCACTCGTGTAGAGGGTGAGCGCATGGTCTAGGCGCGCGCGTAGGACTGGCGAAGGATTGCCGGCCCACATGGCCGCCCCAAGGACCACGGCCGCATCAGCAGGCTGAGTATCGTCGATAGTGCTCTGGGCACGCACAATGTATGTGACCACGGCAATATAGCAGGTAATCACCAACAGTATCCACATCGCCCCACGCATCAGGATATCGACGGGGTTGGGGGCATGTGGTCGTGCCATGCGTTGGGATGTTGGGCGGTTTGATTGAGATGAGGTTGTCATGTGTGAGTCAACAATTTTGTAGCGGTTTCACGTATTATACCGAATAGTAGGGCTACTGTGCCACCGCAAAAAGGAGTAAATATGCGAGGGATTTCTGTACCGCCTGAATGGCGTTGGCCATTGTTGGGAATTGTCGCCGTGTTAGTAGCCGCCAATCGTCTGTTGCCCATATGGTTGATGGGCATCATCTTGTGTGTCATTGGGGTGATGCAGGCCCTTGAGGTGTGGCAGCGCATCAAACGCCAACATCGGGCAAGTACGGTCACCTATTGGCGCGGCGTGCGCTACGAGACACCCCAAAGTTCGCAACGACCAACGTGGCGTGACATTCAACCACAGTTGTTGTGGGTCGTGCTGTGTATCACCACGCTCACTACCGGCATCATCATGCTCTTGCGAGTGGTGGGCTGGTAGTGTGTGTGTCGCATCAACGTGAGCTGAGTGTGCCCCAGGCAAACAGCAGCGTTTTGCCGATAAGGAGGCTCACCAGACCACTCACAATGACCATATTGGTTGATAGTTGCCAGATTACGAGCGGGTAAATGATTGCGTGCCCACCAATGGAATACCCAGTGCTGCCAGCGTGGTTGAGTCTGCCAGCGTGCACGTGTGCTCTGCGTGGCATTCGAAATACCTCCGGACACGATATCAACAGTGGCCACCGCAAGGACTAAACGGGTAATCCAGTCACCGTCGTCATATCGCCAAACCACCATACTCGCCAATATGCCAGGCACGAGGATTGTGGCGATACGTTGCCAGGTCAGTGTGCCAAATAGCAGTTGCCAGAATATCGGCTTGTGCATCTTAGCGTCCTTGCGCATCTAGCGCATGCGCATAGGCGTGCTCGCAGGCCGCTACCCGCGTTGCCCAAGCGTGCTGTTGGGCCGACTGATGGGCATGCTGTTGCATCTGCTGCAGGGTATCGGGTTGAGCGAGCAGCATGCATACCTGGTGTGCGAATGCTTCGTGCTGATCAGGTGCCACCAGTAGCCCGCTGTGACCATGCTCAATGAATGTGCGCATTTCGCCGACATCATGCCCCACCACCACCAGCCCTGCCGCTAGGAGTTCGAGTAATTTGGCTGAACAGCGCGAGCGGTTGATGAGAGTATCTGCTACGGGCACCAACGCAATGCTGGCTTGTGCCAGTACTGCCGGAATGTGTGCCGGTTGCATCCAGCCGTGCATGGTCACGTGTGTGTGCAGCTGTCGTTCATGCAACAGGGTGGCACACTGCTGTTCTTCGCCGTTTTCGCCACTCCCAATGATGTGCAAGTGGATATCGGGGCGTTGCGCCACAATATGCATCAGTGTTGTCACCAATGCTGTGAGTTCGAATTCCCAAAAACGCGTATACAGTACCAATACGGGGGCTGTGCGCAGTGCAGGAGCAGTCTGCTGGGGGATATTGGCGGCATTGGGCAGGTACACTGTAGCCGCGGCTGGCACCCCACTGGCCCATACGAGACTCTGCAAGGTGCGGCTGGCCACGGTGACAGCGTCGGCACGGCGGGGCAGGTCGTCTTCTTGCCAGGCAAACAATGCTTTGGCACCCGCCGGGTAGGGTAATACATCGTTCCAGCCGCCGGTGCCCTCGCGGTCGTCACAATCGACGACTAGTGGGAGCCGTGGTGCGACTAGGCGTGCCCACCAGCCAGCCAGCCCGGCATGACCCTTGGGTTTGAATACATGGAGGATGTCTGGCTGCCAATCTCGTGCAGTGCGCCACAGTAGATGACTCTGCTGAGCCACGCCCAGCATGCTGGGCAGCGTGGTGGCAGCAATGTGGGTGACCAGCACCCCGCCGTGCACGACACTACTGCCGGCATCCTGAGGATTATGCACGGCAGGCGCAATGATGTGCACTAGGTGTCCTTGGTCTTGCAGTGCTTGTGCGAGTGGCAACATGCGGGCCAATAATGTGCCCTTCGGTGTAATACCGAAGGGCGCAAGCATGGCAATACGGAGTGATTGCATAGGGGTTTTCCTAGAGGCGTGAGCGGGGGTCCAAGGCGTCACGCAGACCATCACCCATGAAGTTGATGCTGAGCACGGTGATGAAGATCAAACCAGCTGGAATCAACGGCAGGTGTGGCGATGTCTGCAGGTATTGACTGCCGTCGGTCACCAAACGACCCCAAGTAGGGGTGTCGGGTGGGAAGCCGATACCAAGGAACGACAGCGTCGACTCACTGATAATCGCGCTGCCGACCTCGAGGGTGGCTGCCACGATAATCGGGCTCAACGAGTTGGGCATGATATGCCGGGTCATGATGCCCCAACGGCTGACACCCACACAGACTGCCGCTTCGACGAATTCTTTCTGCTTGAGCGAAATAAACGATGCACGCACAATACGTGCAGTTTGCATCCAGGCCAGCAGACCGACCATCGTCACCACGATGGCAAACATCCCGAGTTCAAGTCCAAGCCTCGCAGTGACCGCATCACGGAACAGGTACACCGTCAGCAACAACAGTGGCAGACTGGGCAATGACAAGAACAAATTGGTGATGAAGCTCAACACTTCGTCGACAACGCCACCAAAATACCCCGAAACAGCCCCAATCAATGCGCCAATCGATACAGCGATAATCATAGCGGTGAAGCCCACCGACAACGAAATACGCCCACCGTATAGTGCACGTGCGAACAGGTCACGCCCGAGTTCGTCACTACCAAAGGGGTGTACGGCACACATTGGGTCAAGGAAGGTCTCGGTAGCTGGGTCAATACCTGCATCTGCCTTCATCTGCGCCTGTTGGGCACAGTATTCGACGTTTTCGGCAGGAATCGAAAAGTACGGCGCGCTCATCGTGTTGACGAAGTCGAGTGCATCACGATTGACACGCCAAAATATTGGCCCCGAAACGACGGTGACAATCAGGATCAACATCATGATTGCTCCTGCCATGGCAAGCTTGTGCTTGCGGAAGCGGCGCCAAGCATCGCCCCACAATGTGCGCGGTTTGCTGCTCATTGTGTTGGCAAGTTGCTTGATAGCATCGTTGACTGCAGTCTGTTCAGACATGGACGTACCTTACATTCATCTATGGGAAGCTTCGCCCTACGAATACTTGACGCGTGGATCGAGGATTCCGTAAAGAATATCGGCAATGAGATTAAAGATGACAACCAAAATTGAGAAAATAAACGCCAACGCCATCACTGTGGGGGTGTCTGAATTCTGAATGGATGTCACCAACAGTTGACCCAACCCATTGACGCGATAGAGGTTTTCTGTGATAATCGCGCCTGCAAAAATTGCAGGAATACCGAGAGCAATCAAGGTGATAACCGGGATGATGCTGTTGACTACGACGTGGCGGATCACCACTGCCCAGTCATTGAGCCCCTTGGCTCGTGCCGTGCGCACGTAGTCGAGTGGCAGATTGTCAAGCATGGAAGAACGCATGAAACGCGTCAGCGAAGCGGTCTGCTGTACGACCAGTACCATGACCGGCAACACCATCTGGCGAATCTGCGCTACGAAACCGTCCCAACTGTTGACCTCGAGTGTCGAGCTATACACAATCGGGAACCAGTTGAGATTGATGGCAAATATCAGCATGAGTGCAAGCCCCGTGAAAAACGACGGCAGCGATGCGCCAATAAATGCCAGGAATGTCGCAACTTGGTCAAATACAGAATACTGTTTGACAGCCGAAATAATCCCAATCGGAATCGCCAACATGATGGCAATCAAATATGCCACACCGACCACTTGCAGTGTCTGTGGAATCCGTTGGAATACCAAATCAAGCACGGGACCCTTGGTGGCGAACGAGAAGCCCCAATCTCCCTTTGACATCGCGAATACCCAGCGCACATACCGCTCGTTCCACGGTTTATCGAGACCAAACTGCTCGCGAATACGCTGGCGTGTTGATTCTGGAATGGCAGGATTGAGGGCAAATTGTGCCAATGGGTCGCCTGGGGCGAGTGCTAGCACTGCGAAGATGAAAAAGCTAATCAGCGCTAAGGTTGGGATTGCAACTAGCACGCGACGGATAATGTATTGGGTCATGGAGTGCTTCTCCACGCTAGTTCAGCGATAAATTTGCGGAATATATGGGAGAGTGGTGTTAAGTGGGAGGTGGATAGGTACAAGCAGAGGTTGGCATTGCCAACCTCTGCTTGTGTGAGGTTCAGACTACTTTGACCAGGTCTGGATGTTCCACAACACTGAGTCGAAGTTGGTGTAGGTTGGCCCGTTCAATTCCTTCAACTTGGCCTGTGGCGTATCGCGTGAGATCAACGGAATCACGGCTACGTCGTTGACCAAGATGTCGTTGAGCTGTACGAACAACTCGACGCGCTTGGCTGGGTCCAATTCCTTGGTGGCAGCTTCGTACACAGCATCGTACTCTGGGTTGCAGTAACGACCGTCGTTACCACCCTGCCAGCGGTTCTCAGCTGAGTTCACCTTGGCACAGGTCCAACCCTCGAAGTACGAGGTTGGGTCTGGGCTGGTGTTGCTGTTGGTGTACATCTGAAGGTCGACGTACATCTTGTTCAAGGTGTCGTCGTTGGCTGGGTCGCCTGAGAAGAAGACGCTAGCGTCCACGGCCTTGAGGTCCATGGCGATACCGATTTCAGCCAGGTTGGCCTTGATGATGGCCTGCTCACCCTGACGCAAGCTGTTGATTGAGGTCGTGAAGTAGACCTTCAACGTTACGCCGTCCTTGGTGCGCTTGCCGCCCTCGAGTACCCAACCAGCATCGTCAAGCAACTTGTTGGCGCCTTCGACGTCGCGCTCACAGCTGGTGTTGGGTGAAACCAACGTGGCTGGGGCAACCAAGATGTTACAGGTAGCAACACCGGTGGGGCCGTAGAGCTGCTCAGCAATGGCCTGCTTGTCAATGGCCTTGGCGATAGCCTGGCGCACTGCCAATTCGGTCAAGAATGGGTGTGGCTGATCGGGCTCTGAACGCTTGGCGCCCAAAGCTGGATCTGGGTTCGAGAAGTTGACGACGATACGCTCGATACCGAACGAACCGCCGCTCACTGGGTCACACTTGCCGGCGGCCAAGATTGGCTCGAGAGCGGCCTTTGGTACCTGCAAGTTCCATGCGTAGTCGTACTCGCCGGTCTCACATACGGCACGAGCGGCTGAAGCGGCGTCACCGCCACCCTTCATCTCGACCATGTCGAAGTAGACGTTGGCGTTGTCGCGGTAGAGCTCGTTGCGCTCGTATACAACGACGTCACCTGGCTTGAAGTCCTTCAACTTCCAAGCATTGGTACCGATTGGTGCCAAGTTGGCAGCTGCACAGGCTTCGTTGATGGCGTTTGCACCGATACAATCACCGAACTGAGCCTTCTGCAAGATGTGACCGTTGGGGCCGACGAAGGCCTGGTATGGGTCTGCAGTTGGAGCCTTCCAAGTGATCTTGACGGTGTTGGCGTCGACAGCTTCGATGTTGTCGATGTTGGCAAAGTTGCTGGCCGTCGTACAAGCAGTGGCCTCATCGGCACAGTACTGCCACGTGAAGATGACGTCGTCAGCGGTGAAATCACTGCCGTCTGACCACTTCACGCCTGACTTCAGCTTCCAGGTCACGCTGGTGCCGTCGGCGGCAACGCCACCGTTAGCAACCGTTGGGATCTCAGCTGCCAAGTAAGGAATGACCTCGTCCTTCTCACTGTAGCGGGCCAATGGCTCGAGGATGATGCTGGCTGCATCAAAGTCCTTGGTGCCTGAGGCCTGGTGAGGGTTGAGGATGGTTGGGGCCTGCCAGTAAAGGATGTTCAGGGTTGAATCCTTCTCGGCGGCTGGGGCCTCGGCGGCTGGCTCTTCAGCAGCAGCGGTTGGCTCTGGGGCTGGCTCTTCGGCAGCTGGCTCTTCGGCGGCTGGGGCCTCGGCAGCTGGCTCTTCAGCAGCTGGTGCTTCGGCAGCTGGGGCGCTACCGCCACAAGCCACGAGCAATGGAAGCAACAAGCTCAGCGCCAAAAGGGCTGCATAGCGCTTCCAGGACGATTCTGTTCGCCACATAGTGTTCTGTTCCTTTCGAAGAGAACGGACATCTGTGCACACCTAATTTCGCCTACACACAACGTCGAAAAGACGTTGTGCTTGGACTGTTTAGCATGCATGTGAAGTATTCTAGTAGATTTGATAGTGTAAGTCAATGCAAATTGGTCTGATTACGATTGGGTATGCTCTCCAGAGTCGTAGATTGATTGTTGTATAGACTGCACAAATCTGTAGCAAAAACGTGCGAAATAGACAGCCTACATCATGTGCCATCGATTTTGATCAGACACTATGGTCAATTCGTTCCTCGGCGACAATGTGTACCATAACCTGCGACCGCGCCTATGCCATACATATATTGAGTCAACTGGGCTATTTGCCCGTATAATACAGGCGATGTATGAGCAGGCTATGGCCTCATACCCCGTGTGATGATATCGTTACAGTACAGTTTGCGAGTGTATTCATGCTTACTTCTTCGCTTGTCAATGCTCTGCGTGCCGTGGTCGGGCCCGATGGAGTGGTCGATGGCAATACGGCGCTCATGACCTACGAAGCCGATGGCTGTGTGATGGATTTGCACCTGCCCAACGTGGTCGTGCTCCCGCGCAGTAGCGAACAAACTGCTGCCGTCGTCAAAATCGCCCACGAAGCCAAAATTCCCGTCGTGGCCCGTGGCGCCGGTACTGGCTTGTCGGGTGGCGCTACCCCCATCCACGGCGGTATCGTCATCGCTACGACCCGGCTCGACAAAGTGCTCGAAGTCGATACCCGCAACAAACGCGCCTTGGTCCAACCCGGCGTCATCAACTGGGAACTCTCTCAGCACCTCGCCAATTACGGCTATGCCTTCATGCCCGATCCCTCATCGCAGAAGGCCTGTACCATTGGTGGCAATATCGCCAACAACAGCGGTGGCCCACATTGCCTCAAATACGGCATGACCACCAATCACATCCTGGCACTGCGCACCGTGCTCCCCAATGGCGATTTGATTTGGACGGGCAATGGTAGCTTCGACACCGTCGGCTACGACTTGGCAGGCATTGTCACTGGCTCCGAAGGCATGTTCGGCGTGGTCACCGAAGCCTGGGTGCGCATGACGCGCCTGCCCGAATCTCTGCGCGTGGTATTGGCACTGTTCCCCGACATCCCATCAGCCTCTCAGACCGTCTCTACCATCATCGCCCGTGGACTGCTCCCCGCCGCCCTCGAAATGATGGATAAACTGGCCATCAAAGCCGTCAACGGTATGTACAAACTCGGTCTGCCCGAAAGTGCTGGGGCAGCCCTGCTCATCGAAATCGACGGCGTCAACGAAGGGCTCGACGATTTGCTGCGCGACGTGGTGCAGATTTGCCGTGAACACGGCGCCGTCGAAGTCCGCCCTGCCACCACCCCCGCCGAGCAAGCCCAAGTCTGGGCTGCCCGCAAAAACGCCTTCGGCGCCATGGGCCGCTTGTCACCCAGCTACTACTTGGTCGATACTGTGGTGCCTCGAACCCAACTCCCCAGTATCCTCGATCACGTGGGCGACGTCTCCAAAGACTTCAAACTCCCCATTGCCAATGTGTTCCATGCCGGCGACGGGAATCTGCACCCGCTCATCTTGTTTGATCGCCGCGAAAAGTCGCAACTCGAACGCGCCCTGGGCGCCGCCACTGAAATCCTCAAAGAATCCATCCGCTTGGGTGGCGTGGTCAGTGGTGAACACGGTATCGGTGTCGAAAAACGCGATTACATGGACGTACTCTTCAGCACCGCTGACCTGGCCGCCATGGCCGGCCTGCGCCGCTCGTTCGACCCGCTCGAATTGTTCAATCCGGGCAAAGTCTTCCCCGCGCGCAAGGGCTGTGGCGAACTCGCCGAGCTACGCCAACAAGCCGTAGCCGCAAACGAAATCATCGAAATACCACATGGTACTTGGTTGTAGTGAGGATTGCATGTCAGATTTTTTGCAGTATATTCATGAAGATGCAGGGATATGCCAGCAGTATGTGGTACACGGTGTAACCCCACTGCGAGTCGCCATGCCGCCCACCGATGCCGCAGTCAGCGCCATCATGCAGTATGCGGCTCAGCAGGGGTGGAGCGTCGTACCGTGGGGCGGTGGCTCGCACCAATTGGTCGGTGCACCCCCGACTCATGTTGATATGGTGTTGGTCATCCGCCAGCTCAACCAGGTATTAAAACATGAGCCCAATGATTTGACGATTTCGGTGGCAGCCGGGATGACCTTCGGCGAACTGCGCGATTATTTGGCGCAGCACGGGCAAATGCTGCCCATGGATCCTGCCTTGCCAGATACGACCACCATTGGTGGCATGCTGGCCTGTGCTGTCGATGGTCCACGGCGCGCCCTCTACGGCATCATGCGCGATGTCATCATCGGTGTGCGTGTGGTCGAGGTCAACGGTCAGATTTCACATGCAGGCGGCATGGTCGTCAAAAACGTCAGTGGCTTCGACATGATGAAGCTCTACCACGGCAGTTTGGGGTCATTGGCGGTGATTGTGGCGGCCAACTTCAAACTCATCCCCATTCCCCCTGTGCGTGGCTGTGTGCGTGCGGTGTTTACCCAGCTCGCCGCTGCCGAAGCCTATGTCGATGCCATCATGGCCTCGCAACTGACGCCTTCGGCCTGCGAGCTCATCGATGCCTCGTTGTTGCGATTTATGGGCGTAGCGTCGGGTGAGTGGGGCGTTATCGTGGCCGTCGAAGGCCCCGACGCCGCAGTGTCGCGCCACCGCCAGGATTTGTTGGCACTGTGTGAGCAGCACGCTGGCACCGCTGAATGGCTGAGTGACGACCGGTACACGCATACGATGCACATCGTGAGCGATGCATCACAGGTCATGCAGCTCGCTAGCGACGAACTCGTGGTGCGCTGGTCGGTATTGCCGGCCGATGTATTTGCGATGGTGCGGCGCATGCAGACCCTGGCTACGCAGCATGGTGGCCAGGCCTTGGTCCATGTACGGGCCACGGTCGGCAGTGGCTATACGCGCATCCAAGGTGTCGATGCGACCCAACAAGCGGCTTGGATTGCTGCCGTCCCCGAAGCTATTTGGGTGGCCACTCACGCCACGGATTTGCCGCAGTACTGGCAGATGCCGCTCGGTGGTGTGGCTGTCATGCAACACATCCGCCAGGAGTTTGATCCACATGGTCGTTTGAATCCGGGCCGATTTGTGGTGTAGTTGTTGCAGGCACCGTGTGGATTTCGTTTAGAATGGGTGAGCAAATCATTTGGACTGTTCGGAGGAATGTTTGGAATGACCGCCACAATCTTGGTAATTGATGACGATGCAGGATTGCGACGTGCCCTTGCGAAAGCACTACAAAGCGCTGGGTATCAGGTGCTGACCGCCCGTGATGGCGAAGAAGCCCTCGTTGCCTATGCACAACAAACGCCCGCTGCCATTATCTGTGACATCATGATGCCCAATATGGACGGCATCACCGTGTTCCGCACGTTGCGCATGCAACTACAAGCCCAAAACATCCCCATGCTCATCGCCACTGCACTGCCCCGCCAAGCGTGGTTTGCTGACCTCGAAGACGAAGGGGCCGTGTTCCTCAGCAAACCCCTCAATATGGCGCTCTTGTTGCAGATTTTGTCTGACACATTGTCATAATACAGCAACACCTCCCCCCTGTATTACAGAGGGGAGGTGGGTTTTTTACTGAGCAAACAGGGCAAACACCACGCCAAAGAGACACATGTTGATGAAATGATTGCTCGTCTCAATCAGCCAACTCGACATCCGGTGCCCCGCAAACAGTTTGTTGACCAGACTAGTCGGTGCGATGATACCACCCCATACCAGTAGTGCTACACTGACTGCCTGGATGCCGGTGTACCCTTGGGGGTAGATCAACCCCACAATGTAGGCAAAACCAACCACCTGCACCAATGTCGCCACAAACGTCAGCCCAAACACGACCCCCATGTTCTGACCCGCCCCGGGTTGGTCAGCATCGCTTTTGCCGATGCCGCGCCACCACAGTGGGAAGAACGTCTTGGGGTTGTACCAAATCGACCCAGACACCACACCCAGTATCAGACACACCAAGACCGGTTGCCAATGCAATGCGGGGAATGTCATCGCATACTCCTTGTGCAATAGAACAAATGTGCTTGCAAAGAATACGTGATAATGTCCCAGAAGTCAACCCTCTTTGTCGAGAAATGAGGCCGGTGTGGTGCGCTAGCTCCGCCCCACGTTCCAGCGCAAGTAGGCCTCGATGAACGGATCGAAGTCACCGTCGAGCACCGCCTGCACATTACTCGTCTCGTGATCGGTACGATGGTCTTTGACGAGGGTATACGGATGCAAATAAAAGCTACGCATCTGACTGCCAAAGTCGGCCTGGCGGTGTTCACCTTTGAGGCGCGCTCGTTCTTCGATTTGGCGTTGCAGTTCGCGTTCGAGCAATCGTCCACGCAGCACCTTCATGGCCGTCTCTTTGTTCTGGAGTTGTGACCGTTCGTTTTGGCAGGTGACGACAATCTGATCGGGTGTGCCCGCTTTGTAGGTGAGGCGCACCGCTGAGTCGGTGGTGTTGACCCCTTGGCCACCATGCCCACCAGCGCGGTACACATCCACGCGAATGTCTTCGGGTTTGAGGGTGACTTCAGGGGCATCATCGACCTCGGGGATGACTTCGATGAGCGCAAACGATGTTTGGCGCGTATTGGCCGAATTAAACGGCGAGAGTCGGATGAGGCGATGTACACCGGCCTCGGCCTTACATAGCCCATAGGCGTAGTCGCCACGGATTTCGATGGTGGCACTTTTGATGCCGGCTTCGTCACCATCGCTTTGTTCGACGACCTGATACCGAAATCCGCGCCGTTCGGCCCAGCGCGTATAACTGCGCAGTAGCATTTCGGCCCAGTCTTGGGCATCGGTGCCGCCCATGCCGGCCTTGATCGACACAAAGGCATCGTGATCGTCGTATTTGCCGCTCAGCAAGACTTCAGTTTCGAGTGTGTTGACGTCGTGATCGAGCTGCGTGTAGGCGCTCGTGATATCGGTCAGCAATGATTCGTCTTCGAGGGCCATAAATTCAGCGAGCATTTCAAAACGCTCGCCGACATCGTTCCAGCGCGTAATTTCGTTTTTGAGGCGCGTCAGGCGTTGCATAATCTGCTGGGCCTGTGTCGGGTCGTTCCACAAATCTGGTGCGGCTGCTTGGGTCTCGAGTTCTTCGACTTGGTGTTGTTTTTGAGCCAGGTCAAAGCCGCCCACGGAGCTGCTCGAAGCGCTGCCGTAGGCTCTCCAATTCGGTACGAGTGATGGTCATGGCCATGCTCCTCTATTTGAGTCTTCTACTCATTATACCA
>VFQT010001152.1_pt1 | contig 33510 bp, 16 predicted proteins | sample 3512381 | NCBI WGS metagenome assembly VFQT01 (sample SAMN10412376, study PRJNA504923) | tailings metagenome | isolation source: Relicate 2 Philex TSF3 active mining site | place: Philippines: Tuba, Benguet | collected 2017-08-29 | reverse complement strand
CCTTCCGCCAGCCTCGACGTTGAATCAGCAAGAAATCGATTCGGGAATCCCCCAACGATTCAGTGCGCACGAAAACCGCTCTAGCAGGGGCGTGAGCCATCGCATTCCCGGACGTTCAGTCCTGCCTCAACCTTGCAGCAACCCGTCTGCGGCACGTTGCGGGAACCCAGTGGTCAACAAAGCGTTACATGAACATGCGGTCGCTGTTTCAGGCTGAGGAAACCCAAACCGAAGCTGCTGTCGCTTGAAAAAAGCGAGCGAAAGAATCTGGACGCTACCACGCGCCAGCTTGTTGGCAAGGGCCACGACGGCGACATTGGGATGAACACGGGCAAGCAGATCCTTGATCCAACTTCCGAGATGGGTATCGCGTTCGGCAACATGCGGCAACGCCGCCCGTGCTCCATGGATCAACAGCTTTCGGCGATATTTGTTGCCACGCTTGCTGATCCCCAGCAACCGTGGCTTGCCACCTGTCGTTGACTGGCGTGGAACAAGACCAAGCCAGGCAGCCAAGTCGCGTCCGTGCTTGAAGGTCTCAGCCTTGCCGATCGCGGCAATTAGTGCGGTCGCGGTTATTATGCCAACGCCAAGAATCGTTATGAGCCTCCGGGCATCGTTATACCAACGGTCATTGGGTCTGACCGACATGAGCCCATTTCCGCATTCCGATTGAGGTGATGGTCTCAGGTTTGGCAATGAGCTTCTGCCAGGCGTCGCATGCTGCTTCGATGATCTCGAGGTAAGTTTCGAAGACGCGGTTGGAGAGCCAATTGGCACGAAGGTACTGCCAGATGTTTTCGACGGGGTTGAGTTCAGGCGCGCGCGAGGGCAAAAAGATTGGCGTGATGTTGCCGGGCACGTCCAGGTTGGTCGTTGTGTACCATCCGGCCCGGTCGAGAAGCAGAACGGCGTGGGCGCCCTTGGCGATATGGCGGGATATCTCATTAAGATGCAGTTGCATGGCCTCGGTATCGGCATATGGCACTGCAATAGCTGCACCGGTTCCCCGTGCCGGACATATGGCGCCAAATAGATAGGCATTCTCATAGCGCTGATCGGCCGGTTGGCGTGGCCTTGATCCGCGTCTGCTCCACTGGCGGACGATGCCATTCTTCTGACCAATGCGGGCCTCGTCCTGGAACCATATCTCCACCGGCGTTGTCTCTGGCAAGTCAGCGAGATGGGCACTCAGCGTTTGGGGGAAGTTTTTTTGAACGCTGCGATGATTTCAACATCCTGCCCGGGGTGGCGCGGACGCGCGCTGACGTGTGAGAACCCCAGCTTCTTCAAGAGTGTCCCGACATACCGCTCATGAAAGTCCACACCGAACCGCTTCTTGATCACCAGCTTGAGGTCGATACGCCGCCAGCGCACCACACCGTCGGCTTGTCGATCGGGGCCGGCGTCAACGAGGGCCGCCAGTTCGCTCTTCTGCTCCAATGACAGGCGTGGCGTGGGGCCGTTGGTCCAGGCATCCAGCAATGCCTCGGGACCTCCCGTATTGAACCGGTGCACCCAGTCGCGAAGCGTTTGGCGGTCCATGCCACCGATCCGGGCCGCATCGTCGCGGCTCATCCCATCCAAAACCGCCGCCAGCGATAGAAGCCGTCGGCTCTGATTGTTGTTCCGAGACTGCTTCGCCAACCGGCGAAGTTCGGCAGTGTCCGGGGAGGTGGTGTAGGAGGCCGCGCGCGGAGCCCTTGGCGTAGCGTAGCGCGCGGCCGTGGGTGAGGCTGGTGGCCACCGCCGGGGACAGCTTCCGTTTAAAGGGACCTCGTAAGACTGGGTGTCGCCTTAACTCGTAAAACTGGGTGTCCCTTGACACGTGCAGCTTCGCCTGGAACAAGCTCATCGGCCAACCTTTGCGCATCATGTCCATCGGCCTCAGAGACTGGGCTCATGCGTTATGACTAACGCGGATTGGTATTATCCGGTTCCAGAGCAAAGGCTCCGCCCATGCGTGCGAGGAAACGCGCATCGACCGCGACTGTCTTGGCGCGGGTGCCGCAAGCCTGTGCGAACCGATGTGCCTGTGGTGGATTGACCTTCACAAGCGGGAATTTGTTCGAGCGCGCTTTATCGATTGGAGGCAGATTGTTCTAATGCGGGCCAGCAAAGGAATTCGGCATCGCTATGCCGGAGTTTCCGAACTCCTGCTTCGGGCTTGCGTTGTCCGACGGGTTCAGGATAAGCGGAAGGCCATCGCGCCCGCCGATGATTATGGTCTTGCTATTGGGCGAGTTTGCAAGTGCGCGGGTTGCATCGATACCATTCAGGCGCAGATAGTCTTCCGTGATGTTCGTCGATACGATAGCCTGATAGTCGCGTATTCCTTCGGCTTCGATGCGCTTACGTTCGGCTTCTTTGCGCGCGGAGGCGATCTTGAACTGGTACTCCTGAAGGCGCTGCTGCTCCTGCATCTTTTGTTCAATCGCCATTTCAACCGCGGCAGGAAGAGTGATGCGGCCAACGAGAGCGTCTTCGATGCGGAGGAGGGATTCATTGAGCGTCGCGTAGGGATCCCTCGTCAGTCCGCCCTTCGCAAAGAATTTCTCCGGTGGTGATTTGAATTGCTCGCGCGTGACAGCAAGAAGGGAAGAGGAGAATGCGAGACGGCTTTCCGAGTAGAAAGCCTCAGGCGACTGCGACGACGCATATTCATTGATATAATTACTGACTTCCTTGGCGATGAGGGAATTGACGAAGTCCGGGCCGATCAGCTTATGGAGCAAGCCCACAGCCGGCGGGTTCAGTCGATAGCGCACGGAAACCTCGACCTTGATCGGAAGTCCATCGTTGGTCAGGGCCTCATAAGTCCGCGTATCGGTGTTGATCCGCACGTCATACAGTGTCATCACATCCCACGGCGCGATTAGGTGGATGCCTTCGTCAAGCACCTTGTCGGTTACCGTGCCGCCAAAGAAACGCAACCATAGGACGCCGACATTTCCCGCTGGAACTGTCACAAGTATTGCGGGCGCAAGAGCAAACAGCCCCAGCAGAACAGTCAGCGCGAAGGCGTAGACTTGGATTGTGTGACGCCCGGCAAAAGCTGACGCTGCTGACAATATGCTCAATTTCGATTGCGCCGCTTTAGATGTGATGATGGATTATCATGGCTCAAAGCGGCGGGGCTGCTCGGGCAGGGCTTGCTTGGCTTGGCGACCTACCGCCTGGATGACGAAAGCGAGGATAGGCGTCAGGAAAACCGCAAGCCAGAAATGCCCCACGGCGCCGAAGGTCGTCTTCCGCCCCATGTATCCGCACAGGAGGCATCCCGCGAAATAGATCAGCAGTAAAATGGGCGGCATTCAGGCCTGCTCCTCTTTTTCATGGCGTGCACCAAGCATCCGAAGGCGCGACGGGTGAAATGCAGGACAGCCTCATGAGCCTGGCGCGCCTAAGAGGCTTACCTTAGGCAGGTGACTTTATGCCGCCCAGCCTGCTCCTCTCATCAGGCGGTTGCGACTTCCGCGCCAGCAGCTCCGGCTCCACCACGCACGCTCCGGTACTTTGTCTTCACATAGTCCTTGACCTTGGCGGTGTCGAAGTTGAGCAGGTCGCCGCCGGTAGCGAAATGGCGCTGGAAGGCCTTGCCGATCGCATAGGTGATGCCGCCGCTGACGGTTGGAATAGCAGCCAGCTTGACCGCGAAGCCGAGCACCGGAACGCCGCCAAGCAGGCCATTCGCCGCAGCGAGCGCACCGCCCGTGCCCGCCGAGGAGGCAAAGGTGCCCACGAACGCTGCGATGATCGACTTGCCGAGGTCAGACCTAAAGTCGACGCCGTAGAGCTTCGACAGTTCCTTTACCATGGCAAGCTGGACGCCAGCCACTGCGGCCGTGCCAACCAGGGGCAGCGGAATGAAGTTCACTGCCGCTCCTATCACCACGTATTTCTGGATCACGGCGTCCGCCACGGCGGCATGCGGATCGGCGGGAGCAGCCTCAATCTCAACGGCCGCGTTGGTCATGTCATTGGTGGTATTGGTCATTGCCGCCCCATGCTGATGGTGGATAAGTAAAACAAAAGCCCGCGCACCAGAGCATGGGCAGACACGCATCCTTTAGTATCTCACATGGACTGGAAGTGTCAAGTTATTGTGCCTTCTTCCATGCTGAAAATCCTGTCGGCTACGGAAAACCAGCGATCATCATGGGTGACGCAGATGATGATCTTTCCCTGGCCGCGCAGCCGCGGGAGCAGTGTTTCATAAAAATATCTCCTGAAATGCGGATCCTGGTCCGCTGCCCACTCATCAAGGACCATGATAGGCTTGTTTTCAAGCAGCGTCACAACCATGGCGAGCCTGCGCCGTTGCCCAGCCGACAGGTCGATGGTTGAAAATTGACCTTCGCTGAGTTGCACCTTGTGAGCGAGCTCAAATTCCCGCAGCAGCGCCTGCGCCCGCTCAGGATCGACCGAGTTGATGCCATATAGGCGGCGGGACAGATGAAAGTCGGAGAAAATGACCGACATCCGGTCACGGTAGGCTTGCAGCTCGCTTGGCGCGACGGTCGCGCCGTTCAAGGCGAGCCGCCCCGCCTGCAAAGGGAGCAGGCCCGTCAGTAGGCGCAGCATGGTCGATTTGCCGGACCCGTTGCCACCTGTTACGAAAGCGATTTCGCCCGCCTTGAATTTTAGTGACAATGGGCCGACTAAGAAAATGGGCGTGCCGTCCGTGTCACGGTAACTGAAAGTGGCGTTCTCGAGGCTGATCGAGTCCAGGGTTTTGGCCGGAACATCTCCCGTTGGGGCGATCTCCGCAGTTTCAGCAGAGGCCAACTTCGCTTCCGTCTCGTCGATATGGTCCAGCGCCAATTCGGCCTGCGAGAGCATCGGTGTCACATAGGCGAGTGTGCCGACAGGGCCGACGATGAAGAGAACCACCGTCGTCGCCTGGGCCACGACTAGATGTAAGTTCGTGGTTAGCAGCGGGACGGCAAACACCATGATTCCGATCTGCAGATAGAGCAGTGCCTCAACCATCGCGAAGTTTCTGCCCCAGCGTGATTTGATGCCAATGTTTTCCGTCCGGTAGGTCTCGGAGGCGGCTGCATGGCGTTTGACGGCGGCGGTTGCCTTGACGGGGTCCATCCGGATTTCCTTGAAGCCCCGCAGGAGGTCGTTCATGGCACCAAAGACTTCCGAGCCCGCCGCGGCCGATTTTTTCATGCTCTGCCTGAGCGCATGGGTGCGGCGGAACCTCGTCAGGATCGCGATGGCTGCGAAGGCTGCGGCCATAGCGAAGGCGAGGGGCGACATCCAGGCCAGATAGGCACCCAGGAACAGCAGCATGATCGATTGCTGCACGGCGATGCCGAGCAGTGGCAGAGAGCCCGACAGAATCTGTGTGTCCTGCGACAGCGCCCGGAACAACGCGGGCCGGCCCAGCGCTTCGATCACCGTCAGGTCGGCCTTGCGGATACTATCGAACAGACGGATGCGGATACGGTGGACGAGGCGTTCGGTATCTTCCGCGGCTGTGACCAGCACGTATTTGTGCGTCACAGCCAGGAGGAGGATCGAAATGCCATACATACCGAGAAGCTGCAGCCGCGGCTTGCCCGCCGCCACATCCTGCGATGCCTGCCCAATCGTCCACAGGAGCGTGGTGATGGCGATGGCTGAGAGGACGTTCATCACCAGGATGGAGCGGAGGTTTTCGGGCACCTCGCGGCGGATCACGGAAACGAGCTTCATGCCTTTGCACCCGCGACACTGAGTTCGAACAGCTGGCCTTCCTCCATATGGAGGCACCGGTCGGCAAGATGCATGTAATGATCGTCATGTGTAACGGCGAGGATAGTTAGGCCACCCGCCTTCAGCGCCGGCAGGATTTCCTTGTAGAACTTGGCGCGGAACTCCGGGTCCTGGTCGGCCGCCCACTCGTCCAGAACAAGGATTGGCTTGTGTTCGAGAAGGGCCGCGATGAGCGCAAGGCGCTTTTTCTGTCCGCTGGAGAGTTCGCGCGTGCCGAAGCGTCCGGCTCGCAGCGTGGTGACGTGGTCCATGGCGAACCAGCGCATTAAGTCGCCCGCCTCTTCATCGCTGAAGGGCTTTGCCGTATGGATGTCCGGCTGGAGGTGCACGTCCGCAAAGACTGGTGCGATCAACTGCCGGTAGGAAACGATGAGGTCGCTGGTAACAGGCGTTCCATTGACGAGCCGCACACCTGCCGCTGGCTGGTAGAGGCCGGTAAGTAGCTTGACGAAAGTGGATTTTCCCGCGCCGTTTCCACCCGAGACGAAGATGATCTCGCCCTTGTGAATGGTGGCGTCGAGTGGGCCGATGGAAAAGCCCGCCTCACCATCCCGTCCGGCGAAGGCGAATTGCAGGCCGTCCATTGCCAGTGTCTCAAAACCTTCTGGTGAGAGCTTGGCGTCAGTGAGGGGGAAGCCTTCCCGCAGCGTGGTGAGCAGTCCGCCGAGATCAAGCATGCGGCGGGAGGCCGACTCCGCGCCGCGCAGCACCGCCACCGACTGCATGAGGCTGAACACCGGTGCCGACAGGAAGATCACAGCGGCGGACAGCTTCACCATGTCCTGCCCGAAGGAAGCGGTATATCCCGGCACGACGAAGATGATGGTGCCAATCATCAGGTTGAACGCCGTCTCGCCGAATACGAATTGCCGCCAGGATTGCGCCTGCAGGCTTTCTGCCGCCGTGAGTTCGGCGTCAGAGAGGCGTTGATAAGTACGGTTCAGGTTATCGCTGTAAAGACTGTTGAGCTTCTGCTCCTTGAACCCGTCGAACAGGTCGTTCACGGCTTCGAACAACTCTCCCTGGCGGGAGGTTGAGATGCGCTGACGTTCGTCGAGTTCGCGGCTCATCGTCAGATAGATCCGCCCTCCGGCCAGCAGGCATCCGCCGACCACCAGGAAGGCCGGAACCGAGATATAGGCCATGTACGCGAGGATGGTCGAAACCAGCACCATCGAGCGGATGGAAAGGGCGACGTATTGCGAGTTCTGCGAAATCGCCTCGCAGTTCCGGGTAATGCTTTCATAAATCTGCGCTTGCCCTAGCTCCTCCAGCTTGCGGAGGTCGGCATCCGCTAGGGCGCGCACCAGCCGCATGCGCTGGCGGTGGATCGCCCCCTCGATGTCGGCGGCCATGCGCTCAACCATCCAGCTGTCGGCCAGCATGTAGCAAATCACGCTGATGGCAAACAGGAGGCCCCAGCGAAGATCGACGAAATCTTCCCCCGTGCTGGCGATTTCCTGGGCCGCGCGGTTGACCACCGCCAGCACAGCCGTACTGGCCGCCGCCGAGACCACCGCCGCGGCAAGAAGCTTGGTTGGCGAATTGCCGCCGCCATAGATGAAGCCGAAAAGGGCCATTCCCCGCTCAGCCGCCGTAACTGAAATGCGCCGCATCGAGCGGTGCTACGCCAGCGATCCGTATGCGGACGAAGTGCCGCTCAGCGTCGGTGAACTCCTTCCGCCCATGTAGCGCTTCATGGTTGTTCATCGCGAGCAGCCCGTCCGCCCCCACGGGATATTCGACCTTCTCCCCCGCCGTCTCCAGTGTTTGGCGGAGAATGCCGAGCGCCCGTCGGACATCCGGCGTGTCATAGTCAGGCCGCGCGGCAAGCCCGTTCTCCAGCGTGTCGGACCGGTAGCGAATGCGCGGGCTGCCGCCCAGGACCTTGGCGAAGGTGACTTCCGTCGTGTCATGCGATCCGTCGCGTGTGAAGACGGCGGGAACCTTGAACGGCAGTTCCTGCCCCATGAGCAGGTCCATCGCCCAGCGCCCGTCTTCCGTCACCTGCATCTGGGCGCAGATGCTCTCGACGTCGCGCATGCTGGAGATGCCGCCGCCGCAGGCCGCTGGCTTGATGCAGTAGAGCAGCATGTAGCGTTCGGGCTCGGGCAGGTACTGCGTGTCCGTGTGCAGGTCAGCCTCTCCGGCATGCTCGGAAAAGGTAGATGCCTTGACGGAGGGCCGGACCTTCACGTCCCACGGCACGCGCGGGTCCACGTTGCTGGTGGCCGTCGGGTGGCCCATGAAAAGCGACAGGGCATAGAGCACGGAGATCCTGTCGTTTGACGGCAGATGCGCCAGCCCGCAGCGTTCCACAATGAGCGAACTGTGGCTGGTGTCGAGCGCGGCGCGAAGCTCCCGGCCACAGGCCGCGACCCCGGGCGCCACCGCTTCGATGGCGTCGCGCAAGGAGTCCTCGTTATCAAGCGGAACGATGACCGCCGGTTTTAGGTCAGCTCCATAAAAGCGCTGCAGCACGCCGAGCGCCGCCTGGATTTCGCTGTCGCTGAAGGCGGGGAGCTTGGCTGACGCCGTGCGGTGGCCGAGGTGCTCTTGGTAATCTAGCATGGTGCGTCCATCCGCTTGGTATGATTGCAGAGAGGCGATGAAGGTGAAGGCGCAGCCGCCGTGGCTGCGGGATGAATGAGGCGCTGGGTCATGGGCCATCCTCCGCGGCGGCTGCCAGCATGGCGAGATCGCCGTGTGTCGGCCCGGTCTCCCAGGTGAAGCCCAGCCTTGCGAGAATTGCTGCCGTGCGGCCGCTGCACAAAGCGAGGCGGCGTGAAGTTTCAGCAGGCGCGTATCCGCTCAGTAGCCCGAAATTGTCGATCAGCAGCATGGCGTGAGCTTCCTTCAGCGGCTCGCCAAGGGCTGCTTTTAGTGCTCCGGCGAAATCCGCGAAACTGACGTCGCGGATGCGCCCGCGCAGGTCCGGCGCAGCCTGCAGGAATGCCGCGAGCGCGCGGTCTTCCGCTGGCTCGATATGGTGGATGAGATTGGCACAGGGCTGCGCGAAGGCAAGTTTCAGGATCGCCGCCGCCGTGAGGTCGGCGCTGCACGGGCGGATCTGGATTTCGGCGGGCACGCAACCCAGCTGGATCAGCGCCTTCAGCAGGCGGAAGAAGGCGTTCTCCGCGATATTGCGCTGCAGGCCCGTTCGATCGGCGGCCGCGACGATGTTTCCGGCCCGGTGGATTGTGGTGTTTCCGCCCGCTTCCCGCGCCGCGATGACGAGCCGCTCCGCCGCCTGCTTGCTGCGAATGTAATAATTATCATCTGGCTCTTGCGGCGGGCCGTCATACTCGGTGCGCACGGCGAAGCCTGCGCTCACCGGTCGGCCCAGCACCGACATGGTGGAGACATGGTGGAAGTCCGCTGGGCTGCCGCCCCCTCCCGCCGCCGCGATCCGCAGCAGGTTTCGCGTCACATCGACGTTCCCGGTTTCGAACTCCGCGTAATGCCCGTAGTGGCGCGTGTTCGCCGCGCTGTTGATGATGGCGTCGAGGCGGTGTGACACATCCCGGAAGGCGCCGTTGGAAAGGCCCAACTGCGGCCGGGCGAGATCGGCAGCCACGATGGAAAGGCGCGGGCTCTCGACGATCGCCCGGCTCCGCTGCTCGCCGAAGTATCCAGCCAGAACGCCATGCAGCCTTGCCCTTGCGGCCTCGGGCGATGCGGCGCGCACCGGTGCCACGACATCGCATTCCGCCATTTCGATCAGGTCACGGAGCAGATAGCTGCCGAGATAGCCGGCCGCGCCCGCCAGCAGGACGCGGCGGTAATTCCAGCGCCGGTCGAGCCTTGAAGCCAGCAGCGTGTCAGTCCGGCGCGCATAGTCGGCGAGCGGGGCCTGCATTGCCTCGTGTCGCTGTGCCTCGAACAGCGCGCGGTCGGCCTCATGGCGCTGACATAGCAGCACCGCCTTGTCCAGCTGTGCCTGAATGCGCTGTGGCAGCGGCCGGCAGGCCCGGGCGAAATCGACAAGCACCGGGTTTTCATACAAATCATTCGTGTTGCAGCCGAAGTCCTTCTTCAGGCGAGCGATGGCGGCAATGGCCCTGAGGCTGTCACCGCCGCGTTCAAAGAAATTGTCTTCAGCGCTGATGTCCGGAACTCCCAGTATGTCCTGCCAGACGGCTGCGATGCGTATCTCCGTTTCGGTGGCGGGGCGCGCTTCATCTGGCGCTGCGGGTTCGACGCGAAGCGTCTGTGGCAGGAGGCCCAGCAGTGCCGCGCGGTCGATCTTGCCGGCCAGGTTCAACGGTATGTGCGGAACGGCCACGACGGCGGAAGGAACCATGTAGGATGGAAGCGTGCGGAGCAGATGCTCACGCCACGCAGCCTGGCCCGGTTCGGAAATCCCTTCCTTCAAGAGCACGAAGCCCCAGAGTGTCTGGAGGACGCCCGCCTCGCCTGCCACAGCTGCGACGCCCTGCCTGGCCGCCGGGTGGCTTGCAATCGCATGGCCGATTTCATCGAGTTCGACGCGCTGGCCGCGGAGCTTCACCTGGCTGTCCATGCGCCCGGCGATCTCGAGTTCGCCACCCGCCGTCCAGCGCGCAAGGTCGCCGGTGCGGTAGGTGATGGTGCCGCCCATGTGTATGAAGCGCTCGGCGGTCAGGCTCGGCTGCGCGATGTAGCCAAGCCCCATGCCGGTGCCGCTGACCCAGAGCTCACCCAGCGCGCCCGGCGGCACGGGGCGCCGCTCCGGCCCCAGGATCGTGATTGACGTGTTGGCAATGGGCCGCCCGGCGGATGGCCGTCGGCCCGCCATGATCACGCCGATGGCCGTTGCCGCGGTGTATTCGCTAGGGCCGTAGCCGTTGACGTAGCGCAGCTTCCCCGCGTAGCGCGAGATATCGGCGGCGATTGGGGCTTCGCCGACGGTCATCAGCGTGTGGAGGGATGCCAAGTCCTCTTCCTCGAACAAACGCAGATAGGAGGGGCTCATCGTCGCCGCCGTGACGCCGAGTCGGGCGATCTTGCGGCGCATGGCGGGAATGTCCCGCAGTTCCGCATCGCGCACCGGCACGAGGGCGGCGCCTGCGGCCCAGCTTATGACGCAGTCCGAGACCGACGCATCGAAGGACGGCGATGAAACGGCCAACAGCCGGTCCTCCCAAGAGAACCCAAAGACGTGCTGCATGCCGATGGCAAGGTTGGCCGTTCCAAGCTGCGGTAGCACGACGCCTTTCGGCAGTCCGGTCGATCCCGATGTATAAATTATGTAGGCGGGGTCTTTCTCCGGCACATGCGCCGGCGTGACGGCGGGCTTTTGGGCGTGAGCGTTCAGCCATTCGGCTCTGAGCCCGGCGGGCCGCAGCAACGGGAGCGAAAGGCTTGCGAGTTCGGAGGGAAGCGGCTTGCCCTCGAGATCCAGCACGAGCCTAGCGCCCGACTCGCGTGCCATGTGGGCGAGGCGTTGGGGCGGCAGGTCGCTGGTCAGCGGCAAGTAACAGGAGCCGGCCTTCCACACCGCCAGCAACGATTCCGCAAGGGCGGGGCTGCGGTTGGTGAGAACGCCCACGACCGATCCGGGCGGGCAGCCCGCCTCCAGAATGGCATTGGCGATCGCGTTCGCCCTTCTGTCGAGTTCGCCATAACTTATCACATGATCGTCCAGCACCACCGCCGCTGCGCCGGGGTGTCGCGCAGCCGTACGCTCGAACAGCGCCTCGACGCGTTGCTCGGGCAGGGCGATGGAAGGCCCATTCGCCCATGCCGCGAGCCGCACGTCCTCTTCCGGAAGCAGGTCGGGCAAATCCGATCCGGCGATCCACGCGGGCTGCGCCAGATAGCGGGCCCAGCCACCAAGACTTTCCATCCAATTCCGTGCCGTCTCCGCCTCGTAGAGCGAGGCATTCATCAGCAACTGGAGGACAAGGCCGCCATCGGGCTGTTGCTCATGGGTGAGCAGAACATCCTGCGAAGGCGCACCGCTCCGCATTTGATAGCTGATGCCGCTGGAAGGCGGCGGCTCCGGCGGCGAGAAGCGGATCTCCGCAAGTTGATCTGCCGCGCCGCCCGGGTTTTCCGAAACCGCAAAGTCCAACAGCGGGAACCGGCTTGGGTGCATGGCCTGCGGCAGGCTGCGGCGGAGCGCCTGCGCGATGCGGGAGACGGGATAGCGCGCATGGCGCAGCCCTTCCGACAGCGACGACTGGATGGCCCGCAGAATTCCTTCCGGATTGCGCTTAGGCGAAACCGTGCAAGGCACTGGAATGAGATTGACGAAATTACCGATCGTCCTTGCCTCGTCGGCCCGCTCGCGGCCTGAAACGGCGGTTCCCAGCATGAAGCCGCCGCGCCCGGTGCGGCGTCGGATTTCGAGCGCCAGCAACGTCAGGACAAGCGCGTGAAGGCTGGCGCCGTTGCGCCGCGCGATGCTGCGCAGGCCTTCGGCCTCCTGCGCCGTCAGCTGGCAGCGCAGCACATGCGACGCGGTGGAGGCAGCGGCCACCCGCATCGGCGGGCGCGGCTTGTCGAGCGGCCAGTCGTCGAAGGCGGAGCTCCCGTCGGCAAGCGGCGTGGCCGCCTGATCCACCACGCCCTGCCAGTAGCGGCCGTCTTCCTCCGCCGCCGTGCTCTGCAGATAAGCATGCTGGCGCGCTGCGGCCTTGCTGAAGGAACAGGCCTCCGGCGGCAGCGCCTGCCCACGCAACAGCAGTTCCAGTTCCCCGACGAGAATGCCAAGCGACAGGCCATCGGCAATGGCATGATGCAGCGCTAGCCAGAATATGGCCTTGCCATCCGCGCGGCTCCGCATCAGCCCCGCCCGCCACAGGCCGGCCTCGCCCATCGCAAAGGGCAGCGCCTGCGTCTCACGGATTCGGGTAATGGCGTGCGCCATGTCAGGCGCGGTGGCAAGCATGAAGGTGGCGGCGACGGCGCTTTTTACTTCTCTGCGAAGTTCACCGTCCCGGTCTTCAACGAAGCCGGTTCGCAGGCTGGCGTGCCGCTCCACGAGGCTGGCCCAGGCCTCGGCCCATATCTCGTCGCGCGGAAGAATGCCCTCGGCGACCAGCGTAAGCCCGATGTTGAAGCCTGTCGTGTCGAAGCCGGAGTGCTCGGCGATCCAGAAGTCCTTCTGGTTTTCGGTGGCGAGGTCGCTGGCGTCCGGTGCGGCTGTGGCATTGGCAAGCAGCGCGGCAATGCGGGCCGCGAACTGGCGGGGCGTTGGCGCTGCGAACAGTTCGCGCGCCGGAACGGGATGCCCGAGTTCCCGCTCGAGCTGGTGGGTGGCGGCGATTGCCAGCAAGCTGTGCCCGCCGAGCCGGAAGAAATTATCATCGCGCATCACCTGGCCGCAGTCGAGGAGATTCTTCCAGGTGCTTGCGATTCGCCGTTCGAGATCGGTTGCGGGCTCGGCCGCATGGCGTTCCTCGCGCGCAGTGCTTATGCGTTGCCGGAGTGCGCCACGGTCGATCTTGCCGGATGGCATCAGCGGCAAGGAGTCCAGCATCACGATGCTGTCCGGCACCATGTAGGCGGGCAGGAAATCCGCCACCGCCCCCAGGAGCGTCTCGGTATACGGCGGGGGCGCGTCATCCGCCGCTACGATGAAGGCGGTGAACGACCGGCGCTGCGCGCCATCCTTGGCGGCAATGACCGCGGCTTGCGCCACGCCCCTCTGCTGGAGCAGGCACTGCTCGATTTCGCCGAGTTCGATGCGAATGCCATTGAGCTTGACCTGTTCATCACGGCGCCCGGCGATTTCCATCCGCCCGTCCGGTAGCCAGCGGCCGAGGTCTCCCGAGCGGTAGAACCGCCCCTCGGGTGTATTGATGAAGGCGCGGGTGGTTTCTTCCGGGCGGTTCAGATATCCGGCGGCAAGGCCGTCGCCGCCGAGCCAGATTTCGCCCATCGTGCCGGGGGGAAGCCGCTGACCCGCGCCAACGCGCAACTGCATCACGGTATTGGGCAGGGGCCGTCCGGCTGTCACCGCCTCTCCTGGGCTGATCCGCGCCATGCTGCTGGTGATGGCATTCTCGGTCGGGCCATAGGCATTATAATAAGCAAGACGGCCTGAGTAGTAAGCAACGTCGGCGGCGTTGGGCGGCTCACCGCCTGTGACCAGCGCGCGAAGCCCCGGCATCTCCGCGTGCTGCAGCAGGCGCAGGTAGGAGGGCGTCATGTCCGCAATGGTGACGCCCCGTTCCACCAGCAGCGAAAGGAAGCGGCTTGGCGAATAAAGCGTATCTTCATCCACCGGGCAGAGCGATGCGCCGAACGCCAGCGGCAAGCCGATATCCGACAGCGACACGTCGAAGGAAGGTGAGGCGAGTAGCAGTGAGCGGTCCTGCGGCGTCATGCCGATGACCTCGCCCGCACCCAGCAGGTAATTCATGTAAGCACGATGGGAAACCAACGTTCCCTTGGGCCGCCCGGTCGAGCCGGAAGTGTAGAGGATGTACGCAATGTTCCCGTCATGCCGTTGCGCCCCAGGGGCAATTGCCTCTTGCGCCGTGCCCGCGAGTAGCGCTTCGATCCACAAGGCCGGAACGGCGATGCGCCGCATGGCTTCAGGCACTGGTCGCCGGTCGAGAACGAGGAGGCAGGCCACGCCCGCATCCCCCGCCATGGCCGCCATGCGCTCACCCGGAAGATCCTCCGCCAGGGGAACGTAAATCGCGCCCGCCTTCCATAGGCCGAGAACGGTTGCAGGCAACTGCGGCGAACGCCCGGTGATGACGCCGACCGCATGTCCGGGCTGGAGGCCCTTGTCCTGGAGTGCTGCTGCGATGGTGTTGGCCTGTGCCTCGAGTGCGGCATAGGTGAGGGTTTGGTGTTCGCCCACCACGGCGGGAGCGGTTGGGGTTTTCCGGGCATGTTCGGCGACGATCTCGTCGAGCCGCAGTGCCGTCCGGGGAATGGCGGGGCCGTGCTCGAAGCCCGCCAGCTTTGCTTCCTCTTCCGGCAACAGCCCGGGCAGGGGGGCTGCCGTGCGCTGCGGGTCGGCTGCGAGCCACCGCGCCCAGCCGGCCAGGCTCTCGGCCCAGGCATCGGCCGTGGCGCGGTCATAGAGGCCGGAGTTGACCTGCAACTGCAGCAGCAGCCGGTCATCCGGGAGCAGTTCATGCACCAGCACGATGTCCTGTCCGGGCGAGGCGGCGGTGTGCTCGTAGGTGAAGGCTTCCGTGGCCTGCGCCGGGCGTTGCAGGCGGAGGCCGTTCGCTGCCGCAGCCGACTGCGGGTTCTCGGTGACCGCCAGGTCGAACATCGGATAGCGGTTGGGCTGGCGGCGGCCGGGGAAGGCTTTCCAGAACGCATGGTAGATGCGGGCGAAGGGATAGCGGGCGTGCTGCAGCGCCTCGGCCAGCGTGGCCTGGGTCTGGCGCAGCAGGTGGCTGAAGCTCTCGCCCGCCGGGGGCGTGATGGCGAGCGGCAGCATGTTGACGCCATAGCCGGCGATCGCCTCCTCCTCGCGCGTGTCGCGGATCGAGGCGGGAGTGCCGATGATGAGATTGGCGCGGCCGCAGCGGCGGCGGGCTTCCAGCGTCAGCAGGCTGATCGCCAGCGCATGCAGGCTGGCATTCTGGCTGCGCGCCAGGCGGCGCAACGCGGCGGATGTCTGGGGGGAGAAGATGATCTGGTGGCGGTGGCTGCCGGTGCCGCCCTCGGCGCGGCGCGGGCGGTCGAGCGGCCATTCCTCGAAGGCCTCCTCACCCGCCGCCGCGATCTGGCCCTGCCAGTACCGGCCATCGGCGGCGCAGGCGGACGAGGCGAGATAGGCCTGCTCCTGCTGGGCCAGGATGGTGAGGCCGGGGGCGGGCGGCAGGCTCGCGCCGGCCAGCAGGGCGAGCAGTTCGCTGAGCAGCAGGCTGACCGTGTGGCCATCGCCCACGGCATGGTGGAGCGCGAGCCAGAAGACATGCTCGCCGCCGGCCTCCGCCTTGACCAGCCCGGCCCGCCACAGCGGCGGCCTGGCCATCGACAGGGGCTGGGCCTGGGCGGCTCGGATCAAGGCGATAGCGGCGGCAAGGTCGGGGCAGCTGGCGGTTTCGAGGCGTGCACCCGCCACATCGGCGCGGTGCCAGCGCAGCCGCCCATCGCCATCCTCCGCGAAGCGGCTGGACAGGGCGGGGTGGCGCGCCACCAGCCGGGCCCATGCCTCCTGCCAGCGCTCCAGCGGCGGCATGCCGCCCGCGATCACCCGGTGCACCGGAATGACGAAGCTCCGCGTGTCGAGGCCGGCGCGCTCGGCCACCCAGAACTCGCGCTGGCCTTCGGTGGCGAGATCGTCCTCGATGGCGATGGAACCTGCGGAGCCCTCGGTCTCGGCTTCGAGGCGGTGGGCAAATTCGGCCGGGCTCGGAGCACCGAACAGCCCGCGCGCCGCCACCGGGCGCCCCAGCGCGGTTGACAGCCGGTGCGCCATGCTGACGGCCAGCAGGCTGTTGCCGCCAAGGGCGAAGAAGTTGTCATGGCGGCCGACGGGCACGTCGAACATCTCCGCCCATAGGGCGGCGATGCGAGTTTCGAGGCCGCCTTGCGGGGCCTCCGCCACCATGCCATCGCCCCCGGCCTGGGTGGCGAGATAGTCTGCCGCGGTGCGACGCAGGCTCTCCCGGTCCAGCTTGCCCGCGGGCGTCACCGGGATGCGGCTCACGGGGATGAAGCTCGCCGGCACCATGTGGGCCGGAAGCCTGCCGGAGAGGAAGCCGCGCCATGCGGCGGGATCGGGCAGCGGCTGGCCTTCGCCCGGCACCAGGAAGGCGCGCAGCAGCTTGGTGCCGGCGGCGGCGCCCTCCACCATGACCACCGCCTCGCGCACGGCTGGGTGGCCCATCAGGGCGCGCTCGATCTCGGCGGGCTCGATGCGCTGGCCGTGCAGCTTCACCTGGTCGTCGAGGCGGCCGGAGAGTTCCAGCAGGCCATCGGCGGACCAGCGGCCGAGATCACCCGAGCGGTAGAAGCGGCCTTCTGGCGTGTCGATGAAGGCGAGGGCGGTCAGCTCCGGCCGGTTGAGGTAGCCCTCCGCCACGCCGATGCCGCCAAGCCACACCTCGCCCGCCGCGCCCGGCGGCAGCCGCGTCCCGTCAGCCCGCCGGATCGACATCACAGCATTGGCCAGCGTCCGCCCGGCATGAATCGGACGGTCGACCCCGGTGCCGCTGAACAGCTGGCCGAGCGATACGAGAACGCAGGTCTCGGTCGGGCCATAGGCAGCCCAGAATTCCAGATCCTGGCTGGCATGGCGGCGGACATCTTCGGCACTCGGCGCTTCGCCGCCGGTCAGCAGCACGCGCAAGCCCTCGAAGGGCTGCTCCTGGCTGACCCGCAGGTAGGACGGGGCATGGAAGGCGATGGTCACGCCGTGCTGGCGGTAGTAGCGCTTCATCGCCCACGGGTCATCGCGCAGCGCCTGCTTCACCGGCACCAGCGGCAGGCCGTTGGCCAAGCCCATGGCGAGTTCCCATAGCGAGGCATCGAAGGAGGGCGTCGAGACCAGCGCCACCCGGTCCCCCGGCTTGCGGCCGATCGCGTCCAGCGTGGCGAGCCCGATATTGACAAGCCCGGCATGGGCAAGCGTCACGCCCTTGGGCTTGCCGGTGGTGCCCGAGGTGTAGATCATGTAGGCGTCGGCCCGCGCATCGCGCGCCACCGGATGCGGCATGGCCGGGATGGTGCAGTCCTCCGGGCGCAGCACCTCGGCCAGTGCCGCAAAGGTTGGTGGCGCGGCAAGCCCGCCGAGTGCCAGCAGCAGCCGCGCGCCTGCGTCCTCAAACATCATCGCCATGCGCTCGCCTGGCAGGTCATGCGCCAGCGGCAGATAGACGCCACCCGCCTTCCACACGGCGAGTGCGGCCACCACGAGCTCCGCCGTCACATCACCGATGACGCCGACCGCATGTCCGGGCTGGAGGCCCTTGTCCTGGAGTGCTGCTGCGATGGTGTTGGCCTGTGCCTCGAGTGCGGCATAGGTGAGGGTTTGGTGTTCGCCCACCACGGCGGGAGCGGTTGGGGTTTTCCGGGCATGTTCGGCGACGATCTCGTCGAGCCGCAGTGCCGTCCGGGGAATGGCGGGGCCGTGCTCGAAGCCCGCCAGCTTTGCTTCCTCTTCCGGCAACAGCCCGGGCAGGGGGGCTGCCGTGCGCTGCGGGTCGGCTGCGAGCCACCGCGCCCAGCCGGCAAAGGATTGCAACAACGACCGCGCTTCGGCGGGCTGGAACAGGGCGGAATTCCAGGCGAGATTGAGGGCTAGGCCTGCCCTTTCGCCCGAGCTGGTTTCGAGCGGCTCATGGCTGAACGCGAGTTCGAGGCCAGCCGGAACATGGGCGCGCTCATGATCGGAGCGGAGCGGCGTAAACGCGGTTCCGTCCGCGGCGGCAGAGAGGCGGCTGACCCGGCCCGGGTTGGCGGTGAGGCTGACCTCCAGAAGCGGCGTGCGGGGCGTTTCGCCATCGTGCGCGGCAAGCTGGCCGTAGAGGTCCCGCATGCGGCTCAAAGCATATTCGCCATGGCGCACGGCTTCGGTGAGCGTTTCCTGAGCCCGCCGCACATCCTCGATGAAGGTCGAGCCTTGCCGCTCGAGATAGACGGGAACGATGTTCACGAAATGGCCTGCCATCGCCTCGCAGCCTGGCGGGCGTAGCGTGACGCCGCTGCCGATAACGCTGCCTTCGAGTCCTGTCCGGCGGCGTAGATCATGGGCCAGCAGTGCGAGCAGCACCGCGTGGAGGCCTGCGTTGCATCTCTGGGCTATGCGCAACAGCTGATCGGCCGCGGCTTGATCGAGATCCTCGACGAGCAGCGGCGCTGCCTTGCCGCTTGGCATAACTGACTTGGGACCGCTGGCCAGCGCGGGCGCAAGTGCCACTTGCTCACGCCGCGCGATGCGGGCGAGACGTTCTTGCCAATAATCGTGGTCGCGCGCTGCGCGGGCGCTGCGCAGATAAGATTCCTCGGCGCGTGCGACGGTGAGAATGCCGTTACCGGCCGGTGCGAGCGGGACGCCATGAAGAAGTGCCAGCATGTCGTTCTGCACCACGAGGCCGGATGGGCCATCCGCCACGGCATGATGCAGCATGAACCAGAACAGGGCGCCCCCCTCAGGCTGCCGCAGCTTGATGAGCCCGCCGCGCGCCAGCGGCGCCGACTGCAAGTCGAAGGCCTCCGCCGCGATGGCGTTCACCCGCTCCTGCGCTTCCGCACCGTTCAGGCCTTCCGCAAAGCTGAAGCCGGAGGCGAGGCTTTCCGCCCCGGCCTCCACCACGCGCCAGCCGAGGCCGCCGTCCGGCTGCGGGTGAAATTCCGTTCGCAGGGCAGGGTGCCGTTGGAGCAGCGCGGCCCAGGCGGATTGCCATTGCGCAAGCCCGGGGACGGTGCCCTCGACGCGCAGCAGACGCGCGATATGGGAAGCGCCCGGCGGCATGCCGAGTTCCGCGGCGACCCAGAAATCCTGCTGGCCGAGTGTGGCCTTTCCGGCAAACTGGTTTGCTCCGGTCTCATCCGGCGCCTGTTGCCATTCCCCTCGCCGCGCGGCGAGGTCCGCAACGGTGAGGGAGGCCAGAATCATCTGCGGTGTGACGGCGAGCCCCGCTGCAAGCAGCTTCTGACTTACGGCGATGGACAGCAGGCTGGTGCCGCCGATGGCATAGAAGTTATCATGCCGCAGCACCGGCTTGACTCCGATGACGTCCTCCCAAGCGCTGGCGATCACACGTTCCGCGCCTTCCGCGGGCAGTTGCGCGGGCTCTGCTGTGCGGGACCCTGCGCTTCCGCTCTCCGCAATCGCAACCAGTGACTTGCGATCCGTCTTTCCGGCGGAGCTGATGGGCATCTCAGGAAGCACAAGCACCGCGGCCGGCAGCATGTAAGCGGGCAGGAAGCCGGACAGGAAGCGCCGCCAATCCTCACCCGCCGCGCGGGCAGGATCGGCTTCGACAAAGCCGATGAGCCTGCCTTTATGCAGCAGGGCGGCGGCGCGGCTAACGAGCGGGTGGCGCAGCAGGCCTTGTTCGATCTCGGAAAGCGATACTGCCTGCCCGGAAATCTTCACGACGTCATCGGCACGGCCGAGCGTCTCGAGAATGCCGCCGGTCCGGAAGCGGCCAACGTCGTTGGTGCGGTAGGCCCGCCCGTAGCGTGTCTCGACGAAGGCGCGCGCGGAGAGGCCCGGCTGGCCCAGATAGCCCTGCGAAACGCCGAGGCCCGTCACGTAGATTTCGCCAGCCTCGCCCAGCGGCACCTCGTTGCCCGCGCTATCAAGCAGATGCACCTGCGTGTTGAGGAATGGCTTGCCGCTCGGAATGGCGCCGCTGTCGCCGGGATCGACCCGATGCATGCAGATCGTGCCGCACATTTCGGTAGCGCCATGCATGTTCCAGTATTCAAGCTGCCTGGCGTAATGACGCGCGTCATCCGCATTGGGCCGCTCGCCGGCTGTCATGATCAGGCGCAGGCCATCGGGAACCGCGCCTTCGAGGAGTCTCAGGAACGAAGGCGTGAACAGCGCGACCGACACCTTGTGGTGCGACATCAGCGCAATCAGACCCGGCGGATCGTCAAGCAGGGCGCGCGACGCAGGAACATAGGCAGCGCCAGCCGCCATCGGCAGGCAAAGCTCTCGGAAACCAAGGATGAAACCGGGCGATGACGAAAGCAGGAACCTGTCCTGCGGCGTGATCCTCTGTACCTCCACATGTCCGCGCACCATGTTGAGCGCGGAGGCATGGCTGAGAAGAACGCCCTTCGGACGGCCGCTGGAGCCGGAGGTGAACAGAACGGCGGCGGTATCCTGCGGCGTGCCGCGAGCCTCGGGGCGGGTTGCGGTAGATTGCGCATCACCTGCCTCCGGCCTAAAAAGGATCCGCTCCCCCGAACCGGTCGCATTAGCATTCTTCTTGAGCAGTTCCATAAGCATGGGCGGGACGGGTGTGTTGTCCAGCACGACGAGGCGGCGCATGCCGCATTGGCGAGCCATGTCGCATAGCCGCTCCGCCGGAAGGTCCGCAGCCATAGGAACATAGACGGCGCCTGCTTTGAGTATGGAAAGGAATGCGCATGGGAGTTGCGCCGACCTGCCGGTGAGGACGCCTACAGTTTCATCCTGCCGGACGCCAGAGACGATCAACCGGTTGGCGAGTGCATTCGCTACACGCTCGAGTTGGCCGTAGGTGACGACGCTCCCGGTAATATGGATCACCGGCGCGTCTGGCGCACGTTCGGCATTCCATTCAAAGGCCTGGTGAAGCTTCAAGCGGGATATCCGCGCCGGCCACCTAGCGATTATAGCTGGAAAATCATGCACTAGGTGCGAAATTGTGCCGCTTTCTGTATATCGCTTCGGCACGGGAACCGCCTCAATCTCCAGGTACAGTGAATTTACGTGTGTTGCTTCAGGTTGTAAACGGATATTAACCGGATGCACCAAGTTGGAGAAGCGCAAGATCGGAAGGGTTGAGTGAAGATCGTTACAAACGCCGGTCCAGGACACCGCCAAGCATTGTGGCGGCGGAGAACAGCTTGCAGTGTTTTCCGGCAGAGACTGTCTGGCGCGCGCGGAGGCAGGTGACTTGGCCGAAGCCGAGCCAGTGCTTACCGTTTACGTCGTGTCCGGCGTATGCAGCCGTTCATGGCGTGAACTGGAACTCTACCTGAGCCCTGAGGAACGCCAGGCCGTGCTGCGATTCCGCCGCGAGGAAGACCGGAGCCGCTTTGTCTTCGGCCGCGTTCTTTTCAGGTCCTTGCTCTCGCGGGAACTCGGCGTCCCGCCGGCGCAAGTCTGGATTGAAATCTCCAGCGTCGGAAAGCCGTTCGCGGCAGGTACCGGCCTTCATGGGAGCATTTCGCACTCGGGTGATTTCGTCGCGTGCGTGGTCACCCGGAACATTGCCGTGGGCGTCGATATAGAATGCTGGTCGTCGGCGCGGCTGATGGATTCGCTTGCCGGCCTATTCTGTTCAGGATCCGAGCTTGGCTCTGCGGCGCGAGCGGCCGCGAGCCGCAGGAACATCGAATTGCTGCGGCTCTGGACGTTGAAGGAGGCCTATGGGAAAATGCTTGGTACGGGGATCGGCGAATTGCTCGCACATGAATTTGTTCTTGGTCAAGACGGCGGCGCCGTCCTGAAGCGCATGCCGCCGGATGAGGCGTTGCAGTTCGAGACCATCGTGGAGGAGGGGCGCCATGTGCTAGCGGTTGCGCTGCGCGGACGGCAGGCGGTCACCGTGCGGGAAATCAATTCATCTCTCATCGGGCGTGAGCCCGCAAGCGGGTGGCTGGCTGCGCCGAGGCGCGGCTCACGCCCGGAGTTCTCCTGTTGACTGTCAGTATGGGAAGCATGTTTCGCGGTCGATCGTCATGAAGCAGCTCTTGACATCGGGGATTGCAATTGCCGCCATTTTCTGTGCGGCGTGCGCGGGGAACGCCGAGACGCCACCGCGCGTCAGGATCAATCTTTGCACCGGTGCCCACGGAGCGCCCTATCACCGCACCGGAGAGTACATCAGAAGTTTTCTGGACAAGGAGTCGATAGTTGATCTGCACGTGATCGAAACGCAAGGCACTTGGGATAACATCATACGCACCGTTCTGACGCCCGCGACCGCGGAGAACATCGCAAGCGGCCGGGCCTGCCAGGCCTTCATCGGGCAACCTGATGGCGTGGCCCACCTAGCGGCGCGGGACGCAAAGGCAGCAGCCCGGTTGCGTGGCATCGGCTATGGTCCACGCGAGTTCCTTCATGTCCTCTGCAACAGGATGTCAGGCGTCAAACGACTGTCCGACCTCTCAGCCATGAAGGGGATCACGGTGGCGCTCGGCCCGCCGAACAGCGGCGCTCACCTCGTGTGGCGGAATTTCATGCGTAGCAAGGACACTCGGACAATCGCCATCTCGCGGGAATCCGGGATAGTGGCGATCAATAGCGTTGCTCACAATTACGCAACCTGCATGCTGACGCCCGAGGCGCTCGGGAGCGACACAATCGGGCGTGCTGATCTGAGTTACGGTGACGAGGTGCAACTCGTCAGCGCCTCCGAATCCGATTTCGGCGGTCCGAAGGACGCCGGTGGGGAGCAGCTTTACCGTGCGCAGGTCATTCCCTCCGGAACCTACCCGTTGCATCTGCAAGCGGGCTGGTTTTCCGGCGTCAGCACCGTGGCCTGGCGCTCGAGCGTTTACATCGATCGGGACTACTTTGCCGACAACCAGAATGCGCTGCGTGATTTTATCATTGCGCTCGACAATTCAAAGGATGATATCCAGGCGGCCTTCGGCGATCTTGAGTAGTAAAAAACCCGCCGTTGTTGATCGACGCGCAAGAAGGGGCTCAGACGCAGTCCTGTTTGATCAGTCGGGCTTGCACGGGGGTCAGTTTCCCTTCGCCATCCATTCGGGGCTTCACGAGTTCTGCGGATTGCACGAGTGCCGGAAACTTTTTTTAGTTGGTTCTCCGACAATGAAAGGAGGGAAAACCCACATAAAACGTGCATATTGGGATGCAGGGCTTCTGGCCTTGTGGCTTCTCGCCAGTCCGGCTTTTGCCGATGGATATCCGGCTGTGCCCTTGTTCTCGAGGAACTAGACGGAGGCCGGCGAGGAGATTGCTTGTCCGACCTCCGGCAAGGAGAATGTAAATGCCATGCTCGTGACGATCGCCCCCGGCGAGAAGACGGAACTGCACCGGCAAGGCGTTCTACTCTTCGTCTATCTCCTGGAGGACGATCTGGCCGTCGACTACCAGGACATCGGTCGCAAGGAATACAATCCCGGAACGTCGTTTCTCGAGGCGGTACCTGATCCCACAGATCCTTGTCATCCAGTATCTTGCGGGGTTCGTTCACCAGGAACTCGGCCAGAAACTTGCCCTTCATGGAGGCGAGCGCCGGCCAGACGGCTTCCATTCCCGTGGAAAGTGCGACCACCTGAACGCCTTCCAGCCCGAACAGCGCCCGGGGCTGGGAAAAATGCCGGATCTGTGATGCCTCGAACCGGAGAGAATCATGCTGGTGCCGCTGCACGAGGTCCATGAGACGGCGGCGCAACCTGAGAGACATTTGTTCCGCGCCACTCTCGATCTTCGAGACGAGCGAACGGTCGACCCCGAGAAGTTCCGCAACTGTGCTCTGTTTGATGAGGTGAGACCGGCGCCAGCCACGCAGATCGAAGTCCTGTTTCAGTGGCTCACCTTTTTTCACATCGGCGCGGTAGGTATCCGCGGGAAATGCTGCTTCTAGTTTTATCCATGAGAGCATATCGCGTTACCAAATGTGCAGTTTTATTTTTCCTTGCTGTGGCGGCGCTTTGCATGGCCGGCCCCTCGAATGTTCGCGCGGAGGACGTATATTCATACTCTGGAACCGGGACGAGCGGCACTGGAAGCTATCCTCGAGTTGCGATCTTCGGTCCTCTCGCTGCCGCGGGAGAGCAGTCGTTCAACCTGAAAAACAACAATTCATATCCGGTTATCTATACTTTTAATTGGCAGTATCAGTCGCAAGACAACTCGCCGCGCTTCGATCCCGCCTATTATTCCCTCAACTCCTCTCCTCCTGTGAAAGTGTTGCTGAGCCAGTCTGCTGGCTCGCTATTGCAGACTGGCAGTGCGTCCGTTCTCGTGCCGCCTTACCGTACTCTCAAAATCACGGTGGAATCAGACGGGTCGGGCGGAAATTCGACCCTGAATGCATTATTTATCCAAACCCAGACTCCCCCCAACTCCTATGTTCCGGTGCAGTCCAGCGTTCTGCGGGTCGGAAAGCCTGCGTCGTTCAAGCCGGTGGCTCTGCGCCCGAGTGCCTTGGCGCCACCCGCCGTCACGTATTCGGTTGCTCCCGCGCTTCCCCTAGGCTTGTCGCTCAACCCAGACACGGGTCATATCAGCGGTATTCCTGCCGCCTCCTCTCCGTCCACTGTCTATACGATGACAGTGAGCGACGGCACTCTGGCCAGAGAACATGAGTTCCGGATCGAAGTGACCTCCGGGGTAGTGGCGAGTTTAAATCCGGCAAGCGCGGAACTCGTGTTGACGAAAGGCGTGCTTGCGGCACCGTTCACCCCCGTCTTGGCGACGAATAACGATGGCCCTGTAAGCTTCACGGTGTCTCCGGCCCTTCCTGCCGGGCTCACTCTATCAGCCACGACAGGCCAGGTGACGGGAACGCCTGCGGCCGTACTTGGCTTCGGAAGCTATAAGGTAACCGTGACCGATGCGATAAGCCAGGATAGCACCGACTTCACCCTGATAGTCAAGGAAGCTTCAGTCGCGTTCAAGCTCACTCCCGAGTCGATCGAGTGGCCAGTGGCGACGCCATCGACGACGACGCTCTCGATTCCGGCGGATGATTTTTCTATATTTCTCAATAATGTGAATGTCAAAGTATACAAGGGTAAGGCAGACGTCACCTCTCTGTATCCTGCCCCCGCATTCAAATTCGTATCGGGCGATACCCGGCTTATTCCACTGTCGACCGATGGCACTATGCCAGCGGGCGACTACATTTTGCTCGTCACAGTGGAGTATGAGAATTCTTCAAACAATGTTATTGTTTACGAGCAGTCGATACCGTTGAAAATTGCTGGTCCGGCGGCAGACCCCGCAAGCCAGTCTGTTCAGTTCACGACCTCCAAAACGAATGCCGTGGCGGGTGAGGGCGGCTACGTTCCCGCGGCAATTGCATCGTCTGATCTTCCGGTCGCTCTTTCAATCGACAGCGGCAGCGCAACCGTGTGCGCGCTGGCAAATGGCGCGGTGTCATTCCTGTCCGAAGGGATTTGCATCATTGCCGCCGACCAGGCTGGAAATGCGTCTTATCTTCCTGCCCAGGTGCTGCAGCCGGTCGAGGTCGCTGTGGGCTCTGGCGGCACCGTTCCGCAGACGGTGAGCTTTACCAAAACGGCGCCAACACCCACCGCCGGCAAATCTCCATACACCGTCAGTGCAAGCGCCTCGTCTGGCCTCGCCCCCCTGCTGAGCATCGCGCCCGCCAGCAAGGCCGTATGTTGGCTTGACGGCGAAACGGTGAGTTTCTATCGCGCGGGCCTCTGCACGATCAACGCCGATCAGCCGGGAAGCGCAAACTACGCCGCCGCCCCGCGGGTGCAGCAGAGCTTTTCCGTAGCGGAAGCCGTTACAACGGCGCAGTCTGTTCCGAGCGCATCGCTGCAGGTGGACACGCCCGCCACCGCCTTCATGCCGGTCACCGCGACGGGTGGCGTTGGGCCACTCGGCTATGCGGTGGCGCCGACCCTTCCGGCTGGTCTCGTATTCTCAACTCTCACCGGTGAGATCACGGGCACGCCCACTGCCGCCCAGGCGGAAACCACCTATACCGTCACTGTCGAGGACAGTAACGGTTCATCCGACTCGAAGAGTTTCTCCCTGTCGGTGACTGACGCGCCCGCGGTTCAATTCGCAGCCAGCGGGGCGAGAACAACTGTCGGCCGGGCGGGCATAAGCGTGACCGCTACATTCTCCGTACCCGTCACGGGTTTTGAGCTGACGGACATCACGGTGAGCAACGGCGCTGCGTCCAGTATTTCTGGAACGGGCGCGACGTATCAATTCAACGTGACCCCGGATGCGAACGGACCCGTGACAGTGGATGTCGCCTCGGGAGTGGCCCAGGACAGCAATGCGAAAGACAACACGCCCGCCACACAGCTTGCATTGACGGCGGACATCGACGACCCGTCGGTGAGCCTGACAACCCCTGCACAGCTGGTGAAGGGCCTCTTCACCGTCACCGCGACCTTCTCGGAAACCGTCAGCGGATTTGCGGAAGGTGACGTCACGGCTGGAAACGGCGACGTGTCCAACTTCTCGGGCTCCGGTTCGACCTACACTTTCGACGTCACGCCGGCGGGTGACGGGGCGGTGACTGTCGACCTGGCGGGAGCCGTCGCGAAGGACGGAGCTGGAAACGATAACACGACCGCGACGCAGTTGAGCGTCACCGCCGATCTCACCGCCCCGTCCGTGGCCCTGACGACGTCTGCGGCGTCACCGGTGAGCGGGGGGTTCTCCGTCACCGCCACCTTCTCGGAGAGTGTCGATGGTTTTGTCTCCGATGACGTGTCCGTGGGCAATGGCGTGGTGTCAGACTTTTTGGGCTCGGGCGCCGTCTACACATTCCTAGTGACGCCGACCGCGGGCGGGGCAGTCACTGTTGACGTTGCAGCCGCAGTCGCGGCCGATGGCGCCGGCAACGGCAATACCGCTTCAACGCAACTCGGCATTACCGCCGATCTGGCTGCCCCGACGGTGACGCTGACGACCCTGTCGAACATCGTGAAGGAGGCCTTCGTGGTCACCGTCACTTTCTCCGAAGCGGTGACGGGCTTTGACTCGGGTGACCTGACCTTTGGGAACGGCTCGGTGTCCGGTTTCTCAGGCAGCGGAGCGTCCTACAGCTTTACCGTCACCCCCTCGATCGATGGGGCCGTGACGGTTGATGTGGCAGAGGGAGCCGCCCATGACGAGGCCGACAACGCCAGCAGCGCCGCAACCCAGCTTGGCGTTACGGCGGACTTGACGGTTCCGACGGTTGTGCTGAGTGCGGGCGCGGCCTTGGTCAACGGCGTCTTCACCGTGACCGCGACCTTTTCCGAGGCCGTCACCGGGCTGGCGCTCGGCGATGTCTCGGTTGGTAACGGGGATGCGTCTAATCTGGCCGGCTCCGGGGCGATCTACAGTTTCGACGTGACCCCGGTGTCCACGGGCGCCGTGACCGTCGACCTGGGCCCGGGGGTCGCCATTGATGCGGCAGGCAATGGCAATGCGGTAGCAGACCAGCTCAGCATCACAGCTGATTTGACGCCGCCAAGCGTGGCGCTCGCAACGGCTTCGGATCTCGTCAATGGCGTCTTCAGCGTGACGGCGACCTTCTCGGAGACCGTCTCGGGACTGGCCGGCGCAGATATCTCAGTGGGGAACGGCGTTGCCTCGAACCTGCAAGGTTCTGGCGCGAGCTACAGCTTTGATGTGACCCCGACCTCTGACGGGACGGTCACCGTTGACGTTGCAGCCGCAGACGATGGCGCCGGCAACGGCAATACCGCTGCAACCCAGCTTGGTGTCACCGCAGACCTGATCGCGCCCGGCGTCACGATCACCAGCAATGTCACCTCCGTCAAGGCCGGGGAGACGGCCACCATCACCATCACCTTCAGCGAAGCGGTGTTGGGCTTTGTGGTGGAGGATATATCCACCAGCGGCGGAGCCCTCTCGCAGCTGGCCGTGAACGCGAATGAAGCCGCCATCTACACGGCCCTGTTCACGCCCACGGCTGATCTTGCGGGAGCATTGTCGGTTGTGATCGCCGCCGGCAGCTATACGGATGCCGCTGGCAATGGCGGCACAGCGGGAACCTCGCCCGAGGTGTCCATCGACACACTCGTACCCGGCGTGACCATCGGCGGGCCCAGCGGCTTGGTGACGGCGCCTCTCACGGCCACGATCACCTTCTCCGAGGCCGTGACGGGATTTGACGTCGCCGACCTCAGCGTCTCCCAGGCAACGGCCGGCAATCTGGTGGTGGTGACGGCTGATACGGTGTTCACCGTCGAGATCACCCCGGTCCTCGGGCAAACGGTGAACCTCAGCGTTCCGGCCAACGTCGCCCTAGACGCCGCCGGCAACGGCAATGAGGCGTCACCGGCCTACTCGGTCTCTGCCGGTTCACCCCAGAGTGCGTTTGACCAGTACGAACAGGACGTCCTCAGCATCATCCAGGCTCAGGCGGTGTCGAAGATGTCCGTCTCGATGGCTGCGAACGCCGGCATGATGCAGGCCGCCCGCAACCGATTCATGGCCGCCAGCGGCAGCACGGGCGAAGCGCAGGCCGGGGCCATGCTGAACGGCTTCGAGGCAATTCCCTTCGATGTTGATGGCGGCATCGATGTGTCGGGGGACATCACCGGGATCATAGCCGCCACCAGCGGAGACTTCCTTGGCCAGACGGGGCTGGTGAATGGCGTGAACTGGCGCGTTTCGGGAACATTCGACGTGCTGACCGATGACAAGGGCAACTGGCTGGGCGCCCTCGACGGACGCGTCGCACGCGAGCATTTTCTCAGCGACGGCGTGCTGCTTGGCGGCTTCCTCGGCGGTCAGTTGTCGAACTCGGATCTGTCGGACAGTTTCACGGGCAGTGAGAGCACCTGGCAGCTCTATGCCGGCACCTACGCCGTCACGCGTCTGGGCGATCATCTCTTCGTGGATGGTTACGCCTCCGCGGGCTATGGCTGGAGCGCACTCGACATCCACAATGATGAGCTGGCGCTCGAGGGCGACTACGACATTTTCAGCTGGCAACTGGGCGGATCGCTGACGGGAGTGATGGACTTCAGCAATTTCAGTCTTCTGCCTTCCGTATCGATCGGTTATGGCAACAGCGACATCGGCAAGATCGACTTCACGGCCACCGCCTATGGCCTCACCGATGAAGTTTCAACCGACGCCAGAAAAGTCGCCATGGGGCTGCTTCGCGTGACGCCTGAAATGCGAATCCCCCTCGGCAGGGACGGCAGCGCCACGGCTGCAACCTCGCTCAGACTGCTTCCCAGCTTCATATGCCAGCACGTCATTGCGGAAGAAGCCGAAACGGAATGCGGCTGGGGCGCCGGCGTCCGCTTCATCCAGGCGGGGCGGGAAAGCGCTGGTGAGTTCAGCGGCCGCTTTGATTTCGAGCAGGTCGGCGGCGTCAATCATATGGGGGGCGAGATCGGATACGCCATCCGCTTCTAACGCGCGTTCCGGCCAGGCGGAATCGCGTGAAACCGGATTGCTTGTATCTTTCCGCCAGTAAGCAACGTGCGCGTCGTTACTCCGGCTGGAGCAGTTGCCGGGGTCATCGGGTGCGCTCCATCTGAGATTGTTTCATGGCTTCAAAGTCCGGCCAGTCCAACTCCGCGCGCGTCGTCTTTGCGGGAGCGGTCGGAAATGCCATAGAATTCTACGACTTCACCATCTATGCGTTTCTGGCCGGATATTTCGTCATCCATTTCTTCCCGACGAATGATCCCGTGGTGGGGTTGCTCGCCAGCTACGGCGCGCTTGCCATCGGCATGGTGATGCGGCCCTTGGGGGGCGTGCTCTTCGGTCTGATCGGCGACAGGCTGAGCACGAGAGTGGCGTTGCAGGCTTCCGTCATCCTCATCGCGGCGCCCACCTTCGTGATCGGATTGCTGCCGACCTATGACCAGATCGGCATGGGGGCGCCGGTCCTGTTGGTTTCGCTGCGGATGATTCAGGGCCTGTCTCTTGGGGGTGAGTATTCATCCTCCATCATCTACATCGTCGAAAACGCACCGCGGCGGCGAGGTTACTGGGGCAGTTTCAGCCCGATGGGAGCCTTCGGCGGATTCTTCCTTGGCACCGGAATCTGCATGCTTGTCGCGCAGGCATTGGGTGCGGAACGAATGGACGACTGGGGCTGGCGCGTTCCATTCCTCGGCAGCCTTGTGCTGGCGGGGATTGGCGTACTGGTGCGTTTGTCGCTTGCCGTTGAGCGCCGGAAGCCCGTTGCGGCACGCTCCCGCAGCCTGCTGTTTTCCGCCTTCGTCGGCCATTGGCGGTTGATGGTGAAGATCGCGATGCTCAACACGGCAAGCGCCATAACCACGTTTGTCGGCTTTGCCTATGCCACGTCATGGATGGTCGTGGCATCCGGGGTGTCCCGTCAGCACGCGCTGGCCATTAGCCTTTATGGACTTTCTGCAGCGGCGCTGTTTACGCTGCTGGGCGGGTTCCTCGGCGACCGGCTTGGCTGCTTGCGCATTTCGATGGTGGGACTCTTGACGTTGGTGCTCGGGTCCTGGATGGCGTTCCTCGGCATGGGAGGCCCTGAGACGGTGCTTCAGATTGCGGGCGTCAGCATTCTGGCTTTCGGGCAAGGTGTTTTCGTAGGTCCGATGTGCGCCTACATGGTGATGCTGGTACCCTCGCCGGTGCGGACAACGGTTGTTTCCGTGGGCTACAGCGTGGCGGCCGGTGTCTTTGGCGGATTGGCCCCGCTCATGACGGAGTATCTCCACTCGCGCCTCGATTATGAGATGGCGCCCGCCATCGTGGTGATCGCAGGTGCTGCGGTTTCTCTGGTTTCGGCGATCGTTGCAGGACGCTGGCGCTTCGCCGATCCTATGCCACAAGGCCGCCTCACCGGAGATGCGACGCCGACGCTGGAGCGTCAGGCGATCAACTGAACTCAGCATGCCGTTGAAGGGATTTTTCCGGAGACATGCTTCCGCGCTGGCGCCTGTAGGAACCTCATTGGTTACGGGGGCATTGCCGCGGAGAGCATTGAGTCTTGTTTGCGAGTGGCGGACGTAGCGGGCCGTCACGGCTTGGCCGCACATCAATTCTCATGGTTGAAGACAGCGGTCCAGCCTTTGCGCTGATGATCGTTGGCCCAGGTGAGGGGTTGAAGCCAAGTGGTTGGATAATACGATTGAAGCCGATGAAGGCGTGCTGCGATTTGAGTTGCTGTGGAGCGGCCACATGGCGCGGAGGCGATCGTCTGATGCGACCTCAGCCTCTGTTTCGTCGTGCATCAACCGGGCTCATTCAACCTTGCCGCAAAGCATCGCTGAGTAAATCCTCCAGCAGGACTGGTGGTGGTGGCTGATTTGGATCTGCAGCGCCTGAGTACTTCGTATTCGGAGAGTGAAGACGTCCGGATTCGCAGGCGGGACATGAAATCCAAGAAAATTCATTTGTGTTGATCGATTTGCAGCTGTGCTCGATTGCGGCTGCCGCACAACTCCTGCTACTGAGCACTGAGTGATTTGCTATGCTGTACGGGTCAACAAGAGGGTCAACGATGAAAACAGGTCTTCTTGGGTTATCCATCGCAGCGGCAGGGGCCGGTTTCCTCCTGGTGGCGACCGGTACGGGATCGGCGCAAGATGCCGAAGCCCCAGAAATCGTTTACCTGCAGCAGAACTGGTCGCAGGCTGACCGCAACGCCTTCTACTGGACGTCGCAGGGCTCGGCCCTGATCTCCTACGACATCTACATGGCGCTCACCGATGTCACGACGAAGGCGCCCCTGAACTCGGCCACGGCCGCCAGCGCCTATGGGCTTCTTCTCGCCCCGCCTGATCCGGCTGCCAATCCCGACGGCCTGCCGGTCGGGGTGACGCGCAGCGTGGTTCCGGCGGGCCCCTATGCCGGCACCTACATGGGCTTGACATGCGCGGCCTGCCACACGGGCGAGCTGCGCCATGCGGGAAAGACCATCCGCATCGACGGCGGCAAGACCAACAGCTTCGACATGCTGGTCTGGGTCGAGGGGCTTTCCGCCAGCCTCGATGCAGCGCTCGAAAGGCCCGAGGAGTTCAGCGCCCTTCTGGCGCGCATGAAGGCCCGCGGGAGCGTGGAGGAGGCCGATGTGCGGAAGCGGCTGACGGAGGATGCCGGCAGGGTCCGCGCCTATGTTGCCGGAGCCTTCGCCGTGCCCCATGCGCCGGGTGCGGGCCGGATGGATGCGATCGGCGTCATCCAGAATGTTTTCCTTTCCGTGGCCCCGGGCATTCCGGAAAACCGCAGGGTGGCGGTTGCGCCGGTCAAGGCACCTTTCCTTTGGAACACCAGCCAGTCGGCCTGGGTGGAATGGAGCGGTGTTGCGTCCAACCCCTTCTCGCGGAACTTCAGTGAGGCGCTCGCGGTCTTCACCCGCTTCGATACATCGGCTGCGGCACCGGATACGCTTGGCTACCGCTCCACGACGGATACGAAAGGCCTGATGCGCCTCGAGGAGCTTTCGATCCGGCTCACGCCACCGAAGTGGCCCGAGGAGATTCTGGGAGCCCTCGACCCGCAGAAGGTCGCAAGGGGTGCCGCGCTGTTCGAGGCGCGCTGCTCCGGCTGCCACAATTCCTATCCCTATCGCTGGACGGCGCCGCGTCAGCAGGGCAAGCGGATGCTGGCCAACGGGCTGATCCCCCTGGCCAAGATGGGCGTGGACCCGGCCCACCTGGACTCGATGACGTTCTCTCCCGAGGAATGGGTGGAGACGAAGCATCTGAAGGCTCTGTTCGGGGGGCGGGCGCGCGTCACCGCCAATGAATTCTTCGGCGTGCTGCAGGCGAAGTTCGTGGACACCGCACTGAATGAGGCGAAGCTGAGCCCCGAAGAACGGCTGAGAGCGACGGGCTATCTGGGCGATGACCCGGAGTCCCGCAAGGAAGCACCGGTGCGGAGCCTGAAGGCGCCGCCCATCGACGGGCTATGGACCACGGCGCCCTACCTTCACAATGGATCGGTGGCCAATCTGTTCGAGATGCTGACGCCCGCCCCGGAGCGCTCGCAGCGCTTCTACGTCGGCGCGGACTTCGATCCCGTCAAGGTGGGCTTCGACACCAGCGGCCGGTCGGGCGGACGCCTCCACGATGCGAGCATCCCGGGAAACCGCAACACCGGCCACTCCTTCGAGAACGGCAGCGGACCCGGTATCATCGGGCCCTACCTGGCGCCCGAACAGCGGTACGACCTGATCGAGTTCCTCAAGTCACAGCCTGGCACGGCCAACCGCGTGACCCCGTATGGCGGACCGGAGGCGCCGAAACTGGCGGATGAGGACCCAACCTTCTTCAATACGCGCAATCCATATTGAGGAGTTTCAGTCCTGTCGTCCTTGACGGACCTATCTAAGATCATCGCCTAAAGGAACAGCTGGGGCATTTTGATCCCATTCACACCGCCGTGAAAGCGGCACAGCGCGACCACTTCCGCATTTGGAAAAACGTATGGCCCGCCCCGTTGCAAGCGATTTGTCGAGATCACCATGAGCAGTC
>VFQT010001150.1_pt1 | contig 33564 bp, 22 predicted proteins | sample 3512381 | NCBI WGS metagenome assembly VFQT01 (sample SAMN10412376, study PRJNA504923) | tailings metagenome | isolation source: Relicate 2 Philex TSF3 active mining site | place: Philippines: Tuba, Benguet | collected 2017-08-29 | reverse complement strand
GCAGTACCGACCCTCATCAGCCATGCTGCCTCCGCCGCGCGGTACACATCCCGCAGTGGAACGCCGGCCGCTGCAGCCACCGCCGCACACGCGGCAAACTCCGGAGCAAACGTCTCCGCAACCCCCTGCCCCCAGCCACGCTTGCCCGCAACCGGCCCCCAGACCGTCTGCACCGTTACCGACTCGCGCTGCCGCACCGAACGCTCCAGCTGCAGTCGCCTGACTCCCAGAGTCCCCGTTTCTGCAAACAACACCTGCTCCAGCACTGTCGCTGCCCCCGGTCGACACAAACAGCTCACAATCACCCCGGGCCGCCCTTTCTTCATCTGCACCGGGATCACCCACACATCCAGCGCGCCAGCCGCGGTCAGTCGCTCCCGTACAAAGCCCACCGCCTCACCCGTAACATCATCCAGCGTCGTTTCCAGCAGCGTCACCAATTCGGTCTGCACGCCCCCGGCAACCGTTCCAATGAAAATCCGCAGCACATTCGCCCGCTCCGGAAAAGTCATCGTCCCGCACCCACAGCCAATCGACTCGATCGTCATTGCCGGCAACGGCCCAAAGCTGTCGGCCAGCACCTTCACGATCGCTGCACCGGTAGGAGTCGTCAGTTCGGCATCAATCGGTACTGCAGACAGCGGAATTCCCTTGAGTATCTCAGCGGTTCCCGGGGTCGGCACGGGACAAATACCATGATCAATCCGCACAAACCCGCGCCCAGGCGGCACGGCGTTGCAGACCACGCGATCAATCTTCAGCAGGTCAAACGCAACGGCCGTCCCGATGATGTCCACAATCGAATCGATCGCACCGACCTCGTGAAAGTGAATCGTCTCCACCGACACACCATGCACCCGCGACTCGGCTTCAGCAATCACCTGGAACATCTGCAGCGCCAGCGATTTCTGCCGTGCCGTGAGCACAGACCGCTCAACCAGAGCGCGGATGTCCGCAAGGTGCCGATGCGCATGCTGCTCAGGATGATCCACCAAAGCGTGCAAAGACCGAAAACCACCCTTGATTACCGTTTCCAGCCGCAGTCGCACATCCGGCAGCCCCAGCGACTGAATCGCCGCTCGCACCGCCTGCACGTCAGCACCGGCGTCAATCAGTGCCGCCAGCGTCATGTCGCCACTGATCCCGGTAGCACATTCCAGCCATGCTGTCCGCATCTGCACTCCGCTCCTGTTCCAGCCCCCAAAAAAGAAACCCGGCCTGCATCTGTCGGCCGGGTCTGCGAGTTTTACTCAGCACAATTCCCACAACTCACTTCTTCACGGCACCCTGAGCGCGAATGCGGTCCAGCGGAGATCCCGTGAGTGGCACCGCTGTCGGTGCCGGAGCAGCAGGGGCCGGGGCCGCTGGTGCCGCCGGAGCAGGTGCAGCTTCCGCCACTGGTTCCGCCACCGCGGCAGGCTTCGCAGCCGCAGCACGGATCTTATCCATTGGAGACCCGCCGGGGGCAGCAGCAGCCGGCTTGCTCGCAGCCGCCCGAATCTTGTCCAGCGGCGATCCTGCGGCAGCAGGCGCCGCAGCAGCCGCTGGCTTGACCGCAGCCGCACGGATCTTATCCATCGCCGAACCACCACCCGCCGCAGGCGCCGCGGCTGCCGGTGCCGCGGCCTTGACCGGCTTCTCGGCTTTCTCTGACGCCGCCGGTTTCGCAACCGGAGCCTCCACTACGGTCAGAAAGCCAGGGTCAATGTCATACCAGGCGATGTCCACACCGTTGTTGAATTCCACAAGCGCCCGGCAATTCATGTTCACCGTTCGCACTTTGCCCGTCAGCGAGGCAAATCGCTTGAGCTCAGGCGAAGTGGCCGAAACCACGACCCATTTGTCCGTCAGTTCTGTCTTCAGTCGTTCAGCACGGTCAATCAGTGACACAGCCGGTTTCCTGTCAGTCAACGATCTCAGGCCGGGATCCGCCACAGGTCACCCTGCACACCGCCATCCAGCAGCGGCGCAATTCCTGTCGCTCCCGAATGCCACATTGTGGAATATCGTTGTCAACCTTTCAAGCCGCGAATGAGCCTCAGCTGAGGCTCTCCCACTGTCTGGACAGACCGCCCGCAGGACCTGCGAAAAATCACCGTTCCACGTGCAAATCCCCCCAAAACCTGTTAAACACACGCTGCGTTGCCCGCTCCCGACTCTCTACGGTATACCCTATGGCCACCCCCAACGTCTGCGTTCTCCGCGCTCCAGGCACCAACTGCGACATCGAAACCGCCTGGGCCTTCGAACTCGCCGGTGCCCGGCCCGAACGACTGCACCTCAACAGACTGCTCGAAAATCCCGAACGACTCGCGGATTTCCAGATCCTCTGCATCCCCGGCGGCTTCAGCTACGGAGATGACCTCGGTGCCGGCATCATCTTCTCCCGTCAGCTCCGCGGACAACTCAACGATGCCATCCGGCAGTTCCTCACCGCCGACAAACTCGTGCTCGGCATCTGCAACGGCTTCCAGACCATCCTCAAAGCCGGCCTGCTGATGCGCCGCGGAGTCGCCAGCCCCGCCGAAAGTGGCCTCGAATCCGACGTCACCCTCACATGGAACAGCAACGGCCGATACACCGATCGCTGGGTCCGCCTCAAAGTCGCCTCCCGCAACAGCGTGTTTCTGCGCGATATCGACGAATTCGACGTGCCCATCGCTCACGCAGAAGGTCGCATTGCCGTCCGCCAGCCACAACTCCTCGAACAACTCCGACAGCATCACCAGATCGCTCTCTGCTACTGGTCCCCCCGCGCAGCACAACTCGCAGCCGCCTCCGGTGACCCCACTCGCATCGAACTGCTCCCCGAACCCGAAAACCCCAATGGCTCGCTCGCCAATATCGCCGGACTCTGCGACGAAACCGGCAAAGTTCTCGGATTAATGCCACACCCCGAACGCTTCCTGTTCGCCACACAACACCCGCACTGGACCCGCAAAGGTCTCCGCGGCGAAGGGGACGGCATTCGTATCTTCCGGAACGCCGTGACATGGTTCGCCTGACCACACTCTGCGGTCGTCACAGTCACAACCGAAACCGCCGGAGCGGCTGCCGCTGCATGCTGCCGCGCCTGCTTCTGCTGGTGCTGTTGCCGCTGCTGAACCGCAGCTCGCCGGCAGTCGCTCAAAATGCACGCCTCCACGACCTGCGACTTCACCAGATTCAACTTATCGGCACTCACAACAGCTACCACATCGCCCCCCACAAATCCGTTGGCGAACTCATCCGCCTCGCAGGACCATCCGTCCTCCAGGCCATCGAATACTCACACAAACCGCTCCCGGAACAACTGCAGCAACTGCAAATCCGACAACTTGAACTCGACCTCTTCGCAGACCCTGACGGCGGACTCTTCGCCAAACCCCTCGCCCGCAATCTCCTCACAGCAGGTCATCAGGATCCCGGACCGGATCCCAATGCCGATGGCAGCCTCAGTCAGCCCGGCATCAAAGTCCTCCACGCCGCCGGCTTCGACTATGCCACCAATGTCACCACCCTGCAGCTGGCCCTGCAGCAGATTCGCCAATGGTCCCGGACAGCACCACACCACCTCCCGGTCATGATCCTCCTGGAACTGAAAGAGTCCGTGCCGAATCCACCCGGGGTCCGGCTGGTGCCCTGGGATGCCACCCGAATCAAAGAACTCGACCAGCTCATCCTCGAAATCTTCCCGCCAGCCACACGACTGATCCCCGCAGATCTCCGACAGCCCGCAGATCCCTCCGTCCGCGACGCCGTGCGGAAACGCGGCTGGCCGCCGCTGCAGGACCTGCAGGGCAAAGTCTTCTTCTGCCTCGATAACGAAGGAAACTGGGTCCGGCGGTACCTCGACGCCCAGCCACAGCCCGAACAGGCCCCTTTGTTTGTCTCCGCAGACACCAGCCACCCACTCGCTGCATGGTTCAAACGCAATGATCCGGTAACCCAGTTCGACGAAATCCAAAACCTCGCCAAACAGGGCTTTCTGATCCGCACCCGTGCCGATGCAGACACCACCCAGGCCCGCGCCAATGACTCCACCCGCCGCGAAAAAGCTTTCGCCAGCGGCGCTCAGTACATCAGCACAGACTTCCCGGAACCTGTGGCCACCTTCTCTGACTACTGCGTTCGCTGGCCAGACCAGGCCCCCGCACGCATCAGCCCGCTGTTTCCCTCAATCACTCTCAAACCCGCCGCTTCCGACTGGGAAGCAGCAACCGAACCCTGATCGTCCCGCCCGCCGCCAACCAGCCGCTGAAATCGGAGCCCCCCCGGATGTGGTCCATGCACGGAAAAGTCGCTGTCGTCTCAGGAGCCGCCCAGGGACTCGGAAAAGCCACCGCTCTCGCTCTCGCTGAAGCCGGAGCTGATCTCGTTCTGATCGACCGCAACCTCACCGCTGCCGAACAAACCAGCCAGCAGATTCAGGCCCTCGGACGACGCACTCTCGTGTCCGGCTGCAATGTCTCAGACCCCGCTGCCATCGCCGAACTGTTCACCACCATCGACAGCCAGTTCCCCACCGTCGATTTCCTCGGAAATATCGCCGGCGACGGCTGCCTCGCCCGCCCCGAAGAACTCTCCATCGACGACCTCCACCGCGTCCTCCAAAACCTCGTCGTCGGTCGCTTTGCCATGTGCCAGCAGGCCGGACGACGCATGCTCAAACAAGGCTCAGGATCCATCATGAATATCGGATCCCTCGCCAGCAGCACCGCACTCGGTCGCGGACACATCGCCTACAGCATGGCCATGGGCGCTGTCATCCAGATGACACGCGAACTCAGCACCGAATGGGCCCACCGGGGTGTCCGAGTCAACTGCGTGACACCCGCTCAGGTCGTCAACCCCAGCCTCCAGGCTCGCATGGCCGACGACCCACAACTCGAAGCCCGCTTCCTCAAAGGCATCCCCGCCAATCGACTGGGACAGCCCGATGACATCCGCGGCATCGCTCTGCTGCTGGCTTCCGATGCCTCCGCCTGGATCACCGGTGCCATCATCCCACTCGACGGCGGCAATATGGCAATGAACGCCGGAGCGACCCCCGGACACCAGCTGGAAAAAGTCCAGTCGTTCAGCCCCAAATCCTGAAGCCGCACCCATTCGCCCGCCGCCACCGCCACTCGCCCCGGCAGGAGCCAGCCCCGCGGCCTCCCTCAAAAAAACAAATTTCACACAAAACACATTTCACATTTGACACACTACAAACAGAACCCCATAATTGCCACAGCAACACACCCGCAACGCCAACCGCTTCAACACAAAACACCACATCCCACTTCCCACAGACCACTCCCATGAAAGCCAACGCCGGCGGAAACCTCCAACCACAGCACGTCTACGGACGCGACCACTTCATCGAATTCCTCTGGCAAACCCTCCAATCCCAGTCCATCCTCCAGTCCGGCGAAAGACGAACAGGCAAAACTCAAATCCTTCGCAAAATGCTGCAGCAGCCAAAACCCGGCTGGAAACCCGTCTTCCACGACCTTGAAAAAATCCACTCGGCACTCGAATTTGCTGAACTCGTCTACGACGACATTCAGCAGTTCCTCGGCACCGCCACTCGCGCTAAAAACTTCATACAGCGATGGTTCGAACACAACGAAACCGATTACATCAACCTCAAAGGCCGCACATGGAAACAACTCCTGAACTCTGCCGTCGCTGACCTCGACAAATCAAGTCAGACAGAAAAACTCGTGTTCTTCTGGGATGAAGTCCCCTGGATGCTCGACAGCATCTGCCGCCACGAAGGACTCCCTGTCGCCGCACAGGTGCTCGATGCCATCCGCAGCCTCCGCATTGAACACACCAGCTTCCGCGTCATCCTCACAGGATCCATCGGTATCCACCACATTCTGGCCAAACTCTCCGCCGCCGGAATCCCCACTCCGGCAATCAATGATCTGTACCAGGCTCACGTTCCACCTTTGAATCCCGCTGATGCAGTGCACCTCGCCACGGATCTCCTCACTGGCGAAAACATTCACTGCAGTCAACTGCATGATGTTGCCCACAGCATTGCAGAGGAAGTCGACTGCCAGCCTTTCTACATCCAGCACATCGTCGCCGCACTCAGACTCAAACAGGACCCCGTCACCCCGGACACCATCCGCCAGCATGTCCGACAACAGCTCGTTGACGCCAATGACCCATGGCAGCTCGCTCACTACCGCAACAGACTGCACAGCTACTACCCCAACGGCAGCGATGCTCGCCATGCCGCTGCAATCCTCGATACACTTGCCGCCACTCCCGACCAGCAGCCCGCACTCGCAGTCCAGCAGCTGAAACAGCACCTTGCCGCAGGCACCTCAGCACCGCCCGACCACGATCACGTGCTGCAGCTGCTCAGACTGCTCGACGCAGACCACTACATCACTCGCGATACCCTCGGACGCTACCACTTCCGCAGCCAGCTCATCCGACGCTGGTGGAAACTTGATCGAGCTCTATGAATACACCTGCCCATACACAAACCGGCCAGCACCTCATCAGCCGCTACGCTCCACACCAGACCCCCCCGCTGGTGCTCAATTCCATTTCCACAAACACGCACCGCCTGCTGACCAATCTGCAGGAACAGATTACTGCCAACCTCCCCTCCGGCAGCACCCATCATATCCTCCTTCATGGCCCCCAGGGCTGCGGCAAATCACACACCCTGACTCTGCTGTGGCATAACCTGCACTGCTCGCCGCAAACCGCCGACAAACTGCAGATCGCATGGCTGCACGAACAGCAAAACATCTCTTCGCTGCCCCAGCTGCTCCTGGCTGTCTACCAGTCGCTCGGCCTCCACTACCCACACGACTACTCCCAGGACTGGCTCAATCAGCTCCTCGAACAGTCCCCCTCCGATGTTGCCGCAATCCTCACCCGCCGACTCGCCGCACGATTCACGAACCGCCGACTCGTACTGTTTATCGAAAACCTTGACCGACTGTTCACCGGACTTGGCAGCCACGGCCAGAAACAACTCCGAGCACTGCTGCAGGAACAGCCCTTCGCCTGCCTCATCTCCACCACACGCCAACTCTTCCATTCCGTCACTGACCGCAATCAGCCTTTCTTCGGATTCTTCCAGACAATTGAAATTCCGCCACTCTCACTGCAGGACACTCGCCGGCTCACCTCCGCCGTTGCTCGCACCAGCCACAAACCGGCTCTCGCAGATACCATCATGTCACCCAACTTCCTCAGCGCCGCCAGCACTCTCCACCAACTCACCAATGGAAACCCGCGCGCCTGTATCACATTCGCCACACAGCTCACGGACACAACGCCAAATCAGGTCATCGCAGCAATCTGCAGCACCATCGACGACCTCACACCCGCCTGCCTGCAGCCACTCAGGGAACTGTCACCCCTGCAGAGACAAATCGTGCAACTGCTCTGCGAACACCACTCCGCCATAAACCCCAAAGAAATCGCCCGCAGGCTGCTCACAGAACAGGGCAGCATCGGCAAACAAATCCGCTTGCTCGCAGAATCCGGACTGCTCATTTCTCGCCAGCGCGGTCGCGAAACCTGGTACGAAATCAAAGACACACTCCTGCGACTCGCCTGCCAGCACTGCACACCGGGCCAGACTCCGGCAATCGTACCCTTCCTGCTCCACTGGAATCAGGCACGGCTGCTCCGGCAAACGCCCGCACAGTTCCCTGTGCTGCTCGCAGAAAACGCCCCACCCTATAACACACAAGGCGATCCAGCAGAAAAATTCGCTGCCATCTTTCTGCTCCACGAACAACTCGACACACTGCAAAATGGTATTCGCCAAATGCTGGATATGCACCAGCCACTCACCTCAGCCCGGCTCATGCTGCTCGCCGTCGGACTGCTCAGAGCACTGCCCAAACTGGCACAGTGCCGCTTCGCACCCGACAGACTTCACGACTGCGCGGCGGCCGTGATGCTGCAAACATCTCAGTTCCCCCAGTTCCAGATTGCCAGTCGACTGTTCCAGACAGGTATCCGCTGCATCATCAGCGGAAACGATTCACAATCCGTCACTCTCGTCCAGCTCGAACGCACCATCCTGCAACAGGCACTCAACCCAGCCACCACAGGCGACGGGGAACCAGTTATCCCGCCTTCCGAATTTCCTGCTGTTCCGCCTGCCTCCGCTGCTCCGCTCGCACCTGCTCCAGACGCCGTCGACGCCCATTTCGACTAAACCGGTTCGCAAAATCAATCAGCCATGGCGCCAGTCGACTCAACATTGACAACCCATGCGCCATCGGTGTCACCAGCACCCTGCGACGATCCCCCAGAATTCCCCGCACAGTCGCCGCCGCCACCTGGTCCGCCGTCGCACACAGCCACGCCGGTGGCAACGGAACCCGCGTCCCGTCCCGCAGTGACTGACCTGAATCATACAGATTCGTCCGCACAGGACCCGGACAAATCGCCGTCACACCAACTCCCCGACGACCATACTCCGCCCGCAAGGCCTCCGTATAACCCACCAGTCCAAACTTGCTCGTGTGATACGCCGCCAGACGTCCTCCAGCCACCAGACCCGAAATGCTGCACATGTTCACAATATGCGGATCCTCACGCCGCAGCAAATGCGGCAGCAAGGCCTGAGTAATCCTGATCGGTGACAGCAGATTAATACTCATCAGCCAGTCCCACTGCGCCTGAGTCATCTGGTCCGTGGGACCATAACAGCAAACCCCCGCATTATTGATCAGCAGGTCAATCCCCCCCGTCTGCTCCAGAGCCCTCATTACCACCCGGTCCACCGACACCGCATCCGCCAGATCACAGACCACAGACCGCACTGTCACACCGGAACCCGATAACTCGTCCTGCAAACGCTGCAGCCCATCCGCATCCCGATCCACCAGAAACAAATGACAGCCCGCCGCTGCCAGCGCCCGAGCCAGCGCGCGGCCAATCCCCGCCGCTGCCCCCGTCAGAAATGCCGTCCGTCCTGCCAGTGTCTTCATCCCTGAACCTCACCCCGTCAAAACGTCAGCACCTGCCACAAACCCGAATAGTCATCAGTCCACTGCAGCACCCGATCACTCTCCGTTGACAGTGTGCCGGAACCCCCAATTGTCGGATCCTCTGTCACAGCACTGCTCGATGTCAGCAGAAACCACGTCGAACCAAAGACTCCCGTCGTATCATCATTCCCATTCGACACCTCAATCGCCTGCCAGCCCAGATGACGAGCCATCCCTCGAGCCACCGGGGCCAGATCCAGAAAACGATTCGAAATATGCACCGCCAGCACTCCGCCGTTCCGCAAATGCTTCTGATAAATCTCCGCACACTCCGTTGTCAGCAGATGCACCGGAATCGCGTCACTGCTGAATGCATCAATCGCCAGCACATCAAACTGCTGCGAACCACCCTCCTCACCCAGCTCATGCTCCAGCATGATTCGCGCATCACCCAAAACCACCGTCTTCTCCGCTTCACTGTCCGCCAAATACGTAAACACACCTTTTGTTGATAACTCCACCACATCCGGGTTGATCTCGTAAAATCGGAACACATCACCCTTCCGACCATAAGCCGCAATCGTACCCGTACCCAAACCCACAACACCGACCTTCAATCCGTGACCATCGCCCGCCTGCGCCTGCGCACGAGCCCACTGGATGGCCATACCCAACCCGCTCTCGTAGCCATAGTACGTCGTCGGCTGCCGACACCAGTACTCGTCCTCAAACTGAAACCCGTGACGGATCTGACCATGCGTCAGCGAAACCTTCGACGGCAGCAGGTCTCCCTCGGCGTCAAACTCCTGCTCATCCTCAGCCTCATACCTCCTGACCCTCAGCACTCCATAAAAATTCCGAGACAACGCCACCACATTGCCCTGCCGCGCATCCGCCTCGTAAATCTCCCACAGCCTGAGCCCCAGCACCAGCAACACCGTCGCCCCAGGAACCACCAGAAACAAACCCAGCTCCGGCTTGCCACGCCCCCGAAAACCACGCGCCGCCACATCCAGCAGCAGCCCCGACACCGCCGTATACAGCAGCGCCGATACTGTCTGCCGAATTGCCAGCTCAACTCCTGCTGCTCCCAGCAACAGCAGCGTCCCCGCCGCACCTCCACACATCATCGCATACACCGATCGCATCCGCCCCGTTCCGCGGGAAAATGCCCAGTACACCAAAATCGCCTGCGCCGATAACAGCACGCAAATCAGCGGGAACCAGCGGAGCACACCGGGGGGCAGACTCAGCGACTGCTCCTCAGCCGCAGACACCGCAGCCCCAAACTTTTCCTGGAAGGCAGCCGGCGCCTTCCACCACACAAAACCCGACAGCCAGCAGGCCTCCAGCACACCCACACCCAACCACAACACACACAGCCGCCACAGACTCTCCCGCTGCAAACCCGTAACCAGCAGACCGCCCGCCAGCAACGCCCCAAAAACCGACACCAAAATCGTCCAGTTCGAATCCGACAAATTCGCCTCAACCGGCTGCAAAAACCACCGCGACACAACCAGCAGCTGAGCAGCCGCAGCAGCGGCAAATACCCAGAAATGCAGCCGCGGTGTCAGCAGCCACACACGCTGCCAAACCATCGCCAAAAACACCGCCACCGCCACCAAACCCAGTCCCGAATGATACTCGTAATATCCCGTAAACAGCCGCGGTGCCCCCAAAGCAACAAACAGACCACCCACAGCACCGCCGGCTGAAATCACCACAAAATACAACGTCAGCCAGCGTGACGCAGGACGCAGACCATACAACTCGCCATGACAGCACATGCAGCCCGCAAACAACACCGTGCAAAACACCGCAATCTGCAGTACCAGCCCCGCATCTGCCCCGTCCAGCAGCACGTCGCACACCACCGGACAGCCCAGCATCAGCAGCACCGCAAACACCGTCCGGTTATACCAGTGCGGACTGTCAAAACACAGAATAAAGGACAACAGGTACAGACTGAGCGGAAGTATCCACAGAAATGGCACAGTAGCCACGTCAATGCACAGCTGATTCGTTGTCGCCAGAAACATCACAGAACTGGCCGCCGACAGCAGCAGCCAAAGACCCATCGTCGTCCACGATGGTCGCGGAGTCCTGTCGTCGTCGGGTAACCTCGCTGCATCCCCCGACACCGCTCCAGCGTCTGCTCCCCCCGCCAGCTGCACTCGCCCCATCCGCCACACCGGGATCGTACACAGCCCAGCCAGCACCCCGTAACTCAAATACAGCACGCTCCACGAACCGACCTGACTCCGCAGCGTCAGCAAGGGCTCAAACACAAACGGATAACTCAGCAGTGCCAGCAGCGAACCCACATTCGACAGTGCATACAGCCGCCACGGCGACGCCCCCGGACTCGTCCACGTAAACCACCGCTGCATCAGCGGTCCCGTCGTCGATAGGACGAAATACGGAGCACCCACGGTGGCCGCCAGCAACAGCAGAATTCGAGACAGCGGCGCCTCACCAGCCGTCGGCTTCCACGACACGTCCGGTGCGATCGGCAGCCACAGCAGTGACAACACCACCAGCAGACCATGCACCTGCACCTGACGACGCGGCGGCAATCGAGACGTCAGCAGATGCGAATACAAATACCCGCCCAGCAGCAGGATCTGAAAAAACAGCATACAAGCCGTCCAGATCGACGGCCCGCCGCCAAACCACGGCAAAATATAACGCCCCGTCAGTGGCTGCACCTGAAACAGCAGAAACGCACTCAAAAAAATCGTCGCCGCAAAACGAAACATGGCTGCCTTTCCGGGTAAGGTGCGGCAGTATAGCCGCAAATCAGCCAATTCGGGCAAGTCCAGAGCCCCCAAAAACTCAGCAACGCCACACCCACCCCGCACAGACCAGGAATTCCTGCAATTCTCACCCCTGCCCAAAAGATTTCCCCCAGGAATCCGTCGCTCCAGGCGAACGGTTCAGGTGTTCTCCTGTTTCGGGGAATTCCGCTCCCTGCTGATCTTGACCGAATTGGGGATTCTCACAGAATGTCCGCCTGGCTCCGGGGCGCCCATCGATTCAGCAGTCGTCTCCACGGCTCCCTGCCAGTTCCTCTTTGAGTGCAAAGGATTCTTCATGTTGCTGGCTCGTTTCCAATATTCGCTGCTCGCCGCCGCGCTGATGCTCAGTGGCCTGGTGGCTTCAGCCCACGGGCAGACGTCCTCCGGCTCGCGGATTACCGCCAGCCAGATTCTCCCCAAAGACACCTACCTGTTCCTGAATATCACCAGCGCCGAAGACCTGAAAAGCCAGGCAGTCCAGTCCGCCATCGGACAGATGATCGCCGACCCCGCCATGGATAACTTCCGCAACGGCATCGTCGGTGCCGTCGGCAGCCAGGTCGCCGAAGGTGCCGCCAATGTCCAGGCCGCACTCGGCATGACCGTCGAAGAACTGCTGGCCATACCCACCGGTGAACTGACCATCGCCTTTTCAAAGGCGCCTCCGAATCGCATGGGTCTGGTCCTCTACATGGACTACGGCGACCACGAAGCCCAGGTCAAAAGCCTGCTCGAAAAGGCCCTGCCAGCACTCCAGAACAGCCCCGTGCTCGAAGCCGCTGATGTCGAACATGATGGCACCACCATCACCATGTTCAAAAACACCTCCGAATCCGCTCAGGCCACACCGCTCGCCAAGGAATTCGGCTGGTTCCTGAAGGACTCCCGCATGGTCGTGTCCAACAGCAGCGCACTGCTGAAACTGGCACTCGACAACTGGGACGGATCCTCCGAAAAAACCTTCGCGAAAAACGAAAGCTGGACCTACATCCTCGAAAAGACCGAATCCAAACCCGGCAGCGGCATCGCCACCGTCTACTTCGATCCCATCGGACTCTTCACACAGCTCGTGCAGACCGGCTCGCTCGGTGAAGCCGGACTGCAGGCCGGCATGGCCATCAGCGTCTTCCCTATGCTCGGACTCAACCAGCTCAAAGGCCTCGGCGGCACCATCGAACTCAACCCCGAAGGCTACGAGTCCAGCCAGCAGCTGATGATCTTCGCTGAACAGCCCCCCACCATGCTCATGCAGATGTTCCAGCTCAGCGACGTCGAAAAAACGCCGCCGTCATGGGTCAAGGAAAACGTCACTGCATGGACCGCCACCCACTGGAAAGTCGAAGAAGCCTACAAGACCGTCGAAATGATGGTCGACATGTTCCAGGGGCCTGGCTCACTGGCCCGCATGATCGATGAAGCCGCCGAACGTGATCCCGGCATCCATGTCAAGGAAGACATCATCGATCAGCTCGACGGCAGACTGCAGTTCGTTTCAGCCGCCGGAAGCTCCTCCAACCTCGCAGAAGCCAACGACATTCTCATCGCCGTGGGCTGCAAAGACACGGCAAAAATGACACAGCTGCTGACCACCATCGCTGCCACGCCCGGCTTCCCCGGAACTGAGCGTGACATCAATGGAACCAGGGTTTACGAACTGGAACTTGGTGCCGGAGCCGGCAAGGTGGTGCTCACCGCCGCCAACAACATGCTGCTCATCGGAATCGGTGGCGGACAGCTCGAAATGGCCATCCGTGACACCTCCGATGTACGGCCGCTCTCCGAAACTCCCGCATTCCAGGCAGTTGCCAAACACTTCCCTGAAAATGCCCGCCTTGTCGGCTTCTCACGCCCCAGCGAAAGCGTACGCTCCATGTACGACATGCTCCGCAAGGGCGACGTCGCTGAAAACTTCCCAGGCATGGACGAAGTCCTCTCTGTCGTCGACTTCACCACCCTCCCGGAATTCGACAAGGTTGCCAAATACCTGACTCCCGGCGGCGCCTACTGGGTCAGTGACGAAAACGGCATCATCCTCAAGGCCTACTCGCTGGAAGTCTCAGAATAATCAGCCAATCTCTGTTGCTGACGTTCCCTGACAACACGCCGACGGGGTCCGCGAATCACATTCGCGGACCCCGTTTTGCTTCCCACACCGCAAAAAGCCCGCGAATCGCCCCGCTTCGATAGCATGACTCCCGCGATCCGCTAGAATCCCCTCAGGCGGCTGCAACAGGCAGCCCGCTCACACCATCACCGTTTCCTGCTGGCTATCGCCCGGATCTCCAGTGACTACAGCCGCCTCCCCAACCTCAGGCTCTCACTACACGGTGCTCGCTCGTCGTTTTCGGCCACAGGCCTTCGACGATGTGGTCGGACAACAGCACGTCTCAAAAGCTCTCCGGAACGCCATTCGCGCCGGACGAGTGGCTCACGCCTACATGTTCACCGGAGCCCGCGGTGTCGGCAAAACGTCGACTGCCCGCATCCTCGCCAAAGCTCTCAACTGCCCGCATGCCGTCGACGGCGTCCCCTGCAACCAATGCGATATCTGCCAGGGAATCTCCGCCGGCAATGACGTGGATGTCATGGAAATCGACGGCGCCTCCAATCGCGGGATCGACGACATCCGACAGCTTCGCGCCACCGTCGGCGTCCGCTCGATGAGGACTCAGTTCAAAGTCTACATCATCGACGAAGTCCACATGCTCACCAAGGAAGCCTTCAATGCACTCCTGAAAACCCTTGAAGAGCCGCCACCAAACGTCAAATTCATCTTCTGCACCACAGAACCCAACAAGGTTCCCGACACCATCCTCTCACGCTGTCAGCGATTCGATTTCTCCAGCATCGCTGAAGCCTCAATCGCCGACCGGCTCCGCGAAATTGCCACCCAGGAAGGCTACACCGTCGCCGAAGAAGCCCTCGAACTGGTGGCTCGCCGAGCCCGCGGCTCAATGCGCGACAGCCAGTCACTCTTCGACCAGCTCCTCGCCTTCAGCGAAGGCACCGTCGCCGCCGAAGACGTTCACCGCATGCTCGGTACTGCCAGCGACGAACGAATGCTCGAACTGTTCTCCGCCGTCGTCAACCACCAGCCAGGCGAAGTCATCAGCCTGCTCGACAATTGCTTCAGCGCAGGTGTTCAGCCCGGTGAACTGCTCGACCAATGCATCGCCTACGTCCGTGACCTCATGGTCGTCCTCTCCGGCGGCACTGCAGTGGCACTCGCCAGCGTCGCGGATTCCCGCCGCGATCTCCTGAAAAAACATGGCACACAGCTCAGTATGCCCAGCGTCATGGCAGCCTTTCAGATCCTCGCCAGCGCTCGCTCACAGATGTTCCGCAGCACCTTCGCTCGCACCATCATCGAAATGGCCATGGTCCAGCTCAGCCTGCTGGAAAATCTCTCCGCCATCAGCGACCTGCTCTCCGGTCGACTCCCCGCGCTGCCCGAACACACACCCGCAGCAGCCCCCGGGACACCACCATCCCAGCCCCCAGGCACAACGCCCGCCACCGCCGAAAAAAAAAAGCCTCAGAGCTGACTCCTGAAAATTCGGAACACCACACACCCGAAACCACGGCAGTCGCTGAAACTCCGGTTCCCGCCACACCCGCTCCACCGGCCCCGGCACTCGAACTCTCCGACAGCACACTCCCACAAATCATGCAGCTCCTGCTGAAATCCGCAAAACTCACAGCCGTAGCCGGACTTCGCATGGCACGCTCACTGCAGCTCGCCGGACCGGCACGAGTCGAGTTTGTGCTGCCCGCTGGAGCTGAATTCGCCCGCAAAGCCCTCGACTCCGCAGAAAATCGCTCCTGGGTCGAATCGGAAATCCTGAGACTCACCGGAAAAACCGTGGCCGTCGGAATCCGCCTGGCACCGCCCGATCCCCCCGCCACACAGCCCCCCGAAACCGCCATCGATCCCGGCACCACTCCAACCCAAAACAACAAAGCCGGTACTCAGGCCAGCCGGACACCCCCGAATTCGCCCGCCGGAAAACCGCAGTCAGCCCCCGCCGGCAGCCAGCGTCGCGAAACACGCCGCGAACCTGATGAACCACCTCAGTCAAACCTCATCGGCGAAGTTGACCCCCGCCGCGACGCCTATGTCTGCCACGTCATCGAAACCTTTAACGCCACAGTGGTCCGCATCACGCACGCACCCGCCGCACGCGGCACCAACAGCGATCCCGCATCACCGTAAAGGAGACACCACATGTTCGAAGGACTGAAAAACCTCGCCAGCATCGCCAACATGACTCGCCAAAGCGGCGAAATTCAAAAGAAAATGGCCGAGCTGAAAGAACGTATCGGACGCATGGAAGTGGAAGGCACCGCCGGAGGTGATGCGGTGACCGTCCGCATCTCCGGCGACTTCCAGGTGCTCAATATCCACATTCACCAGTGGCTGGTCGAAGCACGCAATCAGCAGCTGCTCCAGCAACTCACTCAGGACGCCACCAACAACGCCATCCGGAAAGCCCGCGATATCGCTGCTGCGGAAATGGCCCGCGTGGCGGAAGAACTGAATCTGCCCGGAATGCAGGACGCTTTCGGGAAACTCATGGGCTGAATTTCCCGACACCACACACAACGACAACCCTCTCACACGCAGAAACTGGATGTCTGAAATGGCTCGACAGCCCGAAACTCAGGATCACCCCTACGGTCAGTCCGTCTCCAGACTCATCGATGAGTTCGGTAAATTGCCCGGAATCGGTCGCAAAACCGCCGAACGCCTCGCCAATCACATCCTCAATGTCTCCACCGCAGAAGCCACCGCGCTGGCAGATGCCATCCGCGATGTCAAAGCCGCAGTCCGCCGCTGCTCCATCTGCTTCAACCTCACCGAAGAACCCGTCTGCCGCATGTGCCGCGACCCGCGACGCGATCAGCACGCCGTCTGCGTCGTGGAACAGCCTCGAGATGTCGTCGCACTCGAATCCTCCGGTGTCTGGGGGGGCATGTATCACGTCCTCGGTGGCCGCATCGCTCCGCTCGAAGGCATCGGCCCCGAAGACCTCACGATCCACCAACTGGTGCACCGCATCCGCAAACAGGGTATCACCGAAGTCGTCATGGCCACCAACCCCACACTCGAAGGTGATGGCACCGCCCTGTTCATCACCAACCTCCTGCAAAATGACCCCGTCCGCATCACACGGCTGGCTCGAGGTATTGCGTCGGGCAGCGTTCTCGAATTTGCCAACCGCGAAATGCTGGCCGATGCACTCCGCGGACGACAGAAATTCTGATTCACATCCACGGCCCTGTCCCGGAACTGTCCCCGGTTCCGGTCCCCGGCCCCGATCGCCAGACCTCTCAAAACACGAACAGCACCGCCTGCAGACAGAAAATCACCAGACCCACCGCCAGCTTGGCCGCCATCCCAATCAAACGCCCCTTCATCGCCGCCGCGCCGATCTGCGCCCGCTGCTCAGGTTCCGTCCCCGCCCACGCTTCACCCAGCCACGCTCCCGCAAACGCACCGCCCGCAGCTCCCAGAATTGCCCCAATCACACCACCCACAAACGGTATCGGAAGCAGGACCGAACCCACCAGACTGCCCACCATCGACAATAACAACGACAGCAGCATCGCCCTGCGAGTCGCTCCGCGACGACTGGCCGCCGCAGAACCCAGCACAGTCTCCAGCACCTCCCCCAAAACCGCCAGAACACCCGCTGCACACACCGCCCACCAACCCGGACCACTCACACCGCCCGACAGCCACACCCAACCCGCCAGAGCCAGCACCATCAGCCAGTTCCCAGGCAGCATCACCAGTGACGCCGACAACCCCAGCATCTGCAACAACTGCAGCACCGCAAAAGACAGCCACCACGACAGACCACTCATCGAGCCACCATCGCCAGCTCTCCAACCGCCGACACCGCCTGCGCCAACTCAGACTCCGTCGTAAACTCACCCACACTCAATCGCACAGCCCCACCCGCAGACTCCGTTCCCAAAGCCCGATGAACCAGCGGAGCACAATGCAGGCCCGCTCGACAGCGGATCCCAAACGCCTGCTCCAGAACCATCGCCGCTTCATGAGCATCCAGGCCGGGCACCACAAAACTCACAATCCCGCAAATCTCGCCAGGTACACTCGGAGTCAGCAAACGCAGACCCGAAATTCGACCAAGCTCCGCCAACAGCCAGTCCGTCTTCGCCACCAGATTCGCTCGCAGTAACTCAGGAGTTCTCTCCAGAACCCAGTCCGCAGCCGCTCCCAGCCCCGCTATCCCCGGCATATTCAAATTGCCACTCTCAAACTTCTCCGGCATTCGTTCCGGCTGCGCCAGCAATTCACTCTCCGTTCCCGTTCCGCCAAACTTCAACGGTGAGACCAGATCCTCTCGACCCCCACGAAAAACCAGCACTCCCGTTCCCAGGGGGCCGCACAAACCCTTGTGCCCCGGCAACGCCAAAAAATCAGCCCCCAAAACATCCAGACTGCAAGGCCAGTGACCAGCCGTCTGCGCTGCATCCACCAGCACCAGGGCCCCCCGAGACGCTGCCATGGCCGCCAGCTCCGACACCCGCTGCACACGCCCCGTCACGTTCGATGCATGCGTCAATACCACCAGACGAACAGGACCCGCGTCCAGCAGTTGCTCCAGCTGCACCGCATCCAGCAAACCCGTACCGGCATCAAAACCCAGCAGATCCAGATGAATCCCCCGAGTCCTCTCGAGCCAGGCCAGCGGACGCAGCACCGAATTGTGGTCCAGCTCAGAAGCAATCACACGATCGCCCGCACTCAGCAATCCCAGCAGGACCGTGTTCAGACTCTCTGTGCACCCCGATGTCAGTACCACCTGACAAGGTGACGAGACTCCCAAAATCGCGGCCAGCGACAAACGACAGCGATGCACCAGCTGCGCCGCATCCACCGCTCCCGCATGTCCACCCCGACCCGCCGCACAACCCGACCGCAACCAGCCCTCTACCGCTCGAATGACGGATTCCGGGCGAGGAAAACTGGTCGCGGCGTTGTCAAAATACATGCCCGCTTCCCCATCACTGCCCCGGCAGCCACAACTGACCACCACCTGCAGCAGGAGCCTCCGCGGAGGAACCAGGCAACCACAATCCTCCACCAGACCCCGCACCACCCGCCAAACCGCCGTCCAGCTCCGACAACAAATCCGTCGCACCAACCGCCGTCAACTGATCTGCCAGCAACTCACGCAGCTCCGGAACCTTCATCAAATACTGGTCACGGAAACGATGCAGCAACGACTTCACTGCAGGATTCCGCACGTCGTCCAGCAAATACGACAAATGCCGAATGTCCAGCTCCAGGCGGATCCGGAACGCATCCGGACCTGTCACCAGACCACGCGCCCGGTCCAGCATGCTGCAGGCCAGCTCCAGATTGTTGGAAACCCGCGCCAGCGAGGCCCGCGTCTGACAGGCACTGACCGCTTCCGTCCAGTCCCCAAACTGGTTCTGCTCCAGCAGTCGGTCAAAACATCGCTCCGCCAGCCGCACATAACCCATCATCCCCAGACGACTGCCCAGCTCACGCAGATTCCCGGATGCCGTATCCACGTCAATCCGCCCCAGAGACAGCGAATTGAATGCACCCAGATGAGCACTGCCGTCAAACGGAAACGCCGCTCGCGGAGGCAGCTGCAAACGCTCAAATGTCACCGACTCCGCCGGATCCATGTCGCGACGACGCAGCAGATCATGCAGCACCAAAACCGCAGCCGTCAGGCACCGACGCAGCTCCGGAACACCGGCAGCCTCCAGCGGACTGCGATTGCCCAGCACTGCCAGTGGCTGACTCAGCCACACCTCAACACCCGCCGACATCCCCTCACCCAGCAGCCGACGATACTCCAGCGACGACATCTCGTCCGGACGCACATGCCGCAACTCGAACGGCAGCAACATCGGAGGCTCCGATGACACACGCTCCCGAACCTCCTCACCAGCAGACGTCACAATCAGGTCACCCAGCACCTCACGCAAAAACTGCAGCGATCGCTCCAGCAACGCTTCCGATGTCGTCACATCAATCCACGGCGATGAGATGTCCGAAGCCGCTGCCGCCTCCGCATCCACCACATCAAACACATCCAGATCCGCCAGAGATTCCGGCAATGCACTCAAACCCGTGGTACCCACCGGATCCTGCAGCAACACCACCTCCGACACATGATCCGTCCCCGGAAAATGCTCACAGTCCTCGTGATCGTGCGACTTCAAAAACCGCACATTCTTCGCGTCACGCAATCGAGAAACCAGCTCGGATACCGAACGCACCTGCAGCCGCGCCGTGACAACATAGACCCGCTCCTGACTCCACAGCTGGTCCACCATCTGCGCCAGCGCCTCAGCGTCAGTCGCCTGCTCAGCGTCAGTCAGCAACGTCGCCGCATGATGCAGTGATGATGCACCCTCACGATCACGACCGTCCCACAACTGACACAACCCCAGATTAAACCACACCGCACCTTCCGTCGGTAACTGGTCGGCCAAACGATTGTACAGAATCGACGCCGGTTCCCAGCAGCCCAGCAGACACAGCTTGCGAGCCCTCTGGTCCTGCAACACCACCTCGTCAGAACCGGCAATCGGCAGCAGACTCCACGTCGTCCTGCACATCGCCGGCAGATTGCGATCCCCCTCCACCGACATCAGACGCGACAGAACTGTCTGCTGAGTCTCCCCGCGAGATAACCGCAGAGACAGTGCCAGATGCTCACGACCCGCCAGAATCGAACCCCGCTGCAGCATCTCCATCGCCACTCGATACGCCAGACCTGCCACCTTCTCAGGATACTGACGCGAAGAAATCTGAAAGGCACGGTGCAGCAATCGACGAGTCGCCTCGAAACCCTCCCGCACCAGACGCAGCTCTGATACCAAAAGCAGCATCATCGGATGGTCCGGATGAGCCTTCAAAAAGTCGGCCCCCACCGCCACCGCATCGTTGTGCCGACGCAGGTCCAGCAAGACTCCCATCAGCTCACGAACCACTGATTCCTTGTCCGGAAACCTCTTCTGCAGAGTCCGCAGCAGCTCCAGAGCCACCTCCGGCTGGTTCTCACGCAGAGTACTGGCTCGGGATAACTCAGGCAGCACGTCCTGACAACAAAACTTCAGCTTCTTACCGCTGCCACAGATGCACAATGCGTATGAGTCAAGAGCCATACTTCCCGGTTCCCGTTTCCTGAACGTGTTTTCTGAAATCACCGGCTGATCCGGTGCTGTTGTTGCAATTCGACTGCTGTTTCATCGTGATTTCATGCGTCGCCAATGCCGAGACAGGCGCGCCGTGGGTGAGAAATCTAGCAGAAGCGGGGCGAATGTGGCAGTCCCAGCAGCCCCGCGTTCTCAGAAGAAGTGCGGAAAGCAAAACCCCCGCTCACCTGCACCACTACCGCAATCCGCGAATTTCGCCGTTCCTCTCAGTCCAACAGCGATTCCAACGGCAATCCCGCTCCCGCCACACATCCGCCACCGATACCAGACTCCAGACCCCCGGCTCGCATCCGCGCATGCTCAGACCACGGGCCGCGACTGTCAAACTGCAGATACTGACGCCAGTATTCCACCGCCTCAGACTCCCGACCCAGACGGTCCAGCAACTGCGCAAAACTCAGTAACACGTCCGGATTCGAAGGATGAATCGCCAGCGCAGCCCGCAATGACTCCTCCGCCGCCTCAAACTCCTCCAGCTCCGCCTGCAGACAACCCAGCTGCGACCAGGCTTCAATGAACTCAGGAGCCCACTCGATGGCACAGTAATAACGCTCCACCGCCGCCTCCAGCCGACCACCCCGATACAACGCATCCGCCAAATGAAAATTCACGTCCGCAGGATCCGGCTGCAGCGGCTCTTCACCACCACCCCAGCCCCCCGCACGCCGCACACCCAAACCACCCGACGCGCTGCCCAGTAAACACAAGGAACGCCGAAATACCGTCACCGCCTGCTCAAACTCCCCGCTCTCACTCAAACGACACCCCTCGTGAAACCACTCCTCCGCCGTCCACGGCTCCGACTCCGATCGCACGCCACCCGCCAAACCCGCAAATGACAACACCCCGCCCTCAGCAGCACCCGCAGCACCCGCCGGATCCCCCGCCCCCACAGACTCGCCATGCACACCACCAGCGCTGCCCAATTCACCACCCGACAGCGCCGCCGGCAGACCGGATCCACCCTCAAAATCCAGCAGACGCTGGCCCGTGCGAGGATTCAAAACGCCACGCTCGTCCCGCAGCAGGATCTGATCGTCATGCACCAGCAGATTCAGCTGCGCCAATGAACGATCCGTCCCCGCCAGCACCCGACTCAGCTCGCACAGACTCCGCTCAATCACCTCCGCCGAAACTCCCTCACCCAGCAAACCCGCCAGACGACGCGCTCCCGCAGCCTCCCGATAGTCAAACCACGGCAATCGCCCCACGGTCCGCACCGGACGCAACAGACCCAGTCGAGCCCACCGGCGAATCAAACGCACAGGGACGTTCAGCATCCGACTGAGCATCGCCGGAGTATGCGCGCGGCGAATCTCGTCCCGACGCTCATCCAAACCCAGCATCTGCAGCCAGTCAGACTCCGCCACGATCCGGATCCCCGCACCCTCCGCCACCAGCTGCAATGCCTGCCGCAGCTTCACCGAAGCACGACCGTCGTCCTCCAGCGCCCAACCCTCCTCACCAATCACCAGCAGTGTCGTCCCCTGACTCAGCGCCTGCACACCTCGACCACCCGCCCGCTCCACCAGCTCCAAAGCTGCCTTGTGAGTCATCGAGGCCAGTGTCCCCGTAAAGGACACCACCTGCCCCGACAGCACACGCTGAACCACCACTTCTGTTGCTGCACTCAGGTTCACGATTTTGCCCGCTTCGCCGATCCCATCCCGCGGAATTTCCATACCCCCAATCAACGAAGATATCGTGACCGCAGGGCAAAAGGTAGCATCCTCGGGCAGTCAACGGGGTAAAGACTCAGGGTTGCCTCACCAACGCCGGCAAAACTTACCGCCGCTGCCATCCAGAACACAGACAGGACATCTGTACACATGTCAAATCCCGCCAGCTCACAGCAGTCCCCCATCCAGGCCAGCGACCCGCAACTGTGGGCCGCCCTGTCCGCTGAACGCCGCCGACAGGTCGACGGACTCGAACTGATCGCCTCCGAAAACTACACCAGCGCCGCTGTCATGGAAGCCGCCGGCACCGTCCTCACCAACAAATACGCCGAAGGCTACCCCGGACGACGCTACTACGGCGGCTGCGAAAATGTCGATGTCGTCGAAAATCTGGCGCGGGATCGAGCCTGCCAGCTGTTCGGCGCAGAACACGCCAACGTCCAGCCGCACGCCGGCTCACAGGCCAACATGGCCGTCTACATTTCCGCGCTCGAACCCGGCGACACCATCCTCGCCATGGACCTCGCTCACGGCGGACACCTCACCCACGGAATGCACCTCAACTTCAGCGGAAAACTCTACAAAACCGTGCACTACGGTGTCCGCAGGGAAGACCACCTGATCGACTTCGATCAGGTCAGCCGACTGGCACAGGAACACAAACCCCGCATGATCATCGCCGGAGCCAGCGCGTACCCGCGCGAAATCGATCATGCCCGCTTCGCCGAAATCGCCCGCTCCGTCAATGCCCTCTTCATGGTCGACATGGCACACTACTCCGGACTCGTCGCCGCCGGAATCCACAACAGCCCCGTACCCGTGGCCGACTTCGTCACCTCCACCTCACACAAAACCCTCCGCGGCCCACGCTCAGGCTTCATCCTCTGCCGCAAAGAACACGCCGCCGCCGTCGATAAAGCCCTCTTCCCCGGCATCCAGGGCGGACCACTGATGCACATCGTCGCCGCCAAAGCCGTCTGCTTCGCTGAAGCCCTGCACCCCGACTTCCGCACCTACGCCGAACAAATCGTCGCCAATGCCCGCACCCTGGCCGATGCACTGCTCGCCGGAGGACTCCGACTGGTCTCAGGCGGCACCGACAACCATCTCATGATGTGCGATGTCACCGCCGTCGGACTCTCCGGAAAAATCGCCGAACACGCACTCGACCACGCCGGCATCACCGTCAACAAAAACATGATCCCCTGGGACACCCGAAAACCCATGGACCCCAGCGGTATCCGCATCGGCACCGCCGCGCTCACAACCCGCGGCATGAAAGCCGACGAAATGAAACAGGTCGCACACTGGATCCTGCAAACCCTGAAAGTTCACGATAACCCCGCAGCACTGGAAAATATCCGTCAGGAAATCGCCCAGTTCGCACAGCACTTCCCGGTCCCAGGCATCGCCACAGCAGGCTGATACCCGCCGACAGCCAGTCAGCACACCGGACAGTCAGCCCGAATACTCACGGCACCGCCGCAGCCAGGCACAGAAAATCCGCGCCGGCCTATCGGGTTTTCCGAAGGTACGGCTTTTTTTTCTCAAAATGCACTTCCATTTTCAGAATCAGAAGTCACAATTTTGAATTAACGCCTGCGCGCACGAACGCTGACAGGACGGGGCTGGTTAACCTTGGCTACCGAAGCCTGCAAACACGGCAGCTTTCAGTATAACCAGCCCCCTCCTGTCAGCGTTTTTCATTTCACATACCCCGTTAAACACGACAGCTGAAAAATGGCGTCGGGGAAATTTCAAAGAAATTTGAAATTCGAAAAAACCTACGTCACACCCACAAAAATCAGCGGTTTTTTCATCCTCAGAAATCCCGAAATTCACCGACACCCGACAAAAAAACCACGGCAGCGCGAACTGCCGTGGCTGGTGTACCCAGGATCGACCGAGGCCCGCAACGCAGCACTGCGTCACAGCACCTTCGTGACACCCGGAGTCGCAATCGTGTAGGACAGGTCCGCGTTCGGCAACACCGGCGGCTTGTCGTCAAAACTCCGGAAGGTCTCCACCGGAGAAATCACCAACGGTGACGTCAGTGCGTCCTGCCAGCTGACCTCACGACCCGAATACGTCGCCATCCGACCCAGAATCGATGTCATGCTGCTGTACGCACCATACTCGCCCTCCGCCGGAATGTCGCCCTTCCGAATCGCCGCAAACAAATCATGATGCTCCTGCTGCCAGCCGTCGTGCAGGTTCTTCCGCTTGCCACCCTCGGCCTTCGGATACTCCCACGTCAGCTTGCCCTTCGCATCAAAAATCTGACCGTCGCCAATGTTGCACCACCCGTTCGCACCATGCGCATACTCAGAAACGCTGTTCCAGCAGTTCCCAATGTGGCGGCACTGACTCAGCAGCACAGAACGATCCCCATCCTTCTCGTAGGTAAATTCCACGAAATGATGGTCGTAAATCTCGCCGTACTCCTTGCCGGTTCGCACCTGCCGGCCACCCTGGCCCTGCGCCATCGTCGGATAGCCGTCCATCAGCCAGTTGATCACGTCCAGGTTGTGAATGTGCTGCTCAGTGATATGGTCGCCGCACAGCCAGTTGAAGTAGTACCAGTTTCGCATCTGGTACTCCATCTCCGACTGCCCCTCCTTGCGCGGACGCACCCACACGCCCTCGCCGTTCCAGTACGCTCGAGTCGCCACGATGCGACCAATCGCACCGTCCTGCAGACGCTTGATCGTCTCGATGTAAATCGGCTCATGCCGACGCTGCAAACCCACCGCCACCGCCAGATTCTTCTTCTTCGCAGCCGCAGCAGCGTCCACCACCTTCCTCACACCCGCCGGATCCACCGCCACCGGCTTCTCCATAAACACATGCTTCCCGGCATTCACCGCTGCCTCAAAATGCAGCGGACGGAAGCCCGGCGGAGTCGCCAGGATGACCAGATCCACGTCCTGCTCAAGCACCTTCTGAAACGCGTCAAATCCCACAAATCGACGGTCCTCAGGCACGTCCACCTTCTCACCGTGCTGCCGGGACAGAGTATTCACGGCGCTGTTCAGATTGTCCTCAAACGCGTCCGCAACCGCCACCAGCTTCGTCGGTCCGGCCGTGTTCATCGCCTGGTCCGCCGCACCCCGGCCACGACCACCACAGCCAATCAAACCAATCCGAATCGTTTCATCCGCACTGACATGCGCCGCACGCACAGGATTCAAACCAGCCAGCAGCGACGCACCCGCCGCCACCTTCGCAGTATCCTGCAAAAATCCACGACGCGAGCCTTCCGAGTTCTTCGACATCTTGCAATTCCAGTCAGTCTGAGGTGGGAAAACAGGAAAATTCGGGCAAACCCATGTCGCCTCTATCGGCATCCATGCTACGCACCACCGCCCGTTTCCGCAATTCCACGACACCCCCAATTCATCATTCACCCCCCGACCGAATCAGTTTCGCCAGATCCTGAGTCGACAAACGACTGGCCGCATCCGTCCCGCTCAACACCCCGTCCACCAGATCCCGCTTCTCCTCGTGCAGCGACAAGATCTGCTCCTCCACCGTCTCCTTCGCAATCAGCCGATATACCACCACCGCACGCTCCTGACCCATCCGATGAGCCCGGTCCGTCGCCTGATCCTCCACCGCCGGATTCCACCACGGATCCATGTGAATCACATAATCCGCCGCCGTCAGATTCAACCCCGTGCCCCCCGCCTTCAGCGAAATCAGAAAGACATCCCCCACACCGCCCTGAAATGACTCCACCAGCTCCTGACGACGGCCCGCCGGAGTCGATCCGTCCAGATACTGATACGTCACTCCCGCGTCCTCACACTCCCGACGAATCAGCTCCAGATGCGATGTGAACTGACTGAACACCAGCGCCCGATGACCACGCTCCTTCAACTCCAGCAGCTTCTCTCGCAATAACTGCAGCTTCGACGAGCCCTGACTCCAGGCCCCGTCCACCAGCTTCACATGACACGCCAACTGCCGCAATCGCAATAACAAAGCCAGCACCTGCAATCGCTGCTCATTCCCCAGTCCTCCGGATCCCTGTTTCCTGTCGCCACCCCCGCCACCCCCGTCACTCCCCGCTCCCGCCGCCGCACCACCGTCCGATAACTCGTCCAGCTTCGCCATCGCCGAACGCCGCGCCTGCTCGTAACGCTCACGCTCCGCCGCCGACAACTCCACCAGCAAATTCACCTCCGTCCGCTCCGGCAGCTCCAGCAGCACATCCCGCTTCGCCCGACGCAGCAGAAACGGCGCAATCACCCGCGCCAAAGCCTCGCGACGCTCTCCACTCCCCTCACGCTCTATCGGCTGCGCAAAACGCCGCCGAAACTGCTCCCACGCACCCAGCACACCCGGAGCCACCACGTGGAAAATACTCCACAATTCCCCCAGATGGTTTTCCATCGGAGTCCCCGTCAGGGCCACCCGCCAGTCCGCCCGCAACTGCCGCACCGCCACCGCCGTCTTGCTGTTGCTGTTCTTCACGTTCTGAGCTTCGTCCAGCACCAGCGTGTGCCACTCCCGACGCTCCAGACGCTCCACATCACGCAGCGCCAGCCCATAACTGCAGATCACCACGTCGCCAGCACCCACACCCTCCGCCACCGATTCCCGATCCGCTTCCCGATACAACACCACACGCAACCCCGGAGCAAAACGCTCACACTCCCGCTGCCAGTTGAAGCCGAGAGACGTCGGAGCAATGATCAGGGCCGGCCCGCCCGCCGCTCGAGCCACCAGCAGGGCCAGCGTCTGCACCGTCTTCCCCAAACCCATGTCGTCCGCCAGCACACACCCAATCCCCCACGCCGCCAGCCGACTCAGCCAGCGATATCCCTGCAGCTGATAATCCCGCAGCTCACCCCGAAATCCTCCAGGCAACTCCGCATCCAGCTCCCGCGAATCCCGCAATCGCTGCAGACACTGCTGCCACTGCCGATCCATGCCCACCGCCACACTCGCCGACTCCAGCTCCGCCACCACAGGCGCCGCCGCCGGATCCAGCTGCAGCCCACCACGCACCTCCAGACTCACATCGTGCAAACGACGCAGCATCCGCAGAATCTCACCCTCCACCAGAGCCCACTGACCCGGCAAAACCTCAATCAACCCGTTCACCGGCTCATTCGACAACCCCGGCAACACCTCCCGCAATGACAACTCACGACTGCCAAACTGCACCACACCGTCCAGTCCAAACCAGTCCCGCTTGCGCTGCACCCGCACCTGCACATTCTGCGCCGTCATCCGGCCCAGCAGCTCCATCCGCACCGTCGATTTCCGATGCCATAACACACGCAGCACGCCCGCACCATGCAGCGCAGCACTCGACTGCACAATCCGCTGCACCTCCCCGGCATCCACATGCCGCCACACCCAATCCCGCAGCACCCGACCACCACTCAATCCCAGCTCCACCGAAAGCCGCTGAGCCTCTCCCTCCTCCCACTCCAGATCTCGCAACAAAACACTGCCAGCCTCGTCACCGCTGCCCGCACCGTCTCCCCCCGTCGTCAGCCGCACCCGCCGGGAACCCGCACCCGGGAAATGCAGATTGCCACCCGAGTCCGCCAGACACAAGGTACTGTCCAGTTCTCCCCCCTCACGCATCTGCAGCAACAGCGCCGGCTGCAATCGCACAGGACGCTCCTCACCACCCTCCGGCAAATGCACATCCATCCACTTCTGCGCTTCATGCACCACATCCCACAACACATCCTGCTCACCCTCACCAAAAATCACACCCTCCCAACCCACACGCCGAAACAAACCCGGCCAGGCACCCTCCAGACGCACGACCGCCACCCGCAGCCGCTGCAGATTCACCCCCAGCAGGCCACCGTCCAGCTCATACAACCGAATCCCGCCCTCGTCCCCGCTCTCCCCCAAAAAACGACTCAGTGATGTCGTCAGCCGTAACCCCTCCGCCACAGACTCCACCCACAGCTCCGGCTTCAGTCGCTCCAAAGCCGCCGGCAGCCGATTCACCTCCAGCTGACCCGTCCCCACCAGCAACTCCAGCGCCGGTCGCAGAACCGTCCGCGGAGTCCTCCAGAAAGTCACCGGAAACATCTGCTGCAACCTGCGGTCAACCTCAGACAAATCTTCAGCAGACTGCCCTTGAAACGTCTCCATCAGCAACTCCCGATCCGCCACCCACCGCCGCCCCTTCTCCACATACAGCACCGGCCGCAAATCCGGCACCCGCTCCAGATCCGACATACTCACCGTCAGATTCCAGCCAAAACGCACCCGCGGTTTGTCCACAACGGAAAAGCTCTCAGGAGTCTCCAAAGGAGCAGACTCACGCGACTTCTGCGCCAATGTCCGCAAATGCTCCAAAAATCGCTTCCGCTCACGCTCCGCCACCGTCTGACCATACACCGCCACCTCAAACTCCGAACCGGCCGTCTTCAGCTGATAGTCCAATGCTGCCGCCAGACATCCCAGATGCTGACACACACGATCCGAACCACAACTGCACAATGTCAGCGTCCGCCCGCTCCGCCGCTCAAACAACAGCCCGCAAACAAACGTCTCAGCCCCCTCACCCACCTGACCCACCGCCGCACAGTTCGGATCAACCTCCCGCAGACGCACCCCCTGACGCTGACGAAACAGCGTCCAACTCCCACTCCCCGCACTCCGCCCCGCACGTGACTGCTCACTCACCCGCGCCAACACCTGACGCCAGACTTCCAAACGCTCCCGACCAGCCGGCAACACATCCGCATCACTCACCTGTGCCAACTGCTTCAATGTCTTCAGCACCGCCCGCGGATCCAGCAGCCGCCCCGCTCCAGACTCCCCCGCCGCATCCGACTTGCCCGCCACTCCTGACTTGCCACCACCCGCAGGCCTGGCCCCCCCCGCAGACTTGCCCCCGGCATCCGGCACCGGCGACCGGCCAGCAGCCCCCGCCTCCGTCGCCTTCAGGTCCTCAGCCAGCCCCCATGACGCACCAGCCGCCTTACCCCTCTTCCCACCCCGACCTGCATTCGCCATCACACTCACCATCCCGCAAAAAACTGGTCCGCACAAATATCCGACTGCATCTTCGCAAACACCCCGCGAACGACAACCCACCACCCTCCCTACTTCCCAAAATCTCCCGGCACCCCGAGCAATCAAGATCAACAACACGCCCCTCGCCCTCAAACCCGCAGCCACGCACTCTCGCAGAATTCGTATCGCTCGCAGATCAATCCCACGCTCAGCCACCTCACCACCGCCCATACACCACGACACACCACCAAATGCGCCCCCGCACTGCCAATTTGCCCCGGCAATTCCCTTCCCCACCCCGACAAAAAGCAACATAATGCCCAAACCACCACCCACCACCCACCACCCACCACCCACCACCCACCACCAACCACCAACCACCAACCACCAACCACCAACATGCTCACCCTCCTCTCCAGATCCGATCTCGCCGCCGCCGATGTCGTCGCCGGTACACGCCACCAGACCCATCTGGCTGTGCACTTCCGCCGACCACACCCGGATTCCCCCGGACAACTGCTCCCCGACGCCCCCGGTCGCTACCTGATTGCCTCACTCACCAAACCCATCGTCTCACTGCTCGCCGTACAACTGGCCGCTGCCGGCCGACTCTGGCTCAACGAACACCTGCGAACATTCCGCCCCGACTTCCGCCGCGGACCACTCCGCACCATCACCCTCCGACACCTCCTCACACACTCCTCCGGACTCCCGGACATGCTGCCGGAAAATGAACAGCTCCGTGCCGCACACGCCAGCGTCGCCGACTTCGCCGCCGCAACAGCCACCCAGGATCCCGCCTTCCAGCCCGGATCCGCCATCAGCTACTGCAGCATGGGCTTCGCACTGCTCCAGCACGTCATCGAACTCACCGCAGAACAACCACTGCCACAACTGCTCCGCGAAACACTGCTCAGCCCCCTCGGAATGCACAATTCGTGGCTGGGACTGCCCGCCGAAAATGCCCCCGAACTGCTCGCTCACAGCCTCCCCTGCGAATTGCCACCCGGCCAGTCCCCCCACACCGACTGGCACTGGAACAGTTTGTACTGGCGAACCCTCGGGGCACCCTGGGGCGGCATGACCTCCACCGCCACAGATCTCGGCAGACTGCTCGGCTGCATCGCCGACAATGGCCGACTCCCCGACGGCCGGCAACTCATTTCGCCCGCCGTCATCTCCGCCAGCCTCAGCAACCAAACCCGCTGCATGGCCTCCCTGCCCGCCGCAGACCGCGAAACTCGACCATGGGGACTCGGCTGGCGACTCAACTGGCCCGACCACCACGGCTGCTTCAGTGATTTCCTGCCGGAATCCGCCGCCGGGCACTGGGGAGCCACCGGGACGCTCATGTGGGTCGACCCGCTCTCCGGTCGCTGGTGCGTCATTCTCACGAATCAGCCGTTCGAACGCAGCCAGCGAGTCATTCAGCAGTTGTCCAACCTGATTGCCGCAACCGGGAATTCCAGCTAAGCTGCGAACTCCGCACTTCCGCGGCGGGTCACAATACTCATGAGCCCCAATGACGGTCGTTCCCTCGAATCGCTGATTCTCAACAAACTGCTGGCCGTGGATTACCAGCCAGTGACGCCCGGAGTCCTTGCGCGGCAGCTGCAGCTGTCGCGTGATCAGGGCGACGAATTTCGCGAAACCCTGACACAGCTCCTCGAAGCCGGCCGCGCCCGCCAGGACAAACACGGTCGCATCAAACCCCGCGGCTCCACCGGCTCAGCCACCGGCATTGTCAAACGAATCAACAGCGGCGCAGGCTGGGTCATCCCCCAGCAGCCGCTGCCGGAACTGCACGGCGGCGACATCTATATTGCCTCCCGCGACCTCGGCGATGCCCAGTCCGGGGACGAAGTGCAGGTCCGCCTCACCTCCAGACGGCGGACCGGAGGCCAGCGGTGCGGCATCGTCGAAAAGGTCCTGAAACGAGCCACCTCCACGTTCGTCGGAACCTGGTTTGAACAGGGTGGGCGAGGCTATGTGCGGATCGATGGCAGCCAGTATCCCGACCCGATCCTGATCCCGGACAGTGGCGCACGCGGGCCGCGGCGCGACGACAAGGTTGTCATCGAAATGCTGCGGTTTCCTTCCGAACGTCGTGCCGGGGAAGCCGTCATTACGCAAATCCTCGGCAAACGCGGTGATCCCGGCATCGACACCAAAACCGTCATTCACAGTCTTGGCCTGCCCATCGAATTCCCGGAACCAGCACTCGCTGAAGCCCGCGCCGCAGCCACACGTTTCGATGAAGATCAAATCGCCGACCGCACCGATCTGACCGGTGAAACCATCATCACCATCGACCCGTCGGATGCCCGTGACTTCGATGACGCCATTTCGCTCACCCGGTCAGCGGATGGGACGTGGCACCTCGGAGTCCATATTGCGGATGTCTCAACCTTTGTCACACCCGGCAGCGAGCTGGATCAGGAGGCTCAGAAGCGAGGCACCAGTGTCTACCTGCCCGGACACGTGATTCCCATGCTGCCCGAACTCATCAGCAATGGACTGGCCAGTCTCCAGCAGGATCAGATTCGCTGGACGAAGTCCGTGTTTATCGACATCAGTCCCGATGGATCGGTCCTCGGTTCAGATTTCGAAAACGCAGCCATCCGCAACTGTCGGCGGTTTGCCTATGAAGAGGTGATGCCGCTGATTCGCCAGCCGGACAGCGCGGCAGCACGGCGGGAAGATCCCCGGGTGATCCGGCTCCTGCAGCAGATGTTTGAACTGGCGATGCTCCTGCGCCGCCGTCGCACGGAACACGGGGCGCTCCAGATGGGCATTCCCGAAGTCGAAATTGATTTTGACAAAGACGGGCATGTGACGGGTGCACACGAGCGTCATCATGATGAAAGCCACGAAATCATTGAAGAGTTTATGCTGCTGGCCAATATCACGGTGGCCCGTGCGCTGACCACTCACAGGATCCCGTTTTTGCGGCGAGTGCACGGGGATCCGGATGAACTGCGAATGACCAGCTTACAGCAGTTTGTCACCGGACTCGGCCTGACACTGCGAAAGCCTCAAAGTCGCCACGAATTGCAGCAGCTTGTGCGAAAGGCAGCGGGGCAGCCGATCGAACGAGCCGTCAATTTTGCGTTGCTGCGAGCCATGAAGCAGGCTGAATATTCTCCGGAAGACCTCGGGCATTATGCCCTCGCGGAAGAAGACTACTGTCACTTCACCAGTCCGATTCGACGCTATCCCGATTTGACGGTACACCGGCTGATCGAGCAATTGATCCGGGACCGCAAACAGCCGCAGCCGGCGTTTTCAGAACTCGTGCAACTGGGACGGCACTGTTCGTTTACGGAACGCCGGGCGGAACGCGCCGAGCGGGATTTGATCCGCATCCGACTGCTCCGATTCATGAGCACCCGAGTGGGTCAGGAGATGGACGCGATCATTACGGGCGTCGAGAGTTTTGGGATCTTCTGTCAGGGGATTGCGATCCCGGCGGAGGGCATGCTGCATGTGTCCGGGATGGGCGAAGACTACTGGGAATTTGACCCGGTCGGCCGCAGTCTGACAAACACCCGCACACGCCGACAGCTGCGGCTGGGTGATCCAATCCGAGTCATCATTGCGGCGGTCGACATTGACCGTCGACAGCTGGACCTGGCACCAGCCGGAAATTCGAACCGACGTACCGCACGAACAGCCAGCAGCGTCCCCGCCGGCCGCCCCGGCCCATTGCCGCCTCGCGAAAACTCAGACGGCAGGAAACCAGCCGGCAGCGGAAAAAACGGCTCAAAACAATCGGCCAAAGGGAAGCAGCCCGGCAGCCCCTCCGGAACTTCCGGAAACACCAGCGGTCCCAAACGAAATGGCGAATCCCCAGGCAGCCGCAACTCCCCGACCAGCAGGAAACGCAGCGACCAATCCCGCCGCCGCCGCTGA
>VFQT010001149.1_pt1 | contig 33570 bp, 25 predicted proteins | sample 3512381 | NCBI WGS metagenome assembly VFQT01 (sample SAMN10412376, study PRJNA504923) | tailings metagenome | isolation source: Relicate 2 Philex TSF3 active mining site | place: Philippines: Tuba, Benguet | collected 2017-08-29 | reverse complement strand
CAGCAAGGGTCAGGGCCATCACATCGCCACCGGCGGCGATGCGATCGAGGGGCCGGGCTTCTTCATACCGATCACCATCGTCGACAATCCGCCCGAAGACAGCCGCATCGTGCAGGAGGAACAGTTCGGTCCGGTTCTTCCCCTGCTTCGCTTCGAGACGGTGGAGGAGGCGCTGGCGCGCGCCAATGCCAGCGAATATGGCCTGGGCGGCACCATCTGGAGCGGCGACGCTGATGCCGCGCAGGCGATCGCGGACCGCCTGTCCACCGGCACGGTCTGGATCAACGAACCGCCGAACCTCAATCCGACCGTGCCGTTCGGCGGCATGCGGCAATCCGGCATCGGCGTGGAGAACGGTCGCGAGGGGCTCATGGAATACACCGCCTCGAAAACGATCGCGACCCGCAAGCCGCAGCCGGCGCCCGCGAGCTGAGTCCGGCATGATGACAGCGGAAGGGGCGGCACTGTGACGTACGAAGCAATCCGGCTGGAGATCGAAGGCCCTGTCGCCACGATCACGCTCCATCGCCCCGAGCGAATGAATGCGTGCACGGAGCGGATGATGGACGAGGTCGCCGACGCGCTTGACCGTCTGGGCGACGCCCGCGTGGTCGTCCTGACCGGCGCAGGGCGGGCGTTCTGCTCCGGCGCGGATCTTCAGGACGGGGCGCAGGACACCTCGCCGGGAGATACCGTGTATCGGCGGCTCAGCCGGCATTACAGCGGCACGCTGCTGAAGATCGCGCGGCTGCATCTGCCAGTCATCACCGCCGTCAACGGCCCGGCGGTAGGGATGGGTTGCTCCCTGGCGCTGTGCGGCGATCTCGTCATCGCCAGCGAACGCGCGTTCTTCCTGCAAGGCTTCGTCAATGTCGGACTGGCGCCGGACGGCGGATCGAGCTGGCTGCTCCCCCGCCTGATCGGCCGGGCGCGTACGATGGAGATGATGATGCTGGGCGAAAGGATACCCAGCCGACAGGCGGCCGAATGGGGCATGATCTACAAGAGCGTGAGCGAGGAAGAGTTCGCAGCCGAGGTCAACGCGGTCGCGACCCGGCTGGCGAACGGCCCCACCTTGGCGATCGCTTCGATCCGCCGGCAGGTGGCGGCGGCACTGGAATCAGACTACGCTACCGCCCTGATCGCCGAGGCGGAAGGGCAGCGCGACGCGATGCGGACCCGCGATTTCGCGGAGGGCAAGCGCGCCTTCGTCGAAAAGCGCAAGCCGGTGTTCGAGGGGCGCTAGAGTCTGTTCCCGTTATAGTTCAGGCCGCCAAGACCGTTTGTGTCGAGCGAAGTCGAGACAACGGCGCCAAGTGTCTCGACTTCGCTCGACACGAACGGGATGGAATAATTCGAGTGGAACAGGACGGGCGCTGACCACCCGCCCCGTTCAGTTTCCGGTCGCGATCAAACCGGCACCGGCTCCTGTTTCACCCGCTCGCTTGCCGGAACCATGCGCGGGTCGCCCATGGCGCCGCGCTTCTCACGCGGCTTGGTCACAAAATCGGCAAACTCGATATCAATCCCGGCCGGCCAGCTCCGCTTTTGCGGGTCGGAGATGCGGGTGCGCAGAATTCCCAGCCCGCTGATCTGCTGCACGACATCGTCGCCGTCCTGCAAAGGCCCCAGCCCTTGCCGGTTGCATCCGGTCGCGATGATGTCGCCGGGGACCAGCGTGTTGTAGGCCGAGGCCTTGGCGATCAGGGTCGGAATCCGGTGCGCCATGTCGCTGGTGTTGTAGTCCTGCCGCAACTCGCCGTTGGCCCACAGCCGGACCTGCAGGTCGTGAGGGTCGGCGATTTCGTCGGCGGTGGTGATCGCCGGACCGATCGGGGCGAAGGTGTCCCAGTTCTTCTGCGTAAAGAAGGAGATCTTGCCATTCAGCAGCAGACCGCGCGCCGAGCCGTCCTGCACGATCGTATAGCCGAACACATAGTCCATCGCCTCATCGACTGAAACGTTGGAGCAGGTCTTGCCGATCACCACCCCCAATTCGAGCTCGTGATGGACGATCGTCACCTCGGTATCGGGCAACACCATGGTGTCACCGTCGCCGATGATCGCCGAAGGGGACTTATGAAAGAATTCCAGATCGCTGATATTGTCCGGAATGCCTTCCATGTAGTTGGCGGCGGCGCACAGGATCTTGGACGGGCGCGGCAGTGGCTGGCGCAGGCGCACCGACCCCAGCGGACGGACCTCGCGGCCGTTCACAAAGGACTCCAGCTTGGGCCGGTAATCGTCCCATCCGGCGATCAGCGCCTCCATCATCGCCTGGGGCCCGCAGCGCGAGATATCGGCGACCGCATCGGAAATATCGACGATGCCGTTCGCGGTAATCACGCCGGGACGAAAATCATCGAACAGAGCCAGCTTCATCTTTTCTCTCCCGCCAGGGTGCGATCTGCGGACCGCCATTCGCGCGCGCGGCCGCCGAACTTCACATCGTCCATGGGTGGCGGCGCGCTTACCGGCAAGTCAGGAAACGTGGCGTTCCGATCAGAAAAGCTGCGCGTGCGGCCGGCCAATGGTCATGGCACGGTCACGAGACCAGGCACCTCGACCTCGTACGCCAGCAAATGCGCGAGGAACAGACGACTGGCGCCCAGCAGATGCTCCTGGCTGCGGACGCATGCCATCAGCTTACGGCTGGCCCAGACCTCGCCCAGCGGACGGACCGCTATCTGCCCCGCCTTCGCCTCCGGCGTCCCGTAGGCGGCAATCGCGGGAACGATGGCGACGCCAAGCCCGGCCGCCACGAGCTTGCGAACGCTCTCGAAGCTCGCCGCGTGCGCGCGCTCGACCATCGACTTGCCCAGCGCATTCGCCTCCCGGCGAAACCGGCCGAGCAGCACGTTGTTGCGATGCATGTTGATGAAGGGATAATCGCACATCTCGGAAAAGAGCACCTGCTCGTTCCGCGCCAGCTCATGGTCGCTGGGCAGGATCGCGGTGAGATCGTCGGTGCCCCACGGGATGAAGACCAGATCGTCGGTCTCGATCGGCCCGGCGACGAGCCCGATGTCCGCCGCCCCGATGCGGATCGAACCCGGGATTTCGTGGCTGGACATCTCGTCGATGCGAACGTCGATATTCGGATGCTCGCGCGCGAATGAGGCGACGATGTCGGGCAACAGCGTCGATCCCACCGAGGAATGAGTCTGGATGCGGACGTGGCCCGTGGTGCCTTCGCGCTGATCGTCGATGTCGCGCAGCATGAGGTGCAAACGGTCCACCACCGCCTGTACATGGTCGAACACCACGCGGCCGACCGCAGTCGGCATCACCCGCCGGTCGCGGCGGTCGAGCAGCATCACTCCCAAACGGCCCTCCAGCTCCGAAATCCGCCGGCTGACGGCGGAAACGGCGATATTCTCCCGCTCGGCGGTCCGCGCGAAGCTCCCTTCCTCGACCACCGCGACGAACAGCCGCAGCGTGACCAGATCGATGCCGTTGATGGTCAGCATCGCGCGCGGCGCGGGCTCAAGCGTGAAGCGGTATTCTGGCGCTTGCGCCTCTGCCTTCGAACACGTCGGTCGCACGCGATCCGTTTCCGCCTTGCTCAAGCGCCTCTCTCCTTGTCCGTCGCGGCTTCTGCCGTCGTACGCATGACCTATACTAAAAATCGCGATCGGCGCGCTTACGAAATTACTCCGCCGGCGCGGTTCACGAGGCTGACGGGGCATGGGCCGGCAACCCGAATCAGCGGGTTCCCCGATGGAAAAGGATGCGCAATAGAGGGCGCATGAAAGCTACCACGAAAAAGACCACGCGCGCCGGTGCGGCAAAAGCGCGGAAGCCCCGGCCAGCGCCCAAGCCTGAGGATACGAACGCGGACATACCCGACGCCAACAACGGCAGCCGCGCGACACTGGTGGGGTTGTCGGTGCTTCAGGCGATCGCGCGCGAGCGGCGTCCGATGCCGCTTCGCGACGTCGCGCTTGCCAGCGGGCTGACCGCGAGCCGCGTCCACCGCTACGTCTCCAGCCTGGTCGCGGCCGGTTTCGTGCAGCAGGATCCGGCCTCGGGCCATTACGCGCTGGGCGAGGCGGTCATCGAACTCGGACTGCTGGCGCTCGGCCAGCTGGACCCGATGCGCATCGGTATCGAAGCGTTGGTCGCCTGCAGCGAGGCAACCGCCGCCGATTGCCATCTTTCGGTCTGGGGGACCTTCGGCCCGACGGTCGTGCGTTGGCAATCGGGCAAGGACGGTCACCAGTTTCGGATCGAGGAGGGCCGTGTCCTCCCCATTCTCTGGTCAGCCACGGGCCGGGCGCTGATGGCCCATCGCGACATCGGCGAGCTCTGGCCGCTGCTCCAACAGGAAATCTCGGTCTGGAACAAGGCGAACCCCGACCGGCGGATCACCCGGCGGCTGCTGGAGCAGATGTGCAAGGAGATCCGCAACCACGGGCTGTCGGCTTCGATGCCGGGCATCGACGAGAGCCATATCTTCGAGCCGGAATTCCCGCGAACCTACCGCCTGGAAATCGGCACGGTCGCGGTACCCATCATGGATCATCTCGGGCGGGCGCCGATGGCGCTAACCGTCTTCACCACCGATCCGGACAAGCCCTATCGCAAGCTGATCGACGATGCCCGGCACGCCGCCTATTCGGCTTCGCGGCGGCTGGGGGCGCATGATTGACCGCTGACGAGCTGACCGGCTGATCAGCCCTCGGACTATGCGGCCGTGATCGGGCAGGCCTTGGCAATCGACGCGACTTCGCCGAACATCGCCTGCGTTTCGGCCAGATCCGGGAATAGCGGATAGGCATGGACGCTGCCCGCAGCCATCGTGAGCGTGACTTTGCCACCCGCCGCCGTGATCCGTTCGGCGCAGAGCCGCGCGTCGTCGACCAGCGCTTCGGCCTCGGCAGCATAGATGTGGACCGGCGGCAGGCCGCTCAAATCCCCGGCGATAGCCGCGATCGCGGGATCGTCAGGCTCGTGATCCTGGATATAGGCGCCGGTCGCCTGCAGCAGTCGCCGCGATGACAGCCACGCCTCGGTCCGCGCATTCGCATCGATCGCGGGCGACTGCATGTCGTAGCGCAGGAAGGGCGAAAACAGCATGAGCGCAGTTGGCTCCCCCGCCCCTTCATCGCGCAGTTGCTGCGCTAGAAGCAGTGCGAGATTTGCGCCCGAGCAGGTTCCCGTCAGCAAAGCGATGGGCGTACGAGCCTGCACCCAGCGAGCCACCGTCCGAACGTCCTCGATCATCGCAAGTGGGGGATTGTCAGGGACGGATCGGAACTGAGGAACGATCGCGATACCGCCCGCTTCCCGTGCCAGCCGGGCGGCAAGCGCAAGCTCGCTCTCGCCGGTGCCGAACATGAACGCGCCGCCGTGCAGATGCAGAACCACCGGCCCTTCGTTCGCTCCGTCCGGCGCTACGCGAAATGCAGGCACGCCGCCGCAATCGATCTTCTCGACCGACACGCCATCGGGCAGCGGGAAATTCTCCTGCTCGAACGCGGCGAACGCGGCGCGCTCGCTCACCCAGCCATCGAGGCTGTCCTCCGGCTTGAGCGCTCCTGACCACAACGCGAACGCGCGACGCGCGGCGTCGCGCTGGGGCAATTCGTTGGTCGCCCGGCTGAACGTTTCGAAGTCCTTCGCCGATTCCGCGACCTCGTCATAGCCATAGAGCCAGCCAAGCCGCTGCGAGCCCGTCGGGTCGAGCCGCATGATGGCCCGGTTCATCGGCGCGCGCGCGGCGATTTTGACCGGATTGTCTTCGTGATAGGTGGTCAGATCGGCGCGTGAGGAAATCAGCAGGCGCGTCGTGCGCGGCTGGCGCCGGGCCTGGAATTCCGCGAACGCAGCGGCATGGTCGCCCGGGAACCGCGCGAGGCAGCGCGCCAGAGCGATCGAATCCTCGATGGCGACCGCAGCGCCCGAACCCGACGTCGGGAGCACCGGATGCGCGGCGTCACCGACCATGACCACGCGCCCGCTCGACCAGCACGGTAACGGATCGCGATAATAGATGCCGGTGATGAACGCCTCGTCCACCGCCTCGGTCAGCGCGCGGACATCGGGACAGGCGTCAGCGAAAGAGGCGCGCAGCCCTTCGACATCGCCGGACGTCGACCAATCTTCGCGGTGGATCTCATCCGCGGGCACATAGAAGGCGGCGTAGAACTGCGTCCCGTGCCGGATCGGATAGTGGACGACATGCCGCCCGGCGCCGATCCACAGCTTCGTCGTGGGCGGCAGCGCGTGGCCGAGCTTTTCGATCGGCAGTACGGTCCGCCACGCCAGGAAGCCGGTGAAGGTCGCCGGCATTTCGCCGAATATGCGCGCGCGGATGGTCGAGCGGATGCCGTCCGCCGCCACCACGATGTCGCCTCGCACCCGCTCACCCGTGTCCAGCACCAGGCTTGCGGAGCGGTCATCCTGCTCGATGTCGGCGATCGTCGAATTGAGCCTGATTTCGGAGCGGACGAGTTGCTCGGCCAGCGCGTCGATCACATCCCGCCGGTGCGCGGAATAGAGCGTTGCGCCATAGAGCTTCCGGCCGGTTTCACCGAGTTCGGTGTATACCCGCAGTTCGCCGTCCATCATGTCACAGTACGTCGATGCCTGCGGCGGCGTGTTCAGCTCGCGCAAGCGCGGCGCGACGCCCAGCACGTCGAGGACCCGCATCGCATGCGGCCCCAGCACGATCGCCGCGCCCACCTCGGTCAACTGGGGTGCACGCTCCACCACCACGACTTCGTGCCCGTCACGCTCCAGCGCGATCGCGGTCGAGAGCCCCCCGATGCCCGCCCCGGCTACAATGATCTTCATGGCTTCTTCCTTGATCTGGCCGAGCCTGTCGGCCGGTGCTCGCCCCCTGGCGCCGCTTGCTCGATCCGGGAGGTCATCCGGCTTTGACCGTGTATCGAATGGGCAGGGTCTTCAGCCCGCCCGCGAATGTGGACTGCAGCATCTGCGTCTCGCCGATGATTTCGAAATCATCGAGCCGGGCCAGCATTTCCTCGAACAGAATGCGGATTTCCAGCTTCGCCAGATGCTGGCCGAGACACAGGTGCGGACCGTATCCGAATGCGATGTGCCGCGCCGGCGCACGATCGACGCGGAACGACAGGGGGTCGTCGAACACCTCTTCGTCGCGATTGGCTGACGGGTAGCACATCATCAGCGCATCGCCCGCGCGTATCTGCTGACCGTGAATTTCCGTGTCGATCGCGGATGTGCGGAAGAAATGCCGGATCGGCGAAGCCCAGCGGATGAATTCATCGACCGCGCGCGGCAACAGGTCAGGGTTTTCCCGCAACTGCTTCATCTGGTCCGGGTGGAGGATCAGCTGTTGCAGCCCGGCCGCCGCCGACGAGCTCGTGGTGTCGTGGCCCGCGGTGCAGATCAGCAGGAGATAGGACATCGCTTCATGCTCGGTGAGCGGGCGTCCATCGACTGTGGCGTTGGCGATGACGGTCGCGACATCGTCGCGGGGATTGGCGCGACGGTCGGCGATCACCGTGTTGCAATAGCGCGTGAACTCGCGCACCGGCTCGATCCGGCCCGCCGCGCCTGCACTCCGCTGGGTTTCCGGATCGGATGATCCGAACATCTCGCGCGTGAAGGTCATCAGATAGTCTTCGTCTTCCGGGGGGGCGCCCAGGATCGACATGATGACACGCAGCGGATACCAGAGCGCGATGTCCGCGACGAAGTCGCACTCGCCGCCCCGCTCCACCATCGTATCGACCGCCGAGCGTGCCAGCGCCCGGATCTGCTCGGCGCGCTGCTGGATCTGCTTGGGGCCGAACCAGGCCTGCGTCATCGAGCGGAAGACGCGATGCTCCTGCCCGTCCATGCTGCCGAGATTATGCGTCAGCCGGTCCAGCCCCTGCATGAACGCCTTGTAGCCTTCCTCGTATTCCTGGCTGGCGAGGATAAGGCGCGGACCGCTCAGGAACTCGGCCGGCTTCAGCTCGATGGCGCAGATGTCGGCATGGCGGCTGACCGTCCAAAAGGGGCGAAAACCGGCGGGCTCGGTCCAATAGATCGGAGCGTCGCGTCGCAGCTGCGCGAAAACGGCGTTGTAAAGGTTCTCGTCCGCGTAAGTCCGGGGATCGACGATCAGTTCGTCGATCGCACGGCCGTTCACCTCAGCGTGCAGCATGATGACTGGATCTCCTTGGGTGCGGGAGGATTTGCGCGCCCCTCATCGGTACACGCGCCCGCCATCGGCGACATAATTGCTCCCGGTGATGTAGCTGGCGGCATCGCTGAGCAGGAACACGATCGGCGCGGCGATCTCGTCTGGATCGGCCAGCCGCTTCTGCGCGTAGCGATCGAGGAACGCCTTGGCCTGCGCCTCGGTCCGGCTCCCCATATAGTTGTCGAGCATCCGCTCGGTCGCCACCGCGCCGGGGCTGACGACATTGGCGCGAATGCCGGGCGCCAGCTGCGCCGCCAGGTTCTTCGTGAACTGGATCACCCCGGCCTTGGCGGCGGCATAGGCGGCGCCCGCCATTCCCGGGGTGATTCCCGCAATCGCCGAGACGTTGACGATGGCCGCGCGCTCCGACGCCCGCAGATGGGGCAATGCCGCGCGGCAGGAGAGATAGTGGGTCGTCAGGTTTACCAGGAAGGCGTTGTTCCAGTCGTCCAGGCCGATCTCGTCCAGCTTCAGGAAGTCGCTGTTGCCGATGCAGTTGACCAGTCCGTCGAGTCCGCCGAGCCGCGCCGCGGCATCCTCGACCGCGCGCATGGCCTGCGCCTCCTCTCGCATGTCGGCGACGATACCCTCTCCGCCGATCTCGGCGGCACTGGCGTTCACCGCGGCAGCATCACGGCCGATGACCGCGACCTTTCCGCCTTCGGCGACGATCCGCTTTGCCGTCGCCCGGCCGATCCCTCGGCTTCCGCCAACGATCAGCACCCTGCGGCCGGTCATGGTCGCGCCCATCAGCGCGCGTCCGCCACGGTGCCGGGGCAGCTTGCCGCGTAGGGCGACACTGAAGTGCTCATGCTGTTCAATCCCCTCCTGCCCGACGCCGCCGACATCGTCCGAATCGGCGTTTCGCCTGCCAGGATCGACCATATTCAAGATTGACTCGAAATGTCAAAACAGTAAAAGCATTCACGAAATTATAAAAGGTGCCAGGCATGGAAACGGCGAAGCCGTCCGCAGAAACGCCCCGGTTTGGAGAGCGGGCCATCACGAAGAATCTGTTCCCGCTGTGGGAACGGACCACGCTGCACCAGACCGGCGAACCAAGAGCCGAAGCCCCCATCCTTTGGCATTGGCCCGATGTGCAGCGCCTTATAGAAGAGGCGGTGGATCAGACCTCCACGGCGGTGTCGGAACGGCGCGTGCTGCTGATGGGCAATCCCGCCTTTCAGAAGCCGCACGAAACGCGGACGACCTCCACTTTGCAAGGTGCGTTTCAGATCCTGATGCCCGGCGAGTCCGCCCGCCCCCATCGCCACACCCCCAACGCGCTGCGCTTCATGCTGGAGGACGGTGGCGAGACCTACACCGTGGTGGACGGCAAGGAATGCCGGATGGAGCGGAACGACATCGTCCTGACCCCGGCACAGACGTGGCACTCGCACTTTCACAACGGATCGGAACGGTCGGTCTGGTTCGATGCGCTGGACGCCAGCCTGGTCGGCTATCTCGACTGCGGCTTCTTCGAGCCGGGTTCGAAGCTGGGCAATTATCCCACGACCGCCTCGGACGACGCCTTCGCGGTTCCGGGCCTCAGCCCCGTTCTCGACGACGCGATCAGCACCGCCTATTCGCCGCGTTTCCGCTTCCCCTGGAAGGAAACCCTGCGGGCGCTCGACGCGGCGCCGCCGCTGGAGGACGGGACGGTGCGGCTGCGCCTGACCGATCCGAGCGGAAACGGGATGGCGATGTGGCCGATGGACAGTTTCGTCGTGCGCCTCACGCGCGAACCGAGCCGGGCGCGCCGGTCTACCTCCAGCGCGTTGTGCGTGGTCGCTTCCGGCCAGGGCATTTCGAAGATCGGCGATCATGAGATCACATGGAGCGAGCGCGACGTCTTCACCCTACCCCATTGGGCCTGGATCTCTCACCGCGCGACGAGCGACGATGCGGTCATCTTTACGGTCACCGACCGGGGCTACCTCGATCGCCTGGGCTTCCTGCGCGATGAAGAAGCCGCGAACTAAGATTAGCCCTGTTTAGGACAACCAAATCCGTTGGGGTAGAATTGGACAGACTCGGCGGGGCGCCGTCCGCATGAACGGCGGCGCCCTGCCAACTACATGACGACTTCAACCAGATAAGGTCCGCCACTGGCCAGGCCCCGGCGCAGTTGCTCGGCGAACTCGGTGAGATCGGTCGCGCGGCCGTTTTCCACACCCTGCCCGCCAGCCAGCGCGCACCAGTCCAGCACCGGATCGGCCAGCGACAGCAGGCCATCAGCGCGCTGTCCCGGTTCGCCCAATCCAAGGTTGCCGAACTCGCCGCGCAGGATCTGATAGCGGCGGTTGGCGAAGACCACGACCGTGACGTCCAGATTCTCCCGCGCCATCGTCCACAGCGACTGCAGCGTGTACATCGCGCTTCCGTCACCCGACAGCGCCACCACCTTGCGCGCGGGCGCCGCCACCGCTGCCCCGATCGCGCTCGGCAGCGCAAAGCCGATCGAAGCGCCGACACTCGACAGCCAGTCATGCGGGGCCGCCGTGGCGAGCTGGCCGAAGAAGGTTCGCCCAGCCGTCACCGCCTCATCCACGACGATAGCATTCTCGGGCAGCAGGGCGCCGAGTACCCCGCCGAGCCCTTCCGGCGTGATGGGTCCGGTCGGCAGCGCGAACTCCCCGCGTTCGGCAACGACGGCGCGCGTCTGCCGCCCCGCGCCCACCCGCTCGGCCAGCAATTCCAGCATCTGGGCGATGTCGTCGTCCGGCTCGGCCAGAGTGACGAGTTGGCAGGCCGGCGGCGTCAGGCGATAGGGCTTGTCGGGGTAGGCAAAGTACGAAAGGGGCGCTGCCGCACCCGCCAGCACCACCGCTTGCGTTTCCTCGAACAGCCGCAGCGCGTTTTCCAGCGGCTGCGTATAGGGGATCCGGGCGAGGGGAACGCGACCGGCGCCCCGCTCCATCCGGGCGTTGTGGATCTCACCCAGTAGCCGGCAGCCGGTTTGCGCCGCGATCCGTCCCGCCGCCTCCAGCCCGCTGCCGCGCACGCCAACGTTGCCCAGCAGCAGGGTCGCCTGCGGGCCGGCACGCAGCAGCACATCGGCCGCGGCCGCGACCTGGCCCTCATCCGGCAAGCGCCGCGCCACCGGCGCGACCACCGGGGCGATGGCAGTGCCCGCGCTCCAGGAAACATCGGCGGGCAGGATCAGCGTCGAAATCAAACCCGGCGATCTGCGCGCATTCTGGATCGCCTCGGCGGCGTCCTGCGCCAGATGCTCAGGGCCGAGCGTGGTGCGCACCCATCCCGAAAACGGCCGCGCCACGCCCTCGATATCGGCGCCCAGCGGCGTTTCCAGCCGCCGGAAGTAAGTCGCGTGCTCGCCGACGATATTGACGATCCCCGACCGCGCCTTGCGCGCGTTGTGGAGATTGGCGAGGCCGTTGCCGAGACCGGGCGCGAGATGCAGAAGCGTTGCCGCCGGGCGATCGGCCACCCGGTAATATCCATCGGCCGCTCCGGTCACGACCCCTTCGAACAGCCCCAGTATACACTTCATCTCGGGCGTTCGATCGAGCGCCTTGACGAAGTGCATCTCCGATGTTCCGGGGTTGGTGAAACAGACGTCGATCCCGCCTGCCAGTAATGAATCGACGAGTGTATCGGCGCCGGTGCGCATCTCTTCTCCCCTTCCCCGTGTAAATCTTTCGCGGCTGCATCGTCGTTGCGGGGCTACGACGTGCCGGAGACGCGCGTGAGCAGGGTCGAGGGGAAGCATGATGCCGCCACACGGTCAACGCAGCTTAACTGATCGGATCATCAGCATTCGGGATGCAGCGGACAAGCGCGCTTTCTGTAATTTCCGTGGCGCATCGCGGCGGCGCGCCGTTCGCCGATCGACTGTTCGGAAAGTCGAAGGCCGGGAGGGACTATTGCGAGGAGATCTGATCGACCGGCTGGCCGAAGCCAGGCTCGCTGGCCGGATCATCGACATGGACGAGATCGAAGGGCAAGTTGATGATGCCCAGGCGCTGCAGGTCGCCGTGCTCGACGCGCTCGAAGCCAGGGGGCAGGCCGTCAGCGCGTGGAAACTCGGCCTGACATCGGGCCATGCCTATGATCTGATGGGCCCGGGCGTTCGTCCGTTCGGCCCGATCCTGAGCAGCCGGGTGATCGCGTCGGGCGCGCGGTTCCGGCCGCAGGCGGGCGCGCCGATGTTCATCGAACCGGAGCTGTGCCTTGAACTGGGCTCCGACCTTGCCGGCCCAATGCCAAGCCGCGAAGCGTGCCTTGCGGCGGTCGCGACGGTGAAATGCGCCTTCGAAATCAACCAGTCGCGGGTCAAAATGCCGGGTCGCAACCGTCTGTTCGTGGCCGACGGGCTGGCGAACTGGGGCCTGGTGCTGGGCAGCGGTCTCGCGCGGGACGGAGCGCCCACCAGCCCCCTCGTCGAGGTGTTTCGCGATGGCGAATTGATCCGTGCAAGCGATCCGGATATTCGCATGGACGATCCGTTCACCTCGCTCGCCACGCTGTGCGACCGTCTTCACCGATATGGGCGGGGGCTTTCCGCCGGGCAGCATGTGATCACGGGCGCCTTTTTTCGTCAGCCCCTGGATGCCCCCGGCGAATACAGAGCAGTATTTGAAGGACTGGGGGACGTTGTCTTGAATGTCGGGCCGACCTCCGACTGACCCCACCCCGCATCTTCACGTTCCCACCGGGAACGGCGTGGACAAGCAACGCGCAATCTGGAACACTGCGCGTCGAGAGGTCCCGATGCCCTATACTTTACCGTCGCTCAACGCGTTGCGCGCGTTCGAAGCGGCGGCAAGGCACCTTAGCTTCGCACGCGCGGCCGAAGAGTTGTGCGTGACGCCCGGCGCGATCAGCCGGCACATCGCCATATTGGAGGACCGGCTCGGCACGCAGCTGTTCTTGCGGCAGCACCGCAAGATCGAGCTCACGCCGGCGGGGACCGGCTATTTGCAGGCGATCCAGAACGGCTTCGACCTGATCGATGCGGCGACGCGCGAATTCGACCGGACGAATGACCGCAAGACAGTGCGCGTGGTTGCATTGCCATCATTTGCCGGGCGCTGGCTGCTGCCTCGCATGCATCTGCTCGCGCAAGAGCATCCCGAGTTGGAGATCCGTCTCGACACCTCCGCCGATCCAGTGAACTTCGCCAAGGAACAGGTGGATATCGCCATCGAGAGCACGGCCAACGTCCATCGCGATATGCTGTCGCACAAACTTGCCGATGTCGAATTGACCCCGGTTTGTCATCCCACACTGGTCAACGGCCGACCGCCTCCCTCCTCGATCGGGGAACTGCATCACTATACGCTGCTCTATGCCAAGCTGCGCACGCGGTTCTGGCCGTTCTGGGCGGATGCGGTGGGGATCAAGGACATCGAGTCCTACCCCACGTCCTATTTCCCGACCTCTACCTTCGTCTATCAGGCGGTGGCCGAGGGGATGGGCATCGGCATGGGCATCAAGTGCTTGCTGGAGGACGATCTTGCCGCTGGCCGGCTGATCGCGCCGTTCGATGCCAGCGTGACGTTCCCCGCCGGCTTTTATTTGAACATGCCGCGTGCGAAGCTACGATTTTCACATGTCGAGCGGTTCCGGGACTGGCTGGTTCGGCAGGCCGCCGCCGCGGAAGCGGAATGCGCCGACAAGCCGCTTCATGTCGCATCGAGCCGGTAAGCCAGTCGCTGTCCGCTTCAGGGCACTAGGCGCAGGCACGGAAAGCCGCGACCGCCGATCATTAGTGATTTCAACATCATAGGGCTCGCCTTTGTCGGGCCGAGAATGTCGCCTTCGCAAAATGGTAACGGCATTCACGGATTTGATGTTGATCCTCCACACCAATCGCGGGCACCACATGCAGGTCTTGCTGCGGCGCTTGGCTGGTGCGGGCGGCGGCGGTGGTTGGACAGGACGATTGAGCCTGGTCTCCAATCACCGCGCGCGTGTTCGCCGAACGCCGAATGCTGCGGGACGCCGGCGCCTGAGCGTCGGCAAAAAACGAAAAAGGGGAGGATGAAATGAAATTCGTTTCGCGCATGTTTACCGGTGCTTCCACCGTGGCGCTGTTTCACGTCATGGCGATGGGATCGGCTTCGGCGCAGACCGCGGCCGAGGAGGCCGCAGCCCAGGACAGTGGCTCCGATGCCATCATCGTGACCGCGCAGCGGCGTGACCAGCGACTGCAGGACGTGCCGATCTCGATGGCGGTGATCGGCGGGGCGGAACTGGAGAACAACGCGATCTCGAACATCACCGAGCTCGCGCCGCGCATTCCCAACTTCTCGATCACCCGATCGCCCGCCGCGAACGCCGTGACGATGCGCGGCGTCGGCGCGTCGACCGGCAGTCCCTCGCTCGAGCAGTCCGTCGTCATCTTCGTCGACGGCATCTACGGCGGCAACAACCGCCAGTTCGGCGCCGCCTTCATGGACGTCGGCCGCATCGAGGTGCTGCGCGGTCCGCAGGGCGCTCTGGTGGGTAAGAACACCGTAGCGGGCGCGATCAACATCATTACGCGCCGGCCCTCCAACGAATTCGGCGGTTACGTGACCGCCGATTACGACTTCCTGCTCGATGGGCCGACGATCGAAGGCGGGTTGGACATTCCGCTTGGTGGCGGTTTCGCGGCGCGCGTCGTCGGCCGTTACTCCGACCTCGAAGGATACATCCACAACGAACTGACCGATCGCGACGAACCGACCCAGCGCGAATGGGTAGGGCGTGTGTCGCTGGGCTACGACAACGGCGGTCCGGTCACCGCGTTTCTGAAGTATGAGCGCAGCGAATCCGATGGTCTTGGCAACGGCAACCAGATCTGGGCGCCGTCCAAGCCGGGTTATGAACTCGACTTCAAGAAATTCGCGCGGACGTCGGACCGCCCTGAAACAAACATTTTCGACACGAACAATCTCGTTGCGCAGTTCGATTTCGATCTGGATTGGGCGACGCTGACCTCGATCACCGGCTATTCCGGGTTCAAATATCGCGAGCATCTCGACAGCGACTGGACGCCGCTCGAAGGCGCGATCTCCGACTTCGACATGGACCTGGACCAGTTCTCTCAGGAACTGCGTCTCGTTTCGGCCACCGACAGCAACTTCGACTATGCCGCCGGCGCCCTCGTCCAGGTTTCGGACCTTTACGAACTGCGGACGTCGCTCGTGCTGCAAACTCAGAGCGCCAGCAACGTTCGCTGGATGGATCAGAAGACGAAGGACATCTCCGCCTACGCCCAAGCGGGTTACAACTTCGGCCAGCTCCGGCTTCAGGGAAGCCTGCGCTATTCGAATGTCCGCAAGGAGGCGAACTACAAGCGTTTCACCGGCCCGCTTGCTGCGCAATACACCGGCATCCAGGTTCGCGACTTCGATGGCAAGCTGGAAAACAATCTCTGGGATCCGTCGGTCGTTCTGCAATACCGGCCGAACAACGACATGATGTTCTACGCGAGCTTCCAGATGGGCTCCAAGAGCGGCGGCTTCCAGGGCGCAATCGCGAATGCCGAGGAATTCTCTTTCGTCATCTTCCCGGAACGCTCCCGGTCTTTCGAGGCCGGTGCGAAGATCGGCTTTGCCGGCGGCAGCTATTTCAACCTCGCCGCGTTCCACACGACCTATGACGATCTCCAGATCTCGACCGCGATTTCCTCGCCCGACGGGCTCTCGTCGCCCTTCTTCACCGGCAACGCGGGCTCGGCTCGCGCGATCGGTGTCGAAGTCGATGGGCTCCTCCGGTTCAGCCGCGCGTTCGAAATTTCGGTCAACGGTGCCTGGAACCCTGAGGCGAAATTCACCTCCTTCCGCTCCGGCCCCTGTCCGACGGGCCGGATTCCGGACGGCGACCGTCCCGGTTCGTGCAACCTGACCGGCCTGCGCCTGCCCTACACGCCGCGTCTGCAAGCGACGGTGTCGGCGCAATACCGCCAGGAACTGACTGACAGTCTGCGCCTCACCTTGGGCGGCAGCGCTTTCTATCGCGGTCTTGCACGGCAGGCGGTCGACGAGGATGACTTCAACATCCAGGACGAGCATGTGAAGCTCGACGCCCGTATTGCCATTGGCGCGATCGACGATAGCTGGGAGATCGGCGTCGTCGGCCGTAACCTCACCGACATCCTGACCAAGCAGAATGTCGGTTCCGGCGGCCTTACCCGCTCGGTGCTCGGGGCACCCGACGCGCACGGCGTCACCGTTGCACCGCCGCGCCAGATCCTGGTCACCGCCTCGGTGAAGTTCTGACCCAATCGTAATCCTGTGCCCGGACGTTGCGCTGCGACGCACGTCCGGGCTCGCCGGCCACGTCCGCGCCGGCGCAAGCCCCTTGTTACGTCATGCCGGAGTTCGCCCGGCTCTCCCCTACTCCCCGCCCAGTGCCGCGCAGGCCGCGTCGTAATGGTGTTCATGGTAGTAGGCGGCGATCTCATCGGTCGTCGTGAACCACACATCGTCGTGCGCCCGAATTTCGCGCAGCACCTTCTCCAGATGGAGGTGCCGAAACGGCACGTTGACGATGAAGGGATGAAGGCACAGCGGCATGACGATGCCGGGGCGGGTCTGCGCTTCGCGATAGAGCAACGCGAAATGGTCGCGCACCATCTGGGCGAACTGCTCGGGCGGCCAGTGCCACAACAGGAAGCTGGCGATGTCGTTGATCTCCGCCGAATAAGGGACCGAGATCATCCGGCAGCCATCGACCTCCAGCGGGAACGGCTGGTCGTCCGCCGCCCAGTCCAGCGCATAAGTGAAGCCCCGCGCGCCCAGCAGTTCCAGCGTATTCTCCGTCTCGCTGAACGCGGGGCCGAGCCAGCCGCGCGGCGGACGGCCACCGGCTGCGGTCAGATCGGCGACGATGCCGTCCAGCAGAGCCGCTTCCACGCCAACCTCCATATCGGTCCATAGGCGCGAATTGGTGACGCCGTGGCCCAGCCATGACCAGTTCCGCGCCCGTCCCGCCTCGATGATCTGCGGGTAGTTCCGGCAGACATCGCTGTTGAGCAATACGCTGGCGGGCATGTCGAGTTCGTCGAGCAGTTCGATCATGCGCCACACGCCCACCCGCGCGCCATAATCGCGCCACGACTGGTTCAGGGGATCGAGCGGCATCGCCAGCGGCGGCACCAGCCCGATGCCTTTCATGCCCGGAACATAGCTCTCGATATTGAGGCCGATATAGAACGCCATCTTCCGCCCGCCCGGCCATTCGATCCGGGGGCGCTCAGTGATCGGCCAATAGCGATAGGGCGGATTACGGATCATCTTGTTCCCCAGCTCAGCGCAGGCCCGCCTGGACCAGCAGCGGATAGACCTCGGCCTGGAAACGCTCCATCCCCGAAAGGTAGGCAGGCCAGTTGAGCAGCACGCCGTCAAGGCCCGCCTCGCACAACCCGCGCAACTGATCGACGATCTCCGCCGGCGTTCCCATGAGCTGATAGCCGGCATAGCCCACCATCAGGTGCGTCCGCTGCGCGGCAAGCTGCGGCGAATTGCGCCCGGCCGAAGTGATGCCCATCTCGGTGGTCATGTGGTCGAGCGCTTCGACGTCGCCATGCGCCAGGCAGTCATCCAGCTGCCGCCCGGCATCTTCCTGCGTATCGCCGATGATCATGTAGGCGCTGACCCATATCTTCAGGTCTCGTCCATGCTCCGCATAGGCGCGCTCACGGGTGGCCTGCACTTGCGCCTTGATCGAGGCGAGGTCGCGGTCGCGGAGCGAGGCGAACAGGATATCGAAATGCCTGGCCGCGAAATCCTTGCCGACATCCGAACTGCTGGCGTTCATCAGCGCCGGGTAGGTCTGGATCGGCCGGGGTTTCAGCAGCGCGTCGCGAACCTGGAAATACTTGCCATCGAAGTTGACCGGCTCGTCCGACGTCCACAGCGTCTTCATCAGCGACACCCACTCGTCCGCCACCACGAAGCGCTGATCGTGCTCCAGCAGCGGCGAGCCGAACAGCTCGATCTCGCGCCGGTTCCAGCCGGTGACGACGTTCAGCGCAAAGCGGCCGCCGCTGATGTGGTCGATGGTCGTCGCCTGTTTTGCCGCCATCACCGGATGGATCGCGGGTACATGCGACGTCGCGAACACCGCGGGCGTCTGCGTCTGCGCGCCCATCGCCGCGGCGAAGGTGAGCGGTTCAAAGGTCGAGCCGTTGAAATCGGTCACGCCGCCGAAGCCGCGCCAGCGGGCGATGGGGACGATCGCTTCGAACTCCATCGCATCGGCGAGCTTCGCGGCTCGGGTCGCATTGTGCCAGTTCAGCTCGTAGACGCCGTCCATAGACGACATGGTCCCGGCATTGCTGACGTTGCTGCAGAACGAACCCAGCTTCAGCTTGCGCGGGCCGAACAGCGGGTTGGTTGCGGCCAGCGTTTCCAGGCGCGTTTCCTGAAACGCACGGGTGTTCCAAATCGGATTCGGATCCATCGGCTGTCCTTCGTGCTGGTTATGCTGCAGCTGGCGGGCGCAGCATTTCGATGGTCTCCAGCGCCTCATCGAGCGAAATCACGTCGGCATAGCGCTCGGCCATTTCGTACAGCGACACCGGCCCCGAGATCGGGCGCTGCTCATAGGTGCACTCCTCGACCACCAACATACGGTAGTGCCGTGCCGCGCCCTCAACGGCGGTGGCGCGAACGCAGCCGCTGGTCGAAGTTCCGGTGAGCAGCACCGTGTCGATTCCGCGTGCTGCAAGATGATCGTGCAGCATGGAACTCGTAAAGCCCGAAGCATGCGGTTTTTCGACGACGATATCGGTGTCCACGCGACCCAGCCCCGGGTGCAGTTCCGACAGCGGATTGCTGCGCAGCAATCCGAGCCCGCCGCCGCCGCGAGCGCGCCAGCAAGGGTTGATCTCGCCCGGATCGTTGAAGACGTTGCGGATCAGGAACACCGGAATACCGGCGGCGCGGGCGCGGTTCAACAATGTTGCATTCGCCGCCATCGCCGCATCGCATACCGGATCGCCGTCGCGCACGAAGAACCGCTGCAGATCGATTACGACAACCGCCGCCCGCTTACCCGGACCGTGGCGGGCGAGCTGCTTGCGGCGCTCGGTCAGGGCGGCCAGCATCTGATCGACAGATTGCGCGCCGTCATCCAGCGCTGCGTCGGTGCTCATCGGCAACTCTCCTTCGCAATGGTCTCTGTGTATCTTTGAGTACAAGCGCGGCAGGCTGGCTGCCGGGTCATGCCGATGCCGCCCCGTTGACCAGAAGATGCTGGCCGCTGACGAAAGACGACAGCTCCCCGGCAAAGAACTCCGCGACGTTCGCCACATCGTCCAGCGTGCCCATGCGCCCCATGGGACACGATTCGGTGGCCCGGCCGCGAATGTCGCGATAGGCCGGGTTATCGTCGCCGGCGAAGATGCCGGCCCCGTCCGTGGCATAGGGCATGATCGAATTGACCGTCACGCCGCGATGGGCAATCTCGCGCGCCAGGATCTCCACGACCATGCGCGGGGCCAGCTTGCTGCTGCTGTAAACCGCGAAGCGGCGCGCCGGAAAGGCGGTGGTGCTCGACGCGATGTAGATGATGCGGCCATGATCGGCGACATGGCGAGCGGCCTGCTGCAGGGTGAAGAACGCACCCTTGGTATTGATCGCATATACGCGGTCGAACTGCTCTTCGGTATAATCGGTCACCGGGATGCCGACCAGTTCGACACCGGCATTGGCGACGACGATGTCGATCTTGCCGAACGCTGCGAGCGCGCTTGCGAACAGCCCCTCGACCCCGGCCACCGTCGAAACGTCGGCGGCGATGGCGACCGCCTCGCCACCGTCTCCGCGAATCTCCTCCACCAGCGCATCGGCAGCGTCCAGGTCGTTGATGACCACGCGCGCGCCCAACTTCGCATAGCGCCGCGCGATGGCCCGGCCCAGGCCCCTGGCCGATCCCGTGATTAGGGCCACCTTGCCCGTCAGATCCGTCATGTCCCCTCCATCGCGCCGCCACGGAACGCCGTGGGGCTGCTCTTGCTTGTTACCTCGACCGCCCCCGCCCCTTGACGTCGAAGGCGGCCGCGCCGTCGCCGATGTGCCCGGGCACACGGGGCGTCCGCTTGGCGCGGACCATTCCCTGCTGACTTTCAGATTAGGCGGACGTTGTCAAATATCGATATATGTTCACGGAAATGAACCATGGCTTCACACGCAAGCGCGCACAAAAGTCGGTGCACTATGGCAATATGGATTAGCCTTACGGCCGAGTTCGCCGGCGCAGTGCGCGAGCGATCGACGCAGGATTGACGCAACGCATTCCGGGAAATACCTTCACGAAATCGAAACCGGCTTGCCGATGGCAGCCAGGCGAAATCGGCGAATGGAGAGGCGATGGCAGGGCGCGGTATCGGCGGTGCGAGTGCGCGCGTCTACGACTATGTCATCGTCGGCGCCGGATCGGCCGGATGCGTGCTCGCCAATCGCTTGTCGGCCGATCCCGGCGTAACGGTGCTGCTGCTGGAGGCCGGCGGATCGGACGCCCACCCGCTCATCCAGATCCCGCTGGGTGCCGCGCGCATGCGCCAGCGGGCGATGTTCGATTGGCGGTTGCACAGCGAGCCGGAGCCGCAGTTGCATGGACGGCGGGTAGAAGCCGCGTGCGGCAATGTCCTGGGCGGATCGTCGTCGATCAACATGACGAACTTCACGCGGGGCGATCCTGCCGATTACGATCGCTGGGCAAGCAACGGCGCGCAGGGATGGTCGTACCGCGAGGTGCTGCCCTACTTTCGAAAACTGGAAAACTGGGCCGGGGGCGAAAGTGCCGCGCGCGGCGTGGGCGGTCCGGTCGATGTGGAATGGACCGACAGCTCGGACCCGCTCTTCGACGGCTGGCGGGCGGCATTTGCCGAGGCGGGCATACCCCAGGTGGAAGACCCTTCGGCCAGCGGCATGTTCGGCCTGTCGCGGGCGCAATGCACGACGGGACGGGGGCGAAGGGCCTCCGCCTCCAACGCCTACCTCAAACCGGCGCGGAACCGCGCCAATCTGGAAGTGCTGACGCACGCACGCACGACCCGCATCCTGTTTTCCGGAACGCGCGCCAGCGGCGTCGAGTTTCGCCGCTCCGATGGCGAACTGCGCACCGCCACCGCAAACCGCGAGGTCATCGTGAGCGCCGGGGTCTATCATAGCCCGCAACTGCTCATGCTTTCCGGAATCGGCCCCGCCGCCGAACTTCGCAGCCATGGCATCGAGGTGCTCAGCGAGCTGCCGGTAGGCCGCAATCTTCAGGATCATCAAAGCGTCGCGATCTGGCACAAGCGGCTGGGCAAAGGCGCGATGCACGCCCGAATGCGCTTTGATCGCATGGCCGCGGCAATGCTGCGCGCTTATTTCCTGCGCTCGGGCTTCGCGGCCCGCATGCCAATCGGCTATCTCGCTTTCGCGCGGACCCGGCAGGAAGGGGGGCCACCGGATGTCGAGTTCCTGCTCCCGGCAGCGCCGCCAAACCCGCACCTCTGGTTTCCCCTGGTTCGCAAGCCCTACGAAGACGGGTTCGGCATTCGCGGCTGCCTGCTCCATCCGCAAAGCCGGGGCCATGTGTCGCTAAGGTCGAGCGATCCGATGGATGCGCCGCGCATCCATTTCAATTTCCTTTCCCATCCCGACGACCTCGAACGCTTGCGCGCCGCATTCCGGCTCGCCCGCAAGGTTCTCGCCAGCGCCTCGCTCGATCGCTATCGCGGCGAGGAAGTGACGCCCGGCAGCGCCGTCACCGACGATGATGCGATAGACGATCATATCCGCCGCACGTTGCGGACAGTCGACCATTCGGCAGGAACCTGCGCGATGGGGGCCGAGGGCCATTCGGTGCTCGATCCCTGCTTCCGCGTGCGAGGAGTCGACGGCCTGCGGGTGATCGATGCCTCGGCCATGCCCGATCTCGTCACCGGCCAGATCAACGCGGCGGTGCTGATGATGGCCGAGAAGGGCGCGGACATGGTGATCGAGAGCGCACGTGGGAGGTAGCGGTGGCGTGCTACCTAATTGGCGTCGGACCCGGAATAATCCATCGCGCTGAGATCGGCGATCAAGCCCGGGCCTTGTGGCACCCAGCCAAGCTGTGTCCGGGTCCACTCGCTCGTTGCGGCCATGCTGATGCCGGCAAAGATCGACAGCCACCCGAAATGCCGCAGGGCTTCATCCGAAGACAGCGACGCCAGGGGCAGGTCCAGCCCGTCCGCCACCGCTTCGGCGATGTCGCGGAACCTCACGCCTTCCTCCCCGACCGCGTGGTAGCGCGCACCCATGCGGCCTATTTCGAGGACAAGCGCATAGGCCCTTGCCACATCGTCCACATGTCCGGCCGACCAGCGGTTGCTGCCGTCGCCGACATAGGCGGCCAGTCCCGTCTGGCGAGCATGGCCGATGTAGGAGGTGATCAGTCCCTGCCTTACCCGGTCATGCACTTGCGGAAGCCGAACGATGCGGACATCGACCCCGGCATCCAGCAGCGCGTTGGCGGCCTGTTCGCTGGCGACGCGGGGGAGGGGGTGAGCCGCATCGAAGATCGCTTCGATGGCCGGCTTCCCGTCGCCCGCCTCGCCCAGCCCCGTTACCGAGGTGATCAACAGCGGTCGGCCTGATCCGCGCAGGACCGGGCCGAGGGCGGCAATGAAGGCTCGGTCCTTTTCGCAATTCGCCACATAGTTCGCGAAATTGTGGTCGAAGGCGGTGTGGATGACCGCGTCCGCGCGTTCGGCGCCGACACGAAGTCCGCCAAGATCCTCGATCGTCCCGATATGCGGTTCGCCGCCCGCCGCAGCAACTTGTCGGGCGCTCTCTTCGGATCGGACTAGCCCCAGCACCTCATGGCCGGCCGCCAGCAGCTCGGGAAGAATGTGCGAACCGACGAAGCCAGTGGCGCCGGTAAGGAATACGCGCATGGAGGTGCCTCTCATTGTTCCACCGCGCATCTCGGCGTATTTGCGTTCCTGTAAAAGTAGTGACGTTATCCTGGTATAACGACCAACAGGGATCGCCATGTCGCCAGCCAGCAGCAATACTCTTGGAGCCTTCCTTCGCGACCGGCGGTCACGGATGGACCCGGCGGCCTTCGGGCTGGGCGGGGGGCGGCGACGAACGCCCGGGCTGCGGCGCGAGGAGGTGGCGCAGCGCGCCAATATCTCGCCCACCTGGTATACCTGGCTTGAACAAGGCCGGGGCGGTGCGCCCTCCGCCGACGTGCTTGACCGTCTCGCGGCCGGGCTGATGCTGACCGAGCCTGAGCGTGAGCATTTGTTCATCCTCGGGCTGGGGCGTCCCCCGGTTAAGCGCTACGCCCCCTGCGACGATGTCACGCCACGGCTTCAGCGAGTGCTCGATTCCCTGCCGCTCAGCCCCGCGATCATCAAGACGGCGACCTGGGATGTGATCGCCTGGAACCGGGCCGCGGCAGAACTGCTGACCGACTATTCGAAGCTGCCGCGCGAGCGGCGCAACGTGCTGCGCCTGATATTCACGACTTCCGGCACACGGGCGGAGCAGGCGGACTGGCTGCCGGTTGCGCGTTACGTCGTAGGTGCCTTTCGCGCCGACGCGGCGCGTGCCGGAGCGGGCGCCGAGATCACGCGACTCGTGGAGGAATTGTCCAGTCTCAGCCCGGAATTCGCGGCCCTCTGGGCGGAAAATGACGTTGCCGGCCATGCTGACGGGTTCAAGCGCCTGCACCATCCGGTGCACGGCCTGATCGAACTCGAATTTTCGCTGTTCGCCGTCGACGGGCGCCCGGACTTGGGAATGCTGGTCCATAATCCCGCTACGCCGGAGTCCGCCCGACGGATCAAGGCGCTGATGACCAACCCGTCTGAGAACGGCTCGCACCAGAGTTGCGACTAAACGCGCCGATATCGGAAGTACCACACCTCATGGCCAAGGCTTCGCGCCTTCGCTTCGTAGCGCGTCTCCGGCCAGCCGCCGGGGCGGCGCTGGAAATCGGCGGGCTTTTCGCACAGCCACTCGAAGCGCTCCCGATGGCGGCGCATCACCATCAAGGCATGGCGCAGGTAGACCGGATGGTCGGTGCCGAAACGGAATTCGCCGCCTTGCCTCAGCTTGGCGGCGATGAGGTTCACCGGGCCGTCGTTCATCATCCGCCGCTTGGCATGGCGCGCCTTGGGCCAGGGATCGGGGTGAAGCAGGTAAACGAACGAAAGCGCCCCATCCGGAACCCGCTGCAACACCTCCAGAGCGTCGCCGTGATGAACGCGCACGTTGGGAATGGGCGGATGCGCGCCGTTGTCGCCCGAAAGGTGCGTGAGCGCCTGCGCCACCCCGTTGAGAAACGGCTCGGCGCCGATGAAGCCATGGTCCGGCAGCATGTCCGCCCGCCCGGCCATGTGCTCGCCCCCGCCGAAGCCGATCTCGAAGTGAAGGGGGCAGTCTTGTCCGAAGAGCCGCTCGGCGGTGATCGGGCCATCCGCGGGCACGGCGATTTGCGGCAGGAGGTGATCGACAAGCGCCTGCTGCCCGGCGCGCAGCGGCTTGCCCTTGGCGCGGCCATAGAGGCGGTTCAGCGTGGTCGGATCGCCGGGCTTGTTCGCGGTCATGGCGCGAGCGCGTGGCAGCAAAGCGGGCGAGCGTCAACGCGGGCGATGGCCCCTGGCGCAGCGTGCCCCGATCCTCAGGGCCGAAGGAACATCCCTTGCGGAACCGACAAGAACGGGGTTGCGGTGGCGGTCGCGTGCTGCGGCTGCAGCGCTGCAATTCGCAGCCTGGCCGAAGCCTGCCTCGCCTCCTGGTCGGCCGGCCTCAGCGCAAGCAGCTTGCCCCAGGCGCCCAGCGCCGCGTTGGTATCGCCGAGCGCCTGTTGCGAGCGAGCCAGCCACATCCAAGCGTTGTCGCCCTCGGGCTCGAGCTCAAGTGAGCGGCGCAGCCACGGCAAGGCCGCCGAATGCTCGCCCCGGCGCGCGAAGAGCCTGCCCATGCGGTAGAGCACCAGCGGGTCATCGGGGCTTGCCGCCAGGATTTGGCGGTAGGCCGTTTCGGCATCCTCGCCTTCACCGCCGTCGTCGAAGCGCTTCGCCATTTCGATCATGCCGTCCAGGCAGCGCGGATCGAGCGCGCCGTGCAGATTGCGACCGTCCCGCGTTTTCAGCACACAGGCACTCATCCGCGCTTCACGATTGGCGAAGTGATACTTGTAGGGCTCGGTCCCGCGCAGGAAATCATAAGTTCTAAAGCCGTTCGCGATTGCGTGGCGAATGCTGAACGCATGGAGCAGGTAGCCCGCGGGTAAATCGGTGTAGCTTTCATCGCGCCCGGTGATGAAGAAATTCATGGAGCGTTTCACGGGATCGATCAGCGTGCCCAGCAGCGCGACCTGCCTGTCCCGCTGCCAGAATGCCGGCATGAACAAGGTGCCGTTCCCGGCGCAGCGCCGCAGCATCACGCGGTTGCGGTCGGCGATCCCCTCGGCCCGCTTGGCACCTTTTATCGGTGACCACTTCGACAGCCAAAGATCGAGCAGGGTGTCGATACCCGCTGTCATCTCGTCGCCTTCGAGCACCGATATGCGGCAGGCGGCATCGCCCTCCAGCTTGCGCAGCAGGCGGCGAATCTTCTGGCGGGCGTTGGCGCTCAAACCGCCGAGATAGTCCTCCCAGTTTTCCGGCAGGTCGGCGATTGGACTGATGCCGTTGTCGATCCCGGTGCCCGGCTCGACATAGCCGATCTCCTCGTGGTGGAACTGCCGTCGGTCGAAGGCCTTGAAGAACAGCTTGCGGCGCCGCTCCGACATCAGCAGGCTGTCCATCCGGAACACAGCCCAATCGAGCTTGCGCCGGATATAGGCCGCCAGCGCGGGGACGGCTTCCTTCTCCGCGTCCGGCATGCAGAGCAAGCCGGTGTAATCCGCGTAGGAACCGCCCGCCATGTACAGCTCGTTATACAAGCCGGCCTGCTTGTCGAACTTGGCGCACAGCCGCAGCGGCGCGAAGGCGCAGTAGTCGCCGCTTTGCGGTGTGCGCTCGACCGCAAGCACGAACCACACGCCCGGACTGGCCGAAAGCCATTCGCCAAGCCATTGATGCGACAAGAATACGGTGGCGTCCGGGTCTGCCGCAGAGACGTGCTCCCAAGCATCGCGAAGGTCGCGAAATCGTTCTACCGAGTCGATGATCTCGACATGCATGCCCATTCTGCCCCGGCAGAAGTATCGGCCAGTTAAAAGGCAATGAAAAGTGGTATGTTCGGTCCCGTTAAGGCACATAACTGCTGCCTCGGTCGCGCTGGTCCGTGACGAGCGACACATCGGTACTGGCCCGGTACTTAAGCGCTTGAAATTTTACCGGGAAATCAGCAGGCGCCAGCGCCCGAATGCGGAAAAGCGGCCCGCCACCAGAGTGACGAGCCGCTTTTCGGGGTACTGCAGAACAGGAAAAACTTAGGCCGCTTCGGCGCGCTCGTCCGGATCGCGGAGCACATAACCGCGGCCCCAGACGGTTTCGATGTAGTTGGCGCCGCCACAGGCATGCGCCAGCTTCTTGCGCAGCTTGCAGATGAACACGTCGATGATCTTGAGCTCGGGCTCGTCCATGCCGCCGTAGAGATGATTGAGGAACATCTCCTTGGTCAGCGTCGTGCCCTTGCGGAGCGAGAGCAGCTCCAGCATCGCATATTCCTTGCCGGTCAGGTGGACCCGCGCGCTATCGACCTCGACGGTCTTGGCGTCGAGATTGACGACCAGCTTGCCGGTGCGGATGACCGACTGCGAATGGCCCTTGGAGCGGCGCACCACGGCGTGGATGCGGGCGACCAGCTCTTCCCGGTGGAACGGCTTGGTGACGTAATCGTCGGCGCCGAAGCCGAAGCTGCGAACCTTGGAATCCATTTCCGAGATGCCGGACAGGATGAGCACCGGCGTCTGCACTTTGGCGACGCGCAGCTTTTTCAGCACGTCGTAGCCGTGCATGTCCGGAAGGTTGAGGTCGAGCAGGATGATGTCGTAATCGTAGAGCTTGCCCAGATCCAAGCCTTCTTCACCGAGGTCCGTCGAATAGACGTTGAAGCCCTCGGCCGTGAGCATCAGCTCGATAGCCCTGGCGGTCGTCGGCTCGTCCTCGATCAGCAGCACGCGCATGGGTGTCCCCCCTGATTGGCCCCAAATGACGCCCCTAAACCTCGCGGAAAGGTTTATGGCCGTCCATTAACCATATGCGTTCTGAAGATTAAAGGTTAATTTGCCGTAAACGCGACGGGTGGAATCTCACTGTGCCTTTCGGGATTCACACGCGTGCCCAGCTTCATCTCGCGGCTGGGGCGCGGAGCCGGTGCAGGTGCATCGACCCGCTTGAGATAGCTCCATAGCCCGCATTGCAGTCCGATCAGCATCAGCACGAACGGCTGATAGGCGATGCCGACGAACAGCGAGCCGACCATATAGATCGCATGGCCCGATTGCAGCGCCAGTGCGAGCGGCGCCTGCCATTGCTGGCCCGGACCTTCGCGGTTCTTCCAGCGCCGGCGGATGCGCTCCATCTGCCAAAGTCCGAGGAGTTGCAGCAGCATCCACAAGATGAAGCCGGGATAGCCCTGCTCGCCCAGCATTTCGAAATAGCTCGAATGATAAGCGCGGCCCTCGTCCTCGATATAGGTGGTTTCCACTTCGGTGCTGCTGCCGGACGTAGCCGCCGATTTCATCTGATAGCGGATCTTGTTGGCGCGATAGGCATCGAACCCGCCGCCGAAGGGATTGCCCTGCACGTATTCCCAGGTCCATTTCCACACCGCGATGCGGGTGGAGGCGGACTGATCGGCCGAATGGTTCTCGATCGTGCTCATGCGCTCGGTAAAACTGGCGGGCAGGAACGGCACCGCCATCACGCCCGCGATCGCCATCAGCCCCGCATAGAGGAACCGCCGCTTCGCGGTCCGCAGCATCAGCATCGCGAGCACGCCGATGCAGATCAGGCCCGTCCGCGCCTGCGTTCCCACCGGCATCAGCAGGCAGGCGAAGCATAGCGCCGCCGCGAAGACCTTCACCCGCCAGTCGGGCGGGAACACGGTGCCGTGCTTCGCCAGCCAGAGGATCAAGGGGATGATGGCGATGGCGACGCAGGACAGAATCGAGCTTTCGTACAGCCCGGTGTTGTCGTTGACGTAGAAATAAAGCGAGCCGTAGCCGCCCCCGCTCAGCACCGTCTTGATCCCGCCGGTGATGATGATCGAAGCGGCGGCGAGCACCATGACCAGCGCCGCCGCCTCGATGCGGAGGCGGGTACGCAAGGCGAGCGGCAGGAAGATCGCGAAGACCAGCGCCTTCCACACCCAGGACCACTTCTCCGCCGCCTCGACCGGGAAATCGGCGCCCATCGTGGTGTAACCGCAATAGGCGAGCAGCAGCAGCATGAGCATCTGCCGCAAGGTAAAGCGGCTGCCCTGCTTGGAATCGAACAGCAGCCAGCCGCCGAACGCCGCCGCGAAGGCGATCAAGGATATCGGGATGGAGGCGAGCAGGAACCACGAGATCTTCTGCGGCATGACAATGTCGATGTAGAGGTACGCCAGCACCCACAGGAACGGGCGCTTGAGCCCAAGCGCGAGCAGCGCGCCGACGAAGGCGGTCAGCGCCATATCAAGCACGCGGCGGCGTCCGGCGGCGAGGCTGATCCTCGGGATCGTCGCGGTCGAGATCGGCGCGCAGCATCAGCCGCCAGAAGGCCAGGGCCAGAAGCCCGTGCGACAGCGCCAGGGAAAAGTAGTCGATCACGCGGCGCGTGGTAGCAAGGCGCGGTTGACGGCGCGTTAAGTGTCCTGCGGCTAGCAACCAGGGCATGACCAGGGTTCTCCACATCCTCGATCACTCTCTTCCGCTGCACAGCGGCTATACCTTTCGCACGCGCGCGATCCTGAAGGCGCAGCAGGCGATGGGGCTGGAGGTCCTCGGGATTACCGGGCTGCGGCACAAGGCCGATGGTCCGCCGGTCGAGGAGATCGACGGCCTTGTCTTTCACCGCACCTCCGGCGGCGTGAGCGGCCCCACCGGCTTGCGCGAATGGCGCGAGATCGCGCGGCTGGCCGATACCGTCGAAGCGCTGGGCCGCGAGTGGCGGCCGGACGTGCTCCACGCCCACTCACCTGCCCTATGTGGAGCGGCCGGATTGCGCGCAGCCGCACGGCTCGGTCTGCCGCTGGTCTACGAGATCCGCGCGTTCTGGGAAGACGCGGCCGTCGGCAATGGCGCGAGCCGCGAAGGTTCGGCCAAATACCGCCTGACCCGCGCGCTGGAAAACCGCGTCGTCGCCAAGGCCGATGCGGTCGTGACGATCTGCCAGGGGCTGCGGCAGGACCTGATCGCGCGCGGCACTGATCCCGCCCGGATCGCGATCATGCCCAATGGCGTCGATCTGGAACTGTTCGGCACGCCGCTGGCCCGCGACCCCGCGCTCGCCGCCGACCTCGGGCTGGGCGACGGCCCGGTGATCGGCTTCATCGGGAGCTTTTACGACTACGAGGGGCTGGATGATCTGATCGCCGCGATGCCGGCGCTGACCGCGCGCCACCCCCAGGCGCGGCTGCTGCTCGTCGGCGGCGGTCCGTGTGGGGAGGCGCTGCGCGCGCAAGCGGCGGCCTCCCCAGCAACAGCGGCGATCCGCTTCGTCGGCCGCGTGCCGCACGACCAGGTGGAGCGCTATTATGCGCTGGCGGACGTGATGGCTTATCCACGCAAGCGCAGCCGCCTGACCGATCTGGTCACGCCCTTGAAGCCGCTGGAAGCGATGGCGCAAGGCAAGCTCGTGGCGGCATCCGATGTGGGCGGGCATCGCGAACTGATCGCCGACGGCGTGACCGGCGCGCTGTTCGCTCCCGACGATCCCGCCGCTTGCGCAAGCGTGCTGGCCAACCTGTTGGACCGCAAAGAGCAATGGGAGGCCTATCGTTCCGCCGGCCGCGCCCACGTAGAGCAACAGCACGACTGGCGCCGCAACGCGGAGCGTTATCGAGACGTTTACCAAGCCTTGCTACGCCCGGCGCCGAACAGCGGCCTGCGCGCGGCCTGATGCTCTCGCCCGCGCCTGCCGTCTGGCATCGAGCAACGGGGTAGGACTTTGGCCGAGGAAATCAGTGCGAAGCCGCGGCGGCGGCAGCCGGTGACGCGTCATCCGATATTCCCGGTACTGATCGCGATCTGGTTCGCGGCCCTATTCGCACTCGCGAGCTTCGCGATTCCCACCTGGCGCCTGGAGAGCTGGAGCATCGCGAGCGGAATCGACACGGTGATCGCCGCCGCCGCGCCGCCCCTGGGCCACACCGCGCGCCTCCTCTTCGCGCTGCTTTGCGCTGCAATCGGCGGCGCCAGCGGTGCCATGATCGGCAAGGCATTCGCCGAGCCAACCCCCGCACGCCCGCGCGCGCCATCGGCAACCGCACCGGATTGGCCGCTGGCCGCGCTGGAAGAGGCGGGCGCCGCACCGTTGGCTCCGCTGGTGGAAGCAGATGATGAGCCTGGCCCCGGCCCGGTATTTCCGGTTGAACTGCCGCAGACGCCCATGCCTACCGCCGCCCAGCGAATCGCAACTGCCGACCTTGCCGAGCTGTCGCATGTCGAACTCGTCGAACGTCTGGCGATCGGCCTGGACCGCCGCCGCGCTAACCACCCGGCGCTCCGCGAGGCGGACGTGCTGAAACAAGGATATAGCGTTCTGCGCGAGTTTGTCCGGAGCGATGCCCCCGCTGCGGATGTGATCGAGCATCCGGTTGTCAGCCTTGGCGAAGTGCCAAGGCCCGATCCGCGGCCCAGAGTGCGCATCGCCTCGTCGGGACAAGACCCGGAAGACACCGAACGCGCCTTGCGCGATGCGCTGTCCTCGCTCCAGCACATGAGCCAGCGCAATTAAGTTGCGGCACCAGCCCGCCGAAATGGGCTGAAAAATCAACGCCTATCCTGTTCGCGGTTGCAAAAACCGCGTCCTGTCTTCATGGAAAAATTTCGCGCTTTCCAGCCGATTTGCAGGCGAGGCGAGTCGCGGCTATGGCGCAGCGCCCGCGCGACGGGTGCATGGCACACGACAGGATGGATTTATCGATGGGTTTCCCGCAGCCCCAGGGTCTTTACGATGCACGCAATGAACATGACGCTTGCGGCGTGGGCTTCGTCGCCCACATCAAGGGCGCGAAAAGCCATGCGATCGTTACCCAGGCGCTGGAAATCCTGAAAAACATCGACCACCGCGGCGCGGTGGGCGCAGACCCCCTGCTGGGCGACGGCGCCGGCATCCTGATCCAGATGCCCGACCAGCTGTTCCGCAAATGGGCGCAGGAGCAGGGCCAGGCGCTGCCGCAGCCCGGCGACTATGCCGTGGCGATGTGCTTCCTGCCGCGCGACGAGGCGAGCCGGAATTTCGCTGTTGCCCATTTCGAGGAATTCATCGCCAAGGAAGGCCAGTCGCTGATCGGCTGGCGAGACGTGCCGACTACGCTCGACGGCCTCGGCAAAGCCGTGATCGCCGAGATGCCGGTGATTCGGCAGTGCTTCATCGCGCGCGGTCCCAGCTGCCCCGACCAGGATGCCTTCGAGCGCAAGCTGCTGGCGATCCGCAAGCAGGCGCAGAACCCGCTGGCGCAGCTCGCCAAAAAGCACGACCTGCCCGGCCTGACCGAGCTCTACATGCCGAGCTTCTCCAGCCGCACGATCGTCTACAAGGGTCTGCTGCTGGCCACGCAGGTCGGCAGCTTCTACGACGACCTGCGCAACCCGGATTGCGTGAGCGCGCTCGGCCTTGTCCACCAGCGCTTTTCGACCAACACTTTCCCCAGTTGGAAGCTGGCGCACCCCTATCGCTTCATCGCCCACAACGGCGAGATCAATACGGTGCGCGGCAACGTCAACTGGATGAACGCGCGCCGCCGCACGATGGAATCGGAGCTGCTTGGCCCCGATCTCGACAAGATGTGGCCGCTGATCCCGCACGGCCAGTCGGACACCGCCTGCCTCGACAACGCGCTCGAGTTGCTGTTGGCGGGCGGCTACAGCCTCGTCCACGCGATGATGATGCTGATCCCCGAAGCGTGGGCCGGCAATCCGCTGATGGATGCCAAGCGTCGCGCGTTCTACGAATACCACGCCGCGCTGATGGAGCCCTGGGACGGCCCCGCCGCCGTCGCCTTCACCGACGGCCGCCAGATCGGCGCCACGCTGGACCGCAACGGACTGCGTCCCGCGCGCTTCCTCGTGACGGACGACGACCTGGTGGTCATGGCCTCCGAAAGCGGCGTGCTGCCGATCAAGGAAGACAACATTGTCCGCAAGTGGCGGCTCCAGCCCGGCCGGATGCTGCTCATCGACTTCGAGCAGGGCCGCATCATCGAGGACGAGGAGATCAAGGCCCAGCTCGCCGGTGCCGAGCCTTACGAGGAGTGGCTCGAAGCGGCGCAGTACAAGCTGAAGGATCTCGACGTGGTCGAGCCAGAGCTGGCGCAGCTGCCGGTCGAGACCACCAGCCTTCTGGATCGCCAGCAGGCCTTCGGCTACACGCAGGAGGACGTCAGCAAGTTCCTTGAGCCGATGGCGCAGCTGGGCGACGATCCGATCGGATCGATGGGCACCGACACGCCGATCGCGGTGCTGTCGAACCGCAGCCGCCTGCTCTACGATTACTTCAAGCAGAACTTCGCCCAGGTGACCAACCCGCCGATCGACCCGATCCGCGAAGAGTTGGTGATGAGCCTGGTGTCGATGATCGGCCCGCGCCCGAACCTGCTCGGCCACGACGCCGGCAGCCACAAGCGGCTCGAAGTCGATCAGCCGATCCTCACCAACGAGGACATCGCCAAGATCCGCTCGGTGGAGGCCGCGCTCGACGGCGCTTTCCGCACCCAGACGATCGACATGACCTGGGACGCCGCCAGCGGCGCGGCGGGCCTGGAAGAGGCGATCAAGGAGATGTGCTGGACCGCGACCGAAGCGGTGCTGGCGGACAAGAACATCCTGATCCTGTCCGACCGCGCACAAGGGCCGGACCGCATCCCGATGCCCGCGCTGCTGGCGACCGCCGCCGTCCACCGTCACCTGGTCCGCCAGGGCCTGCGGATGCAGACCGGCCTCGTCGTCGAAACCGGCGAAGCGCGCGAAGTGCACCACTTCTGCGTGCTGGCCGGCTATGGCGCGGAAGCCATCAACCCCTACCTCGCGTTCGAGACGCTGGAGCAGATCCGCCTTGCCAAGCACCCGGAGCTGACGCCCGAACAGGTGCAGAAGAACTATATCAAGGCGGTCGGCAAGGGCATCCTGAAGGTGATGTCCAAGATGGGCATCAGCACCTACCAGTCGTACTGCGGCGCGCAGATCTTCGACGCGGTGGGCCTGTCCAGCGCACTGATCGACCAGTACTTCACCGGCACTGCCACCACCATCGAAGGCATCGGCCTGAAGGAAGTGGCCGAGGAAGCCGTGCGGCG
>VFQT010001148.1_pt1 | contig 33649 bp, 29 predicted proteins | sample 3512381 | NCBI WGS metagenome assembly VFQT01 (sample SAMN10412376, study PRJNA504923) | tailings metagenome | isolation source: Relicate 2 Philex TSF3 active mining site | place: Philippines: Tuba, Benguet | collected 2017-08-29 | reverse complement strand
TAAAATCCTGTGGGCATTTGCCCGTGCGGGTTCAAGTCCCGCCTCGAGTACAATATTGTGAGATAAACCCTTGATTCTAAACGAATTGAGGGTTTTTTGTTTGAAGTCTTCCAAACATTTTCCAAACATTTCAAAATTTTTGGTGATGTTTTAACTTTGTCTGAAGGCTATTGTTAATTGTATGCAACATCAGCGATATACATTCGAAGATTGGTATCAAGGTAAAGTTTACCTATATCAATCGCGTATTTTTGATAACCAAGATGCGACAATAGTTGATTGGAATAGTTTTACCGAAGAAGATAAAAGCAAAATCAAAGACTTTCAAAAATCCTTCTTCGAACAGTCCGTAAAGCAAACATCTAAATTATATATCAAACAGTTCTTAAGTAACTTTAAAAGAACAAAGTCCAAAATAGATTTACTTAACACTCTTATAAAGCGTTATTACGAGGTTTTTAATGGCAAAATGATCTGTGATGGTGATTATTGTCACTCAAGTGACAGGGATTTGAATTACGAGTTTTGGTATTACCAAGAAATGAGAGTTTATATTGATCAGGTCTTTATAGGTGGCAACGAATACGATTTCTCAAATGTGCATAGTCCATATAGCAAGTTTTGGGATGGTGATAAAATTATGCCCGAAGTATGCGCCGAAGCACTTGGCTCTCTGATTAAAGTACTACTGACCCAAAAGTCTAAATTAACTAAGTCCAAAAGCCAAGTAAAAACACCTGTGGTGCCAAATATTCAACAACAAGATTCAATCGAAACAGAGAGAATAAATCCTTTTCCCGATATATTTTCGTCTTATAATGCCTTTCTCTTTTTTCTTGATTTAGAAAGTAGTACCGTTCGAACGAAACCTTTGGATGCAGATTACTGTTTTATATTCCATAAACTCAAGGACCCAAAAATCGGATATCCCATTAAACAATTTGTAGGGCATCCTCAATTTTGTGACTTCCTTTTTGCTTACAAAGGAATAACAATTCAACCCAAATATCTTAAAAAACGCAACCCTGCAAGTAAACAGAGTGCTTTCAAAGTAGCATTAGAAAAATTTCAAGCCAATAACTCTCAGCAGGAGGATTGAATTAATTACATTTTCTATATATCGTTAATCAATTTAAGCCAATAATGGCTTATAAATAAGCCATTATTGGCCGCTTATTATTGTTCCTTGCATCTGACCTTTGTCGTAATAATTTTAGTTTTTATGGCAACAGAAAGCACCCTTCTACACAACATTAGTTCCGAAGAGTTCTTCAATAAACTGAATGAACTTAAAATGGCACTCGACATTAACCGACAGCCCATCAAAAAAGCAGAACCTCTCAAAGAGGAGTTAATGACACCTGAAGAGGTGGCTTTGTACTTCAAGCGACACAAAGACACTATTGAAAATTGGACGAAGCATGGTTACCTCAAAAAATACGGTATCGGAAGGTCGGTTTATTACAAACGCTCGGAAGTGGAATATGCTATTGTTCACCTGAAATGAAACTGAAGGGAAACAATAGAGAGGATTTTTCTCCAATCAAACAAATTGACTTAATACATCTCATTCGTGAAATCAATCGGAAGTTGGATGATTTTTCGGTTAAAGGGTTATATGATGTGTGGCTACCAAAAAAATCTGTTATGCGATTTTTTGACTATGGTGAAACACAAATGCGTCAACTTGAAAAGGAGCATAGCCTTGAAATATCCAAAATTAAGGGAAGAAAATTTTATTCGGTTCAATCCATTTTAAACCTCATTGAAGCAAATAAAATATAAAAACAAACATATGAAGAAGTATAGACTATTAAGATTTGAAGTCCTTTCGGTAGGGTCCAATTTAAGCAACAAGTCAGGACATTTACCTCATCAACCGAGGTATCGAAAACACTTTGTCAACCCTGAAACAGGAGAGTATTCCCAATGCACAGACCTTGACGCAAAAAAGTACAAACGGGGTAAAGTGTTAGTAGCCTTCCAAAAATTCTATGAGAAGCCATATGCGAGAAAAGATGTTAGCATACTTACATTAGTTATTAAAGAAGAACGCTACCACTCTCCGTCACTTTTTTTAAATTCCTTTTCAAAGAAGTTGTCGAGAAACAAAATAGAAAAGTTAGCACATATATGGGTTCGGGATGTTGATGAAAAGACGGGGTTAAAGCATTGCCACTTGATAATAGCAACATCGAGAATTGGTAAGAAGGCTTTTCTCAAACTTTTCTCAAAAAAGACAAATAATGATTACGATGTTGTCTATCAAAAAACACGAGTAGGTTTGCGTAATTATTTAAATAGAAAGGAAGTGTTTGCTATGAAGAGTCAACGATCATATGGGCGTTCAAAACAATTTAAACTGCCTATTAAAACGGATTAATGCATATTTATACAAATGGCAATTATTTTGATATTGCACAAATTAGCACGAAAAAGCACGCTTATTTGATATAGCATTTTAAAAACACATTCCGATATTATTTTTGACCAAAAACTAAGTATGAAACGAAATGATTTACTTACAGGTGAGGTGTTTATCCCTACAAAAACTACACAAAAGTTTTCAAGCCCTTCAAATCGAATTAAGTTCAATAACAACAAAGCATCAAACTTGAGAAAATCACTGATGTTCGTAAATAATCCATTGAAGACAAATTACAGCATTTTAAATAGTTTGATGATAGGTGAAAAAAGTGCTGTATTTCACAAAGAATATTTGCGAGGTAAAGGATATGTATTTGAGGTATTAACACATTATTGTAAAGTGAACGGCATAAGACTTCCTTGTATTTATTACTTTGCAATTAATGCACTTACAAATGGCGATATTGAGATAATTAGATTAAACTCAAATGATTGATATAACTAAAATACAGACATTTGATGTGCCCCCCTCGTTGAAATCTATTCAAGTATCGCAAACATCAATGACAGCCGAAATAAAAACGTTGAGGGTTATTCTTGGTATTACAGCCATTGGACTCGTTGTTATTTATTTCTATCGTAAAAAGAAGAAGAATGAACAATAGCGCCAACGAATCAAAGATTATCTTTAACGACGTTAAAAATTTCTTGAAGGACAACACTGTTGCCAAGAAAGTAGGCATTATCATACTTGCCATTGGCGGAATATATGTTGCAGGAAGATTAGCCAATGGAATGGCAAGCGCAATAAGAGGTTTTAGGAATCTCTCCTCTGCCTTTAAAGGAAATTGATAAAAAAAGGGTATAGTTTATCTGTGTCTATAATTTATCTTCTATTTAAATGGTTTTTATGTCAATTCGTTAAAAAATAGGTTAGTAGTCTAAAATTGTACAATGTGAAAGTGATTTACGGTCGAATATCAACAGTAGAACAAAATGAAGCCCGACAATTAATTAAAGGAGAAGTTACATTCATTGATAAGTGTTCAGGAGCAGTTCCTTTTATGCAAAGACCACAGGCAAAACGATTGCTTGACTATATGAAATCCAATCCTCAAAGCGAAATAGTTATTTTAAGCGTTGACAGGATTGGCCGTTCTACCTTGGATATTTTGCAAACCATCCAATACTTTAAAGAGAAAAATTATTTACTTCGAATCGAAAATTTAGGGATGGATAATTCAAGTCCATTTTTTGATTTGATGATCAGTTTACTCGGTACACTCGCTGAACACGAACGACAAATTATAAAAGAACGCTGTCGGGGTGGGATTGAGGTCGCTAAAGCAAATGGAATTTATTCGGGTAGGAAAAAAGGCACTATAGACGACCGAAATAGGACATTGCACAAGCATAAAGACATCGTAAATTGTTTATCACAGAATATGAGTATTGCAAAAGTTATTGAAACAACGGGAAAACATCGAAATACAGTAAATAAGGTTAAGGCCTTACTTTAATATCACACTCTTTTAAAATGAGGTGGGCAGATGTTTCGAGGGACTCGGCTAACAGTAAAAGCAATGAAACAGAAATATTTTGTTGTCCCTTTTCTATACGCTGTATACTTCTTATATCAATATCACACAATGTTGCTAAGTGACTTTGAGTCATTTTTTTTTGAAGCCTTAAATCTTTAATTGTGCTCCCGATACAATGGAGATTGGATGAGAAGTTCTTATTCACATCCAAAAGTGATGGTTTATGCAGAAATAATATACGACATAAATGTCGCATTCATTTTATTTCATATATTCGAACCACCCTATTATATAAACAAGTTAATGCGTATTAAATTATGAAAACAAAACTATTTTATCTTTCTTTTCTTTCCTCACTATTGTTGGTGGTTTCATGTTCAACAGAAAAGAACTTAAGCACGAATTTACGGAAGCCAAGAATTAGTTCTTTTCATCAGAACGATGGCCTAAAACGAGCCAATGCTACCGAAATTGAAAACCAATACATTGTATCAAATGAACAGTATTTGAGTGAAATCAAAATTGGCACAAACCAATCGATTAAACCATCAAATGACATTGCTTCTTCGAATGATATGAATACAATTGATGCTGAACCTCAAGTAGAAGATGAAACAATTGAAAATAGGCCTTTAATTCTTCAGAATCAACTATTCCAAAATAAAGTAGATGAATCAAATAATTATGGAAAAGATGAGGTTAAATCTAAATCAGCCAAAAAGAACGTAGACAATGAAGAAGAAAAAAAACCTGTTAATGGCTTTGCCGTTGCTTCGTTTATTTTGAGTATTCTCTCTTTATTCTTGTCTTATTGGGGTTGGCTAATTTGCTTTCTTTTATACATTCTATTTAAATTTTTGGCTACGAAGCAAATGAAAGAAAATCCTGAAAGGTATCGAGGTGAAAAGTTGTTGAAATGGGCAACTTGGATATTCCTAATTTCATCAATAATATGGTTAGTCTACATCTTACTATTTCTTTAAACATCCTTGGTAACAGGCGTTCTCTAAAAAGTATATTAAACAGATAAATCAAAAACAATAAAAATGAAAAACACTATAATTTTCTCTCTTGGTGCATTGGTAACAATGTTATTTGCTTTTAGTTATCAATCCCCTGACGATAAAGATTACTCTATGGGTAGGGTTACAAGAATGAGTGGTAAGTATATTTTCATTAATTGTGAGCCTTCTAATGATTATGAGGTCGTTTATGAAGTAAAAACCGTTCTGTTGGGTGGAGTAACATCAATAAATGCTTTGGTAGACGCTGTCTTGGTTAATACGAAAAAGATGGAAAAGAAAGACCCAAAACCTTATGATGCATTAATTATTGGAAGCAATAAATATGACCTTGCAATTAAATTTAAAGATTGAATCTTTTTATAGAACTAGTCAAGACCCATCGATGCAATTTATACTCAAATTTAACGAGTGATTTATTATCCCATTTTTGTTTAATGCATTAATGTAATTGGGGATCAAAGAATATAATCATACCTCGAATCTATTTTCGCCAGTTCTTTCTTTAATTCTTCTTCTGAAGTTAAGGCTATTAATCCCATTTCGATGATGTAAAATAATTTGCAGGTGTGAAGTACATATTGTTTTTTGGAAGTATATTTTTCATAGTCCTTATCTAAATGGGCATAAAACTTATCTCTTATATCACAAATGTCTGTAATAATTGCTTCTTCAGAATTCATTGCCTGAAGTGCTTTTTCTACTTCCATTTTGTTTTTTGGATTGGAGCGCAACCTTTTTTCCAAGAGAGTATAGATGTTGTCTTTATTTTTTAGGGTGTTTTTCAAAACCTTATACAATTCAATATGGTAGTCTTTCATCGCCAAATAACGTAAATGACTTAATAAAGATGAATTATCCACTTTTAATTTTGAGGCTCTAAATTCTTGATTTAAATCATTATTTAATCCCGACATAAAGCACCATGCCTCCCAACTCTTTCGAGCATTGGAATAGTTTTCTAATAACCTGTTAATTGAGTTGCTCATACAAAAATACCAATGTAGTCTTTTAAGCCACCCGCCCAAAATCTGCGTAGGTATTCTTAAAGTAATTAAACAATATCTCTGTCTTTACCATAATATCACCATAAGTTGGGTAAGGCAATTACTCAAACAAGTAATCGCATTACCAATAGTTAAAGCAGCCGATGTTTGAATTTTATCTACCAAAAGGTCAACTTGAAACTCGTTGCTTTTGAGTCGCTCTATAAGGTTTTTGCTTCTAATTATTTGTTTCCCTTGGCTCTATTATGAGTTTTACAAAGCATTTCACAATTTTCTATTTTAGTCGCTCCGCCTTTGCTCCACGCTGAAACGTGATCAGCATCCATTTCTGCAAGTTTCCAAATTTTGGTTTTATTTGCATTAGTGCCAATTGCACATAAAGGACAATTAGATTTGTTATTAGTTTCTGCCTCTTTTGTTTGCTTGGTATATACAGTTTTCTTCGTTGCTTCATCAAATACCCGAATATCAAGCAGTTTAGAATCGATTGAGCCACCAAGGATGTATTCAAAAATTCCTCTCCTATTTTTCACATAAGGGTCACTGTATAATGTCTTGACCTTTTCCGATACGTCATTGGAGTTGAACGGTTTGTTGTGGTATTGTTCATACATTCTTCCCCATTCAAGCCCGCACATTTCGGATTCAACATCTGAGAACACTGATGATACCCACTCTATAACGGTGTTGAAGTATACCTCCAACTCAACAATGTTATCATCACGGCGATGTTTACTCATATATTCTCCGATGTTTCCTTTGCTGACCCATTCAAGAGCCTGCTCTAAAAACGCTTGACGATTAACGCTACCTGAAATATAAGCGCTCCATTTTTGAATATTGGCATTTAGGCTATTGCTAAATTTTTCTTTGGCAAGAGTTACAAATTGCCCCGAATAAACGGCATTTAACAGTTCTTGGTTGTTCAATGGAACCCCTGCAATATTTATAGTTTTAAACCATTCCTTGATTTCACTTTCCGTTCCTTCACATTCGTAAATCAGGAGTTTAGTATTCAAGATTAATTCCTGTTTATCTGTGGCAAGTCCACTAAAATACTGCTCCATTCCGTTTTCGTCTTTGATGGCGAATTTCCCTAAAACAAACCGACCAAAACTTGTGATTCGTTGCTGTCCATCTAATACTTCAAGGCTATCTGCACTTGGCTTATTAAAGTAAATTAAACCTAACGGATAACCCTTCAAAAGGGATTCTATAACACGAACATCTCTTACACCATCAGCATAAATATAATTCCTTTGGTATTCGGGCTGTATGGTTAGTTTACCACCTAAACCATAAAGCCCTTTACCTTCTAATTCATTGTAGGTAAATCCCTCGCAAATTTCTTTTACGGTGATTTCAGTTTTTAAGGTTGTTTTCATTTTTTGTGTTTAATTAATACTCTTTGATATACCTTTTCTTTAATACCATCTTTAATTAAAACACCACTTGCATTTAGGTCATAAACCCCTTTTTTTGAAAACTTTGAAAGATAAGCATCTTTGCAATCTTGTGTTGAATAACGCTTTGTTTTCAGTTTATACAAGTCCTCATTTTCGCACATCCCAATTATTTGAAATTGGTCGGGATTGTATTTAGGTAAAAAACTAATAGGTACACCCATTACTCCATCATAATCACTTGGAATAGCATCAGTAAATGGAACTTCAATGGCATCGTAGTTATCATATTTTTGATATTCTTTGCCATTTACTTCTTTATGTTTGCTGAACTTAATGTTGTCTGCCATAGTCATAAGGGGCAAAAACTGATGTCTTATTCCGTGGTCAAGATTCGTAAACCAACCTGTTCCTGCTACACTAATCATTTTTTTTCCCTCAGCACTTAATTCAACCTCTGTTCCACTTAACTTATAGTCGTCAGGAACAATAAATGTCATATTCTTCCCATTTAATCTTTTATTGAATCTACTTCCCGTCCACATCTTATTTTCCTTTATTAATGGGAAAACTTCCTTGTAGGTAATAGCGTTCATATTGCCTATGATCACAAACTTTTTCTCTGCTTCTACAATCCAAGCCAAAAACTCTCTAAACAGAGAAAAAGGTGGGTTTGTTATAATTATGTCGGATTCATCTCTTAACTTCTTTATTTCAGTACTTCTAAAATCTCCATCGCCTTCTAAATATGTCCATTCCAAATCATTAACATCAATTTTACCATCGCCCGTGTTATCTTGCGTTAGAGCAAATATCTTTCCGTTTACGATGGTTTTCCTTGTATCAAATTGAGGGTCATTAATTTCAAATAGGGTAGGTTGATACTTACTATTTTTCTTGCTTTCGGGAGCGTAACTTGTACTAATCAACTTTTTCAATCTTAGGCGTTCAAAATTCTGCGCGAAGAATTTGGTAAAGTTGCTCCATTCGGGGTCATCACAGGGAAGTAGAATTGTTTTACCTTCAAAAACATTTGGGTTATAATCTAAATAGGCGTTGATTTCTTTTTCAATATCGTGGTATTGGGTATAGAACTCATCGTTCTTTGCTGATTTAGCCTTTGTTAAATTTTCGTTTGCCATTCTTACTTTATCTCATTATCCATTGTTGTCATTTTAATAACAAATATAGTCTTACAAGCCGAAAATGAATGAAAAAGAGAGGGAAACTATGTTTGCTTCATTTGCTTCCATTGCATCGCATATAGTCGAGCATTATCATCCTTATCTGCTTGTTTGTTGATATATTTTAAAAAATCAGACTCGCGTGAATGACCTGTAATCCCCATTAGAACAGGAGTGGCAATGTGTTTATATCGATTTGTGGCAAAAGACCTACGAAAAGAGTGAGAGGCCATTAGTTCATATTTCGGGAATTTGCCGAAGACCTTCCTTTTGGGTTTATCAGCCAATTTCATGATTTTGTAGCCTTCAATTTCATCTGTTAATCCCGCTAATTTGCAAACATCCTTTAGGTATTTATTCAACTTTTGAATCGAAATACTGTGAGGCATATCCCTCTGAATGATTTCTATTACTTCAGGTTCCATTACAGCAACAGACACGTCTTTCTTCGTTTTCTGTTGGTGAACATCTACCATCAATAAACCATCCATATACCGAATACTTTTTTGAGATACATTCAACAAATCTTCACCCCTCTGACCTAATTCAAAGCCAATCATTGCCCACTTTTTAGCATTTTGTAAGTAATTGTTTGGCATCGGGGTTTCATATATTTTTTTTATTTCATCAGTTGTTAATGTTACAATGTATCTGTCTTCATCTGATTCAGTAAAACTTACTATATGTTTAGCGTGTGGGTGGGTCGGCAAACCCAATCGTTCAGCATCATTGCATACGGCTTTAAGGTTGTCAATTTGCTTTCCTGCATAATTAACCGCAAATCCTCGCTCACAGAGCAACCAATTTTTAAATTCCTCAACAAATTGATTACTTATTTCAGTCAAACGTATGGTTTTTCGTGTTTGGATTTGATACTCTTTAATTATGCCTAAAAAGGTATTATATCCTTTCACTCTGCTATCTGAAAGACCCAAACTCTTTTTTCCCACTACCTTTCGGTTGGGTGCAGTATCTATAATGTTTTGCAAATGATTAACAAAAACATCTGAATCGGTTTTCTCCACTCGATTGAAGCACTCTTTGATTTTGCGTTCAAGCCAAAACTTATCAATTAGTTCTCCTTTTGTGTTAGCAGTATTGATAGAATCGTGAATAAAAGCCTCCAAAGTCTTCAGATTTTGGTGAAGGATTTTGTTCTCGTGGTTTGTTTGCTTCGGAAACCCTTTCTTTTCCTGCCAATTTTCTACTTCAATGTTAAACCCTGATTTTACTTCATACATTTTCCCTCGCCCATAAGACAGATACAAATAAATGGTTTGTTTGTCTTTTTTTGCACTATTTTTAAGTCGGAATTTTACTGTCGCCATTTCTGAAATCCTTTAAGACAAAGGTAATTGTAGCATTTGAAATAGCGAAATTCTTTCCAAACATTTTCCAAACATTCTTTCAGTTTCATTCCTTTTTACTCCCTTTCATTCCTTTTTACGAAACATGGCCCAAGTGCTATAGCCCTTATATAATAAGGTTTATGGGGTGTTTTAACCTGAAAGAGACCGAAAGAGACCGAAAAGGTTCAAGTCCCGCCTCGAGTACAATACTGTGAAATTAACCCTTGATTCTAAACGAATTGAGGGTTTTTTGTTTTTCAAACATTCATTATTCTACTTCAAGTTATTATATTTAAGGATGCGAATTATTTCATGCCTTATCCTACTCAGTTCTCTTACTTTTGCCTGCAATAACTCAACTGACGAGAACAAGAACAATCCAACAAAACCTATTGTATATAAAGAAGTTGAGCCGAGTCAAGCCTATGACTCTTGCCAAATTGGCAAGCAAATTTGGATGGCTCAAAATTTAAATGAGCCCCATTTTAAAAATGGAGATCGCATCAAGCAAGCCAAAACCAACGAAGAATGGAAAAAAGCAGGTAATACTTGTACGCCCGCTTGGTGCTACTACAACAACGATCCGAAACTTGGTCAAAAATTCGGAAAATTATACAACTGGTATGCCGTGAACGACCCAAGGGGCCTGGCACCCAAGGGTTGGTCAATTGCCTCCAATGCAAATTGGCTTCAACTAGTTCAAGACCTAAAAAAATTAGATTTAGATGCCTTTGCTTTACAGCACGTTACTTTTATTGGTAATTATCCTGATGCAGACGTCCTTCATTATCATGCTTATGGTTCTGGATACCGCAAAGAAAGTGGCAACTTCTCTGGCATAGATGAATATGCAAGCTACTGGAGCGCCGATACCGCTAATACATACAGCGCCAATGCTTTCCATCTCAAGAAAAAACAACTCGACCCTCTTTTAGGTGCGTACTATAAATCTGGCGGTTTCTCGGTGCGCTGCATCAAAAATTGATGTGTATCTTTGTCTCCAGCTTAAAATGCTTTAGACCTTTCTAAAATCGGGATGTAGCTCAGTTGGTAGAGTACTCGTCTGGGGGGCGAGAAGTCGCAGGTTCAAGTCCTGTCATCCCGACTTTTCTTCACAATCTTAGCAAAATACCACATTATTGGTATTTCCACAAAGCCCTTAGAAAACTAATTTTGCCTCATTATTTAAATTTAATCTAAATAAAAATGAGGGCTATTTTTTTCATGCCAAGCATCATTGCATTTCACAATTTTGCCCAACAACTCCCACCCACCGACACTTTGCGTGCTATTGAAACGCAAAGTGTTTCAATAATCGCACTGCAAAATAAATTCATTGGCGGATCCGGCACCCGAATCAACGGAGCCCAATTGCAGAAATTAATCCAAAACGATATTAATAAGGTACTACGCAGTGTGCCAGGCGTACAAATTCGAGACGAAGAAGGATTTGGTTTACGCCCAAATATAGGCCTCAGAGGCACGCCTGTCAATAGAAGTGCGAAAATTACCGTAATGGAAGACGGCATTCTAATGGCGCCAGCCGCCTACTCTGATCCGTCCGCATATTATTTTCCAACGTTTGCACGTATGGGTGGCATTGAGGTGCTCAAGGGCAGCAGTCAAATTAAGCATGGTCCTTACACAATTGGTGGTGCAATCAACCTTTTATCCACAAATATTCCTGCAGGCTTCAAGGCATTTGCACACGTTAGCTATGGGCGCTTCAACATAAACCAACAACGTTTTTGGGTAGGCGACTCAAAAGGCCAACTTAGTTACCTATTTGAGGTGAATCGAATCGCCTCCACAGGCTTTAAAGAAATAGATGGCGGAGGCAATACCGGTTTTGATCGCAGAGATTTTCTCGGTAAAATTCGTTGGCAAAGTAAAAACTCGGTAAAAGTCAAACAAAGTGTCCAGTTGAAAATGTTACACGTTGAAGAGCAAGCTAACGAGACATATCTTGGACTCACCTACACTGATTTCATGCAAAACCCATTGCGCCGCTACGCGGGAACGCAAAAGGATCTATTGAACTTATTCCATAACCATGTCGTTCTTCAGCATGTCATCAAACCATTAAAAAACTTAGACATTACAAGCAGCGCTTACATCACCCAAACATTCCGCGATTGGGGTCGGGCAAATAGTTTTGGTACAAAAAGCATTGCAAGCATCCTTTCAAATCCAGCAGCAGAACAAGCGGCATATCAAATTATGACTGGCCAGGCCAATGGTGAAATTATTTACAGAAGTGCTTCGCGGCTATACATTACAAAGGGTTTACAGACGCATGCACATTATTATTTGGAAACAAAAAACATAAAACACGACATCGAAGTGGGCTTGCGCTTACATCAAGATGAAGCCAGTCGCTACGGCACACAAAGTAAGTACCAAATGACCAACGGATTAATGATACTTAGCGATGCCGGCGAGCAAGGCAACCAAGAAAATCAAATACGTTCAGCATGGAGTGCTGCCACATATTTAAGTTACCAACTCACTTGGCACAATTTTACACTCAATACGGGCTTGCGTCGTGAACAGATCCAACTTGAGTACTTAAACTATGGCACATCCGACTTTGCGCGAACAGGAAGTAATTTAGCTACTGCCACGAATAGCTTCGCGGTTTGGCTGCCTGGCGCCAGCTTATATTACGAAGCCAATAAAAACAACCTGTTCTTTTTTGGGGCACACAAAGGTTTTTCACCTCCGGGGATGCCGAGCACAAGCAGCACTGAGCAAGCTAAACCTGAGCTGGCCATAAACTATGAATTGGGATACCGCTTGCTTACAAAAACAACCCAAATACAAGCCGTATTATTCAAAAGTGCTTACGAGAATCTATTGGGTTCTGATAATATTTCTGGAGGAGGCATGGGAACTGGAGATTTATTCAACGCAGGTAAAGCCTTAGTACAAGGAGCGGAATTGAGTATTCAACAAGTATTTCAATATAAAAAATGGCGTTTTCCTATTCAAGTAAATTATACCTTCACCAAGGCCACTTTTGAAGAAACATTTGTAAATGGCGGCGGCGATTGGGGAAGTGGGCAGATCAATAAAAATGATTTGATTCCATTCATTACACCGCATTTATTTGGCAGCCAGATAGGTGTTGAAAATCATAAATGGACGGCGCTGCTCAATGCGAATTACGTTGGGGCAACCCGTACGCTACCTGGTCAAAACGAAAATATCGATCCAGCTTCGGACGAGAACTTCGCGCTTGTAAATAACATTCCCGGATTTGTTATTTTAGACCTTTCTCTTCAATACGAAATGCAACCATCATGGAAGGTATTTGCAAATGTTCAAAATCTCACTAACAACCAAAATATTGTGGCTAATCTACCGCAAGGCTACAGACCAGCCTTGCCACGAGCGCTATTGGTAGGATTTAAAATGCAACTCTAGACAATAATTCGTAACTTCACGCCTCAATTTTTTGTACATTTAGTCGCATGTGGAGTAGAGTTGCCAGTTTCATATTACGTAATCGCTTGTTTATACTGGCCATCATCGGTATTATTACCGTTTTTTTTGGCTACTATGCTGTCACCTCACTTAAAGTCGATAATCGTTTTGGTAACACCCTTCCAAAAGATGACCCCATCCAAATGGACTACGAAAACTTCAAACTACAGTTTGGAGAAGATGGTTCAACCTTGGTAATAGCCGTTCAAACCGACTCTCTTTACACAGAAGAAAACCTTAAAAAATGGCGCGAACTCGGTTATAAAATATTAAAATTCAAAGGGGTAGATAATGTCGTTTCAGAGGCCACCTTGTTTGGCATGACCAACAATATTGCTAAAAACGAATTCGAAATACACCGCATTTTTTCGGATACGACTTTTCGAGATAAATCCATAGAAGACGTTCGTAAAGAAATCAGGAAAAACCCTATCTACCGCGGGCTCTTATACAACGACACCAGCAATGTTTCGCTTTTGATGATCGGTATCGACGAAAAAGTGCTATCGAATCCAAAAAAATCCGACGTCGTACTGAAAATCGAAGAGCTTGCCAATCAATACGAAAAACACTTTGGTAAAGTATACTTTGCTGGGCTTCCACATATACGGGTTGTAGTTGGCAAACGCATTGTGGCAGAAATGTACATCTTCTTAGCGCTGTCCATTTTTGCTTCTTCCTTACTGCTTTTCATTTTCTTCAGGTCTCTTTACGTAGTGTTTCTGTGCAACACAGTGGTATTTATATCCGTAATATGGGCGCTTGGCAGCATTGCTTTTATGGGCTTTGAGTTATCGATTATTATGGCGCTTATCCCGCCACTTCTCATTGTAATTGGCGTACCAAACTGTGTGTTCTTAATTACACGTTATCATCAAGAATATGTTCGGTTAGATAATAAAATGCGAGCGCTTTTTGTCATGATCAAGCGCATAGGTTCGGTTACCTTTTTAACCAATCTAACGACAGCTGTAGGTTTTGTAACCTTCACCAGTTCGGATAAACTCGCTCAGTTTGGCATCATTTCAAGCTGGAATATTATGGTGGTTTTTGTACTCTCATTAGCTATCATTCCTATTTTCGCCTCCTTCGCAAAACCACCAAAGCCGCGCCACTTAAAGCACTTAAGCCGTATCTACTCTCAAGGATTCATTGAAATTATTGTAAAACTCGTCACTAAATACCGTCCTTGGATTTACGTGTCATCTGTCGTATTGGTCATTTTTAGTTTGTATGGAATGACTAAAATTATTTCTACAGGAAATGTCACAAGTGACATTCCAAAAGATGACCCTATATTGTTAGACCTCAAATTTGTCGAACACCATTTTGGCGGCTCCATACCTTTTGAAATCACCGTCGACTACAAAGAAAAGGGAAGGCTTTTCAACATTGAATCAATGCGCAAAGTTGAATCAATTCAACAACTTTTTGCCAAAGACACCCTTTTCTCTAAGAGCATATCATATGTAGACCTCATCAAGTCTATCAATATGGCCTACCACAGAGGTGACCCAAGTAAATTCACCTTGATATCCAACCGAGATAAACTTCGGTTAAAAAAATATATTGACAAACTAGACTTAAGTAGCTTAAACGGTGGCGCGGTCTCATTAAAAAGTTTAGTAGATACCACCAACACCACCCTTCGCATCCGCATGCAAATGAAAGACCTCAGTATCGATAAAGTTGGTCCTACATTAGACGCGCTTAAAATAAAGACCGAAAAAATCCTCAACCCAGACAAAACCATACTTGAGCGTCTGTATAGCAAGATTGTAAAGGGAAGCGCTGGCGCCATGGATAGCATTATTTATGAACACACAGGTGTATTTAATAACCTGACTGCCTTGGTTTCTAACGGCAATGATCAAAAACAAATGGCCTTTGACATGAACCCCGACAAAATCAAGTCGTATATGGGGACGGCCCAATTCAACAAAAATCTTAAAAAAGCCATTGAGGCAGAGTATTATGATTTGGTGTTCACGGGTATTAAAGTCGTGCAAACAGAAGGAACCAAGTATCTTTTTGTGAACCTCTTACAAAGCCTCATTTTTGCTGTCATTTCTATTGCAATCATGATGGCATTCTTGTTTAGATCATTTAGAATCATTTTGGTTTCTATGATTCCGAACATCATTCCTTTGCTTTTTACAGCCGGAATCATGGGGTACTTTCAAATTCCACTTAAACCATCCACTATTTTGGTTTTTGGGATTGCACTAGGAATCACCGTTGATAATGCTATTTTATTCCTCGGAAAATACCGAAACGAATTAAAGCAGCACGGATGGGATGTCCGATTTGCTATTTTACATTCACTGCGCGAAACCGGACTCGGTATTTTCTACACCTCAGTAATCTTGTTTTTCGGCTTTTTAATGTTTGTGTTTTCGCAATTTGGCGGCACAAAAGCACTGGGCTTACTGGTGTCCATAACTATTATGGTCGGTATGGCAACCAACCTTATTATCCTTCCTGCGTTGTTGCTCACCTTAGAACGCAAATTTAGCATGCGCTCTTTCCAAGAGCCTTTCTTCGATATATACAACGAAGAGACCGATTACGACGTAGACAAACTCGAAATAGAGTTCGCCGAAGAAGAAAAATAATGAGACGCCTGAGCGTTTAGTCTTGATTGAATTTCTTGACCATGGTAAGAATTGTAGCAAGCGCTACCGTTTCTCCGGTTTCGTCGTATACATCGACCAAAAACTTAACTATTCCTTTTGAAATGTCCTCGGGGCTGCGCTTTTCTTGGTCAACCTTTTCTTTCACCGTGAAGCGCACACCGATTGTAGCACCGGGATATACTGGCTTGGTAAAGCGCGCTTCCTCAATGCCGTAATTTAACAGCACAGGTCCTTTCTTAGGGTCTACAAATAAGCCCGCGGCTTTTGACAAAATGAAATAACCATGCGCCACGCGACGTTCAAAAATGGTCCCCTCTAGTGAGGTGGCATCCATGTGCGCATAAAAGTTGTCTCCTGAAACATTGGCAAAATTGACAATATCAGCGTCCGTAACAGTGTGTTTGTGCGTAAAAACAGTTTCTCCAACTACTAATTCTTCGAAATGCTTCCTAAAAACATGTGGTTGCGCCTCTGGCATTTCAGCTCCTACCTGGAATTGTTGGGTAATTGCGGTAATAGTAGATGGGTGCCCTTGAATGGCTGTGCGCTGTAAGTAATGCAATACGCCGCGTTTTCCGCCCATTTCTTCTCCGCCTCCTGCTCTTCCTGGGCCCCCGTGGGTAAGCAGTGGCATTGGTGAGCCGTGGCCCGTACTCTCTTTCGCACAATCCTTGTTGAGTACTAAAATACGGCCGTGCATACTTGCAGCACCCACCACATATTCTATAGCCTCTTTATTGTCTGGCGTGACAATCGAAGAAACCAATGAACCTTTTCCCAATTTTGCCAATTCAATAGCCTCTGACATATCTTTATAAGGCATGATAGTAGCTACCGGGCCAAAAGCTTCTATGTCATGACAAGCAGTTGCTACAAATGGGTTTTCATTGCGGAATAATACTGGTGGAAAAAACGCGCCATTTTGTTTATCCGCACCATGCACTTCAAAATTCGTAAGATCTCCGTATATGATTTGTTGGCTTTTCGCTAACTCAGCAACATTTGCCGCCACTCTTTCTACCTGTAATTTGGTGGCCAAAGCCCCCATTCGGACCCCCTCAACTGACGGATCGCCGATTTTGGTCCCCGCCAAGCGAGACACCAAGGCCTTTTGGACTTCGTCAAGCAAGTCTTCAGGAACCATAATGCGTCGAACTGCTGTACATTTTTGTCCTGCTTTGATGGTCATTTCTTTGACACATTCTTTTATAAAAAGGTCAAATTCTTCGGTTCCTGGAACGGCAGCCTTTCCGAGTATAGTGGCATTCAATGAGTCTGCTTCTAAATTGAAACTCACGCTTTGCGCTGCTATTTGGGGAAGGCCTTTTAATAATTTACCCGTTGCTGCACTACCCGTAAAAGTAACAGTATCTCTAGAATCTACGGTGTCTAAAATGCCTCGGCCTAAACCGCAAATCAACTGAAGTGAACCCTCCGGAAGAATTTGAGAGGCAATGATGTCTCGGACCATTACTTCGGTCACAAAACAGGTGTATTCAGAAGGTTTAACAACTGCAGGAACGCCAGCCATCAAATTGACCGCGATTTTTTCGAGCATGCCCCAAATTGGGAAGTTAAATGCATTGATATGGACCGCAACACCCTCTTTAGGAACCATAATGTGGTGGCCAATAAAGGTGCCATTTTTGGAAAGCGGAGCTGCAACACCATCTACGTAATATGGTAAATCTGGAAACTGACGGCGCAAACTTGCATTGGCAAACAAGTTGCCTATTCCTCCTTCGATGTCTATCCAGGAGTCGATTTTTGTGGCGCCCGTTAGTGCAGATATTTGGTAGTACTTCTCTTTGCGCTCCAATAAAAACAAAGCCAACGCCTTTAGCATGCGTCCTCGTTCTTGAAAAGTCATTTTGCGCAATTGGCCACCGTTTTTACGACCATATTCTAAAACTTCGGAAAAGTCTATGCCTGCGCTAGAAGCTTCTCCGATTTGAACGCCAGTTATGGCATTGTACAAAGGTGTTTCAATGCCTTGTCCATCGACCCATTGACCCAGAATGTAGTTTTGAAATCGTTGCATAGTTCACTATTTTATCAACCAACGCACAAGGTCTGCGCCGTTGGCATAAATCATTAAAGAGAGTAACAAGAAAATTCCAATATACTGCGCTATTTCTAAAACTTTTTGGGGCGCTTCTTTACCCGTAATCATTTCGTAAAGTAAGAAAACGACATGGCCTCCATCTAGAGCAGGTATCGGCAAAATATTCATGAAAGCCAAAATGATGGAAAGCAAGGCAGTGGTGAGCCAGAACGTGTGCCAGTCCCAAAGGGGTGGAAACATGTTACCAATTGAGGCAAATCCGCCGATTTGAGTGGCTCCCTTTTTGGTGAATACAAACTTGAATTGACTGATATAATCTGAGAGCGTATTGACGCCGTATTGCATGCCTACGCTAATGCTTTTAGCGAAACCATATTTTTTCTCAGATAGTGCTTTCTGATCAATATACTCCGAAGTTGCCATGATGCCAATGGTACCATTCGCTTTGACTTTAACCGCTCGGGTTAGGGTGTCTTTTGAATTGCCATTTTGAGCAACTTTGATGTCAACCACTTTATTTTTATTTGCAAATAAAATGGCTATAAATTCATCATAAAATTGAACTGGGGTTCCGTTTACCTCAAATATTTGGTCGTTTGTTTTAAAACCCGCTTTTTTGGCAGGTGCGTCTTTTGATACTTCAGCGACCTTAATTTCTTTTGCGCGTAAACTGAATGCCGGCAGCGCGCCAGCCTCGAAAAGTTTGTTGTCTATGTCTTGAGGTAATTGAACATGCTGAATACTTCCATTTGCGTGTTTTACCGTTAGCCTTCTGGCGCCTCTTAGTAAAATCTCTTTATTGATGTCATCTAGATTCAATGGTGCTTGACCCTCCAGCTTCAAAATAACATCACCTGATTGAATGCCGTATTGAGCCAAATAAGGATGAACACTTAGGCCCGCTTTTAATTTATTTTGATCGAGGGTGAGCTGGCCCCAAGTAAAGACAACACCAATGTAAATGACAAAACCAAGCACTAAATTAACCGTGACGCCACCAATCATGATAATGAGGCGTTGCCAGGCTTTTTTGCTCCTGAACTCCCAAGGTTGTGGTTCATTTTTAAGCTGTTCGGTATCCATGGATTCGTCGATCATACCGGCAATTTTAACATATCCGCCGAGCGGAACCCAACCTATCCCCCATTCGGTGGTGTCTGGATCTGCCGCCCAATCAGCTGGTGGGGTTTTACTGAACCAAGATTTTCTTTTTTGGCCACTGACGCGTTTCCACCTAAAAAATGAAAAATAAGGGTTAAAGAACAAATAGAATTTTTCGACGCGTGTTTTAAATAACTTGGCGGGAATAAAGTGACCGAATTCGTGCAGTGTTACAAGAATAGCCAGTGACGTAATGAGCTGAGCTGCTTTGATGAGTATTTCCATTGTGTATATTATCGTTTATAAAGATACCTTAAGTTTATTAGTGCGCCTCTAACCAGTTCGGGGCGGCTTTCATTTCTACTTCCATAGGGACCTCCATTTGAACAGCGCCCTCCATGGCTGTCTTAACGAGTTGTTGCATTTTAGAAAGTTCATCCCGATGAACATCGAAAACCAGTTCGTCATGGACCTGTAAGATCATACGTGACTTCAATTTTTCTTTGTTCATTGCTTTTTGAACTGCTACCATGGCTAACTTGATGATATCTGCAGCAGAACCTTGAATAGGCGCGTTGATGGCATTTCGTTCGGCAAAACCACGTACAACAGCGTTGGCCGAATGGATGTCTGGTAAGTAGCGTCTGCGTTTAAGAATGGTCTCTACATAGCCCAACTCTCTGGCTTGAGCTATGACCTTATCCATATAGGTTTTAATGGTGCTGTATTGTTCAAAATAAGCATCTATGATTTGCTTGGCTTCGGTTCTTGAAATCTGTAAGTTTTGAGCCAAACCAAAGGCCGATTGGCCATAGATGATCCCGAAATTAACGGCCTTGGCGGCGCTACGTTGGTCTCTGGTAACTTGTTCAATAGGCGTATGGAAAACCTTGGCGGCGGTGGCGGCATGAATGTCGTGGCCGCTTTTAAACGCCGCTATCATGTTTGCATCGCCCGACAAGGCCGCAATAATTCGCAATTCTATCTGTGAGTAATCGACAGCCATTAATTGATAGTCGGAAGCTCTAGGCACAAACGCACGGCGGATCTCACGGCCTTTGGCAGAACGCACAGGTATGTTCTGCAGATTCGGATTGTTTGAGCTAAGTCGGCCTGTAGCAGTGACCGTTTGCATAAAATTACTGTGGATGCGTCCATCTATAGGGTCGCAAAGTGTTGGAAGTGGATCGACGTAAGTGCTTTTGAGCTTGCGCAACTGGCGGTACTCCAGAATATGGCCAATAATCGGGTGGTCGTGCTCGTGTTTTTGAAGGATGTCTTCTGAAGTTGCATACTGACCCGTTTTGGTCTTCTTGGCTTTACTAGAAATTTGTAGTTTCTCGAAGAGGATTTCACCTAATTGGCGTGGCGAATCAATATTGAAATCTTGTCCTGCAAGTGTTTTAATATCATTGTCCAATTCAACGAGCCTTTCATCAAGCTCCAAAGAGAATGCTTGTAGGGCATTTACATCAATAGCAATTCCTTCTTGTTCGATTTCCTTGAGCACCTTTACTAGTGGCATCTCAACGTCATAAAACAAATGGTGCAAATGCGGCTTTTCGATTTCGGGCTCAAGCAGCTTTTTTAATTGAAAGGTGATGTCGGCGTCTTCACAGGCGTAGTCTTTAATTTGCTCAGGTGCTAAATCTGCCATGTTGCCTTGGCCTTTTCCTTTTTTTCCAATCAGCTCTTCAATTGATATAGGTTGGTAATTCAGATAGTAGGTAGCCAAGAAATCCATGCTTTGTTTAGACTCTGGATTTATTAAATACTGGGCTATCATGGTGTCAAACAAAGGGCCCTTTAATTCAATTCCATAACGGTGCAAAACCTTAAGGTCATACTTGATGTTGTGCGCAATTTTTTCAATTGATAGATCTTCAAAAATAGGCGCAAATTCATGAACGATTGCCTGTGCTTGTTCAAAATTTGACGGAACCGCAATGTAAAAAGCTTCGCGCGCCTTATATGAAAATGAAAACCCAACAAGATCCGCATGCAGCGCATCGATTGAATTCGTTTCAGTGTCAAAACAAACCTCGGATTGTACCAATAACAAGGCCAATAATTCTTTGCGCTCCTCAGCAGAAGTAATCAAATGATAACTGGGTTTTTCTGTGGCTATCGTTTTATAACTTGCCGTTGGCAACGCTGTTTGTGGTTCCAACATACTTTGAACGCCAAAGAGGTCGAGTTGTGCTTCTTCTTTAGAAATGTTGGATTGGGTAACCACTATTTCCTCGCCAATAATGCGCTTTGCCAAGGTTCGAAATTCGAGTTCAGTAAAAATGTCGCGAATGGCATCGGCATTTACCGGACAAACCTGTAAATCTTGCTCGTCAAATTCAACAGGCACGTCTCGGATGATTGTCGCTAAGGACTTAGACATGAGCCCTTGTTGTTGAAAATTCTCAACATTTTCTTTTTGCTTGCCCTTGAGTTCATGCACGTGGGCAAACAAGCCCTCCATTGAACCGTATTTAGCTACCAAAACTTTGGCGGTTTTTTCACCGATGCCCGGAATACCCGGAATGTTGTCAGAGGCGTCGCCCCACAAACCCAAAATGTCGATTACTTGGAGCGGGTCTTGCACTTCAAATTTTTCACAAACTTCTTTAATACCAAGAATTTCTGGCGGATTACCACCTCTGCCCGGCTTATAAATGAAGGTTTGGGGGCTCACGAGTTGCGCATAATCTTTGTCGGGGGTCATCATGTAAGTCACAAAACCCCTTGGTTCAGCTAGCTTGGCAACGGTTCCAATAACATCATCGGCTTCAAAACCCGGCACTTCTAATATTGGAATGTTAAATGCACGTACAATTTGCTTGATCGGATGAATCATGGAGCGGATGTCTTCGGGCATTTCTTCTCGTTGCGCTTTATAAGCTTCAAATTCCTCTTGCCGCTGGGTAGATCCACCAGGAGGATCAAAAACGACTGCAATATGGGTGGGTTGTTCTGTCTTCAGAACATCAATCAAAACATTCGTAAAACCGAAAGCAGCAGAAGTGTTTTCACCTTTTGAATTGACGCGTGGGTTTTTTGCAAAAGCAAAATATGCACGATAAATGAGTGCGTAAGCATCTAAAAGGAAAAGCTTTTTGGGAGCGTTGGGAGTCAGCATTAGAAAGTAGGAAAATACGGGATGAAGAGCGCGGGCTCTATTTGTTTTTGTTCCGAAACCGGTATTGTTTTGTACAAAAACAATGTGCCAACCATCGGGTAGCCGCTTATTTGCACATTAACCATTGGTTTTTTAGAGGCTTTGTAAGCGGTCGTGATGAATCCTGGTTCTGGAATAATGCGCAACGGAACTTTTAAGGTGGTTTCTTTGTGTGCTTTCAACCGAATAGGCTCGTCTAGATATAGGTTGCCGATTTTCTGTTGATCGATAAAAAGTTCAAAAGAACCTGGCTTCATTTTAACGGGTAGCCATAGGTTGTTCTTGACATGAAAACTCGCCTTAAACTTAACGAGTTGCCCACTAAACTGTTCGATTTCAGAACCGTCATAACTTACGAGTTCAATGGGTTCTTCTAGACTTTTACAAGATGTGAAGAACAAAACAATTGCTATGAAAAAAATTGATTTCATGCTTTGATTTGACTAAAGTGCTTGAAAAAATAAGGAATCGTTTCTATTCCTTTAAAATAGTTGAAGAGACCAAAGTGTTCGTTAGGACTGTGGATGGCGTCGCTGTCCAAACCAAAGCCCATTAAAATAGTTTTTAACCCAAGCTCTTGTTCGAACATGGCTATGATTGGGATGCTGCCACCACTGCGAACAGGAATTGGTTTTTTGCCAAAAGTGGTTTCGTATGCAAGGCTCGCTGCTGCATATGCCGGTGAATCTGTCGGGGTCACTACAGGTTGGCCGCCATGATGGGGCAATACTTTTACACGAACACTTTGTGGTGCGATACTTTCAAAATGCGTCTGAAAAAGTCTCGTGATTTCTTCTGGATCTTGATCGGGTACCAAACGCATAGAAATTTTAGCAAATGCTTTAGAAGCAATTACAGTTTTGGCGCCCTCGCCCGTATAGCCACCCCAAATACCATTGACATCTAAAGTCGGGCGAATAGAACCTCTTTCCATGGTGCTGTATCCGTTTTCACCGTGGGTGGCAGGTATGTCGAGTGCTTCACAATACGCTTTTTCAGAAAATGGTGCCTTGGCCATTTCGGCACGATCTGCGGAAGAAAGCTCAACAACCTTATCGTAAAAGCCAGGGATTGTGATGCGCATGTTTTCGTCGTGCAAACTGGCAATCATTTGTGTCAAAACATTGATCGGGTTGGCCACACAGCCTCCGTATAAGCCAGAATGCAGATCGCGGTTTGGGCCCGTGAGTTCTACTTCGACATAACTGAGGCCTCGCAAACCCGTTGTAATCGAGGGCGTGTTGTTGGCAAGCATACCGGTGTCAGACACCAAAATGATATCTGCTTTGAGTTTTTCTTTGTTTTCTCGGACAAATATGGCCAAGTTTGGACTACCTACTTCTTCTTCACCTTCAATCATGAGCTTCACGTTACAGGGTAGTTCTTGCGCTTGCAACATGGCCTCAACGGCTTTGACATGCATAAAGAATTGCCCCTTGTCGTCGCAGGCACCGCGGGCAAAAATAGCGCCATCTGGATGAATGGGTGTTGTTTTTATAACGGGTTCAAAAGCCGGAGAGTGCCAAAGCTCTAAGGGGTCTGCGGGTTGTACATCATAGTGACCATAAACCAAAACGGTTGGTAAAGTAGCATCTAAGATTTTTTCTGCGTAAACAATCGGATGGCCTGCTGTTGCAAGTACCTCCACATTATCTAGACCTATACTTTGAAGATGCTGCGCAAGATGCGCAGCACAAGCTGCAACATCACCTTGAAATTGAGGGTCGGCAGATACCGACGGGATACGCAATAAATCAAAAAGTTCAGAAACAAATCTGTCTTTATTTTGACCGATAAATTGTTGTGTTTTTTCCATATTCATTCTATACTTCAAAGTTGCAAAAAATAGCCCGGTTTTGCTGCTTCAGACTTTATATTAATTTTGTAATGCAACTTAAATGCCTCATTAGACGTCTAACCGACAACTTGTGCATATGAAACACTTACTACACCTCATTTTTATATTTTCAATTGGCGCTGTTTTTGCGCAGCCAATTTCGGTATCCACCACCCAAACACCACAACAACTCGTAGACAACGTTTTGTTGGGTTTTGGTGTAACCGCCTTCAACGTAACCATTAACGGCAATCCGGCATTGGCCAATACAGCACAAACCAATGTAGGGTATTTTACCAATACCAACCCTTTATTTCCGATTAATAACGGCTTAATCCTGACAACAGGAAATGCTTCAGCTGCAGTAGGGCCTAATTCAGGTAGCTCTTTTACAAGTAATAACCCAGCTACAAGCTTGGTGACTTCAGACCCTCACCTGAATGACATCGCAGCCGGAAACGTTACTAACGGCGTTGTTTTGGAATTTGACTTTATACCGTCAGGTGACACCCTCGTTTTCAATTACATGTTTGGTTCGGACGAATACCCTGAGTTCTCGCCTTCATCTTTTAACGACGCATTTGGTTTATTTTTATGGGGGCCAGGCATTACTGGTCCTTTTACACTTGCTGGCTACCCTAATGGTGGCGCCAATATTGCCACAATCCCCGGTGGCATTCCCGTTACCATCAATAATGTTGGGGATGTTTCAAATACGCAATATTACGTTTTCAATGAAGCAAATTCGACGCTCACCTATGGCGACGCTATTCAATACGACGGCACTACCGTACTTTTAACGGCTGCTGCAAGTGTTCAATGCAACCAATTGTATCACATCAAGTTGGCAATTTCCAACGTTGGGGACCAATCTTACGATTCTGGTGTTTTTTTAGAGGCCGGTTCATTCAGTTCTGCAGCAGTAGATGTTGCTGTTGCAACGGTTTCTGGAGACACCACAATTGTCGAGGGGTGTACTTACGCCGACTTTATTTTTACGCGCCCTCCAGGACAGGTGAACGATACACTCATTATCAACTATACGATTGGTGGTGTTGCGCAACAAGGCATTGACTACAATACCCTTCCTAACCCAATTACTTTCTTGCCGGGTGAGGATACTGTTATCATCACATTAACACCCACTCAAGACGGTATCAACGAAGGTTTCGAATCTGTAGTCATTACTGTTCAGCTCATTAACCCATGCGGAGACACCATCACTTCGTCGGGCACAATTTATATTGGAGAGGGTCCTATCATCAATATCACAGGCAACAACCCAACTGTTTATTGTGCAACTGACAGCGTTTGGCTTGCGGCCAGCGCATCGGGTGGCTATGCCCCTTATGACTATGAATGGGAAAACCTTGCTGGGGCCAACCTTGGCACAAACGACTCCATTTCAGTTGGTATCGGCCAAAACGGAACCATGTATTATTTAGTCACCGCCACCGACAACTGTAATTTCACGCAAACAGATACCGTAACTGTAACCATGAACCAAACCTTGGCCATCGACACTATCTATGTGGGCCCTTCGAATTGTGTGCCATCTGGATTTGTTTCGGTTCAAGCCAGCGGCCTACAAGGTGTGCCACAATATACCTGGACCGGACCAGGTCCAAACGGGTTTATCGATGCTTCAGTTTGGCAAAACTTGCCTTCTGGTTGGTATTACATTACAGTAGAAGACAACGTGTGTACTGTTTCCGATAGCGCATTTGTTGATCTTTTGGATCCTCCAGTTGCTGCATTCAGTGCAAGCGTCACCTCGGGGTGCGCGCCGCTGAGCGTCACATTTACCAACACCAGTCAGAACGCAAGCACCTACAGCTGGAACTTTGGCGATGGCCAAACCGGAAGCAGCAACGACCTGAGTGCACAAACCCATGTTTTTGACGTTCCTTTTGGAGACTACACTGTCACACTAACAGCCAACCAGGGTCCTCAATGTACAGATGTCGAGTCTATCACTATTCAAGTAAATGTTTGTGGTTGTACAGACCCATTAGCAACAAATTACAATGCCAACGCCAATGTTGACAACGGATCTTGTGTGTATCCAACCGGGTGTACAGATTCTCTTGCATTAAATTACGATCCAAACGCACTTATTGACGACGGCAGCTGTGAGTACGCCCGCCCAGAGGTGACCGCACCAAACGTATTTAGCCCGAACGCAGACAACAACAACGAAACATTCTACCTAGATACCAAAAATGTCATCGAACTCCAGCTCATGATTTTAAATCGTTGGGGCAATGTCTTATTCGACGCCACTTCTGTAGACCTCATCAATAACAATCCTGCTTGGGATGGCAACATCGATGGAGAGCCCGCTAGCGAAGGTGTTTACTTTTACAAATACATTGGTAAAGGCCTTAATAACCAAGAAGTAAGCGGACACGGTTTCTTACATTTGGTCAATAAGAAATAATAAAAGGGGGCGGCGCCCCCTTTTTCTGTATAATTTGATTATAGCGTCTTACATTTGTCGTAAGCTATATGACAAAGCACAAGAAATTCATTTGGTTAACCAGTATACTTGCAATAGCAGGTCTCGCCTTTTATTTTACCACCCAAAACAACCCACAAGCGAAAGGAGGTAAACAGTTTGGCGGTGAATTACATCTTGCCATTAAAAGCAAGCACACCGATATAAATCCGCTTGTATCCAACACCCTTGATCACCACAGGGTTCAGCAACTTATCTTCGAACCATTAATTTTACCCGCGGCCAATCAACGCGGTTGGAATTACCTTCTAGCCAAAAAAATAACCGTTCTTTCAGACAAAAAAACAGTGCGCATTTCCCTCCGAAAAAATGTACGCTTTGCTCCGGACCCCTGTTTTCGGCTTGCCTCTGACGAGCTTACGGCGGCTGATGTTGCATTTAGTCTTTCGTTGGCTTGTGCAAACACTAAGCTAATTGAACAAAGTAATTACTTTGCGGGGTTGATTATTGGTGGATCTGCTTTTTACCAAAACCAAGAAAACCCCTTCCTTAAAAGGGTAAAAGGCATCAGAGTAATAGATGACTACCTGCTTGAAATTAAGCTAACCGCCCCATATAATCACTTTATTCAAATCCTAGGCAGCCCTGGTTTTGGAATGATGAGTCTACAAGCAGCCAAATACTATAAATCTCGTTTTTTCAAGCAACCCGTTGGAACCGGACCTTTTCAACTGCAGCACTCAGACAAGCACATAGCCGAATTTAGATCAAACAAAAACTATTGGAGAAAAGATGTGTATGGCAATCAACTTCCTTATACAGACAAAGTCATTGTTAAATATGGTGTCAGCGGAGCAGAAGCACAACAGTTATTTCTCCAAAATCAACTAGACTTACTTTTTGATCTCCCCGTAGATGACTTACAAGAAGCTTTCGGCACATTAAACGATGCCAAATCAGGCAAAAACCCATTGCACGAAGTTTACATAAAAAACACCGCAAAAATTCATTTTTTACAATTTGATTGCACTAAAAAACCCTTCAACGACCCCGTTTTACGCAAAGCATTTGCTTTGGCCATAGATACCAAAACGATTTGCGAAGAAATGCTAAAAGGAGAAGGGCTTCCTCTGAATGGGTATTTTATTCCAACCACCCAAGGTGGACTAAATGCGCAAAAAGAGAACCCGGCACAATCTTTTGAAGAAAGGGTTTTTGAAGCCCAAAGAACGCTTGCGCAAGCTGGATACAATAGCAAAAATCCATTGCCAACCATATACCTTTATGTGGGTGCGGCAAAAAACACACTCGCTTATCGCTGGTCTGATGCAGTTGCCCAAATGCTTCGGCAAAACCTTGGGGTCAAGATTAGTGTGAAAACAGATGAACTAAAAGGCTCCTCTAAAAACGCGTTGTGGCGCAGCGGTTGGATTGGTGATTACGCTGGCGCAGAGTCCTATCTAAGGCTGTTTTACAGTGGTGCAGAAAAGCCTGTCTTTTTCAAAAACCGCATCGTGGATGCGCTCTATTTAAACGCAGTACTGGCTCAAAAAGAAAAGGAAAAACAAAAGGCTGAGCGCTTGTGTGAAAAAGAAATCATGAAACAAAACGCGTTTCTGCCAATATATACAGAGGGCTTTATTTTACTCAATCAGCTGCATTTGCGCGGTCTTGTGCTCAATCAAGTTGGCTTAATTGACTACGCGCAACTCTATATCAAAGAGTTGAAAACTAATTAAGTGATTCCTCGACCCAAGCTTTTCCCCAATTATCTATTTCTTCGTTAGACCATAGGGCTGGGTAAAAAATCCGCTTTTGAAAACGTGGTGGCAAATATTTCTGCCAATTAGTACCGCCAGTTGCAGCAACATCTTTGTCTTGACGCGCCAAATAGCGAACAGCTGATTTATAATGAGCCAACGGCCAATTGATATTTACGTTGATATCATTTTGGCGCAAAGCTTGCTGCACAGCTTCGTCTTGCTGATCTTCTGGCTTAAGGCGCAAATATACCTGCCATAGATTTTTGTCTTTGCAATGCTCACCAAGCGCAATAAATTGATCCCTGTACTTCTCTTCAAATTGAATGAGTGTGAGGGTCTTTTTACCAGATGCGGCTTCGGTGGCGCCTGCCTTCCAATAAATGTGCTCGAACAATTGTGCTATGTCGGTTTGGTTTTGTAGCGCTGCTCTTTGGTCTTTTGCAACAAGATTGATGAAATCGGTACTGAAAATTTCTATATCACGGTATTGCGCAGACTGAAAACCCGAGGCAGGCAAAAGACTCATGCGGAACTTCAAAAATTCTTCGCGATCCATCCCGTTGATCATGATTTCAAAGCTTTTTACAAGCGCATCAAAATAGCGGTTAATGCGTGTAACACGATCGATAAAATGTTTTTTTTCTGGATGCACAATAGTGCCCAAAGCCTCAAATTCTCTGAGGGCCAATTTGAAATAGAGCTCTGTGATTTGATGATACATTATAAAAACGACCTCATCGGGAAAAGATGTCTTTGGTTTCTGCAAACTCAATAAAGTATCGAGTTGAATATAATCCCAATAAGTGGTGACGTCAGCGTATAACAAACCTTCGAGATAGGCGTTGAAATCTTCGCCTAAAGCAGCGTATTTCTGATGAAGTAAGTCTAATTTCTCTTTGAGTTCTGGCGTGATTTCCATCTGGTGTTGCTTGATATTGTGACTCGAAATTAAACAAATTTTAAGTGACCAAAGTATTTTACTTTTGTACTTCTAACTAAAAACCTCATGATCAACTACAATCCAAAAAACTGGCTTTCCTTTATTTTCTCCTTTCACAAAAGTGATACGGCAAGAATGATGTGGAAGGAATTGGTTTATATCAGCCTTTTATCGGTTCTAATTGCATACATCGAAATTGCTTTTTTTCCAGAAGCTGTTTTTCTTAAAAACCTAACAACTGTTTATTCTTTGTTGGGATTTGTGATTTCATTATTGTTGGTATTTCGGACAAATACTGCCTATGACCGTTGGTGGGAGGGTAGAAAAGCCTGGGGTTCAGTTGTAAATGATACGCGTAGTTTGAGCGCAAAACTCAGTGTACTTAGTATTTCAAACGAACAAAAAGTGTTGCTCAAAGAATTGATCACCATGTTTGTGTTCGCCATGAAAAATCACCTGCGCAACAAAGCACTTGAAAGTGACCCCGAACTCCCAAAATATCAAAATACTTTTGCAATTGACGGACATCAACCTTTAGCGATTCAACAGCGGCTGCGCAGCGAAATTCAAATCTTACTCGACAGTCAAATCATCAGTCATGAAATATGGCTAGCTATTCAAAAAGACATTGACTCCCTTGTGGGCTCGTTAGGTGCGTGTGAGCGTATTAAAAATACGCCGATTCCATTTTCTTACAGTCTTTTTATTAAAAAGTTCATTTTTATTTATGTCCTGACAATGCCGCTGGCTTTCGTGCCACTATTTGGTTATTTCTCGGCTTTCATTTCGACTTTTGTGTTTTACGCCTTAGTAAGTATGGAATTACTTGCTGAAGAAATTGAGGATCCTTTTGGTTCGGATGAAAACGACCTGCCCACAGACCAAATCTGTATAACCATTCATCAAAACTGCCAACAAATTTTTGGTGTATAAAAAAAGCGCCTCGTGGGCGCTTTCGGATAAAGGTGTAGTTTCTTTATTTCGACTCTTCGTCAAAAATGCGTTTTGGACGCAATTGTTCGAAAAGACCTAGCGTTAACCAATACGGGAGGATGAAACCCAATAAAAAGAACAACATCCAAAAGGCCATTCCGCCAATTAAAAGAAACATTACAATACCGAAAGTGCTCATCTTCTATTATTTTTGCAGTTGAAAACGAGTCAAAATTACACAAATAAATTCATAAACACTAAAAAATGGAATTTCGCATTGAAAAAGACACCATGGGTGAGGTTAAAGTGCCTGCTCAGCGCTATTGGGGAGCACAAACAGAACGCTCGCGCAATAACTTCAAAATTGGTCCAGAAGGCTCTATGCCCATTGAGGTCATTCATGCGTTCGCTTACCTTAAAAAAGCGGCGGCACATGCCAACCATGAATTAGGTGTTTTACCACAAGAGAAAAGAGACCTTATTTCGGCAGTTTGTGATGAAATCTTAACAGGTCAGCACAATAGTGAATTTCCATTAGTGATTTGGCAAACCGGTTCAGGCACACAGTCTAACATGAACTGCAATGAAGTTATTGCCAACCGTGCCCACGTCATCAATGGCGGAAATCTACTAGATGATCAAAAAGTATTGAATCCTAATGACGATGTCAATAAGTCACAATCTTCCAACGATACCTACCCTACTGCCATGCACATTGCAGCTTACAAAATGGCCGTCGACGTTACACTTCCGGGTCTTAAACACCTTCGTGACATTTTGCAACAAAAGGTAGTTCAATTCAAAGATGTGGTCAAAACAGGGCGCACCCACTTTATGGATGCCACTCCTTTGACTCTAGGTCAAGAATTTAGCGGTTATGTCGCTCAGATCGATTATTCTATGCGCGCCATTCAAAATGCATTAGTTGCTGTTTCTGAACTTGCACTCGGCGGAACCGCTGTTGGTACCGGACTCAATACACCTAAAGGATACGATGTATTGGTTGCCAAAAAAATTGCTGAATTCACGGGCCTTCCATTCATCACAGCGGCCAATAAATTTGAAGCTTTGGCTGCACACGACGCTATGGTGGAACTCTCTGGCGCACTAAAGCGCAGCGCAGTTGCACTTATGAAGATTGCAAATGACATTCGTATGCTTTCTTCTGGACCGCGTTGTGGTATTGGAGAAATTATTATTCCAGACAATGAGCCTGGTTCTTCTATTATGCCGGGTAAAGTCAACCCTACTCAGCCAGAAGCGCTTACTATGGTGTGCGCCCAAGTAATGGGCAACGATGTAACAGTGAGTATTGCGGGTTCAAACGGACACTTCGAACTCAATGTGTTTAAACCAATTATTGCCGCTAACGTGTTACAATCAGCTCGCTTAATCGGCGACGCTTGTGTCTCATTTGCAGACAATTGTGCTGTTGGTATTGAGGCCAACCTACCTGTAGTTAAACAACACCTCGACAACTCTTTAATGCTTGTAACGGCGCTCAACACAAAAATTGGATACTATAAGGCTGCTGAAATCGCTAAATATGCCCATAAAAATGGCACCACACTCAAAGAAGCTGCTGTGGGACTCGGGCATGTGAGTTCTGAAGAATACGACCAAATCGTGGATCCTTCTAAAATGATTGGTTCTTTAGACTAAATCGATGTATCCATCTTAGCAAACATTGAACAAAAAGCAAACATAATATTGTTTAATTTTGCATATAAAAATTTTACATGTCAAAAATTAAAGTAGCCAACCCTGTTGTCGAGCTCGACGGCGATGAAATGACCCGCATTATTTGGAAATTTATCAAAGATAAATTGATCCTTCCATATCTTGACCTCGACATTAAATACTATGATCTTGGTATAGAAAAACGAGACGAAACCAACGATCAAATCACCGTTGACGCTGCAGAAGCTATTAAACAATACAAAGTTGGTATCAAGTGTGCCACCATTACCCCAGACGAAGCGCGTGTAAAAGAATTCAGCCTCAAGTCAATGTGGAAATCGCCTAATGGCACCATTAGAAATATTCTCGACGGCACCGTGTTCCGCGAGCCTATCGTGATGCAAAACGTACCGCGTTTGGTCACCAACTGGACCGCGCCTATCATCGTTGGTCGACATGCTTTTGGTGATCAATACCGTGCAACCGACGCTGTTTTTAAAGGAAAAGGCAAGCTCACCATGACTTTCACACCAGAAGACGGTGGTGAAACCCAAACTTTTGAAGTGTTCAACTTCAAAGGCGATGGCGTTGGTATGGCCATGTACAATACCGACGACTCCATTGCTGGTTTTGCAAGAAGCTGCTTCAATATGGCGCTTACCAAAAAATGGCCGCTTTATCTTTCAACCAAAAACACCATTCTCAAAAAATACGACGGTCGCTTCAAAGATATTTTTGAAGAAATCTATCAAGCTGAATTCAAAAGTCAATTCGAAGCAGCAGGTATTGTTTACGAACACCGCCTCATCGACGACATGGTAGCCTCAGCTTTGAAGTGGAATGGTAATTTCGTTTGGGCATGTAAAAATTACGATGGAGACGTTCAATCCGACACCGTTGCTCAAGGGTTTGGTTCTTTGGGCCTCATGACTTCTGTGCTCATTACACCAGACGGCCAAATCATGGAGTCCGAAGCAGCGCATGGTACCGTAACCCGTCATTACCGCGATCACCAAGCAGGCAAAAAGACTTCTACCAACCCTATCGCTTCTATTTTTGCCTGGACCCGAGGCTTGGCATTCAGGGGTAAACTAGACCAAAACCAAGAACTTATCAGTTTCTGTGAAACACTAGAAAAAGTTTGTATCGAAACCGTTGAATCCGGTATTATGACCAAAGACTTAGCGGTGTGCATTCACGGCAACAAAGTAAATCACGGTGAACACTACGTTTACACTGAAGAATTTCTAGATGCCCTCGATCGAGGATTGAAAGCAAAAATGAACTAATTTAGGGGCTTAGGCCCCTTTTTTTATGCGTTTACTTTTTATATTTTTTTTGAGTTCTTTCGCTTTTGGTCAAGGAATTCCAAATGACTGGTTGGGTTCTTACGAAGGAACCATGGAAATACACAGCCGTAAAGGACTACAACAAACCATTGGTGTCAAATTTGACTTGCAGCTAATGTCTCGAGAAAATTATTGGACTTATAATATGTCCTATGTCAATCTAAACAACGGCGAGGTAGCAAGTACAAAAGCCTACAAGATATTTTATGAAGAGGAATCCAAAAGACTTTGGATGGACGAAGGTGATAGCTTGCTTATTGAAATGAGCCGCCTCGGGGCTTGTTTTTTTGATCATTTTGAATTGAGTGGTATGTTTTTCAACTCCTCGCTTTGTAAAGAAAATGCAGATTTAATTTTCA
>VFQT010001147.1_pt1 | contig 33669 bp, 33 predicted proteins | sample 3512381 | NCBI WGS metagenome assembly VFQT01 (sample SAMN10412376, study PRJNA504923) | tailings metagenome | isolation source: Relicate 2 Philex TSF3 active mining site | place: Philippines: Tuba, Benguet | collected 2017-08-29 | reverse complement strand
GTACCAGGCATGAACCTCTTTGGGAGTGACGCCGAGCAACAAACAGAACAGCCCGGTCACCATCAAGCGCTGAATGTGATGTGCATAACCCAACTCTAACGTCTGGCCAATAGAATCCGCGAGGCAGTGCATATCGGTTTTCGCCGTCCAGAAGAAGGCGGGTAACGGTTCACTCGCTTGCAGTGCATTGCGCTCGAAATAGCCTGGCATGAGATGCCAATACACGCCACGAACGTACTCGCGCCAACCGAGAATCTGCCGAATGAATCCCTCCGTTGCTGCCAGAGGCGTGTTACCCAAGCGGTAGGCCGCTTCTGCCGCCTTGATTACCTCAAGTGGATTAAGCAATTTCAGATTGAGCGCTGCGGAGATACGCGAGTGATAGAGCCACGGCTCGCGCGTCCACATCGCATCCTGATACTCACCGAAACGATTGAGGCGGTGGTCGATGAAATCTTGCAAAGCAAGCAGCGCCTGATCGCGAGTGACCGGCCAGTCGAAACGATCCAATTTGCCGACGTGCTGCGGAAATTGCCGTCTTACTTCATCGATGGTCTGTGAAGTCAAAGAATCTGGAGAAAAGCCCATGGGTGGCGGAATATCACTCGGCCCGGCTTTGCCGAAACTGCCACGATTTTCGACATCGTAATTCCAGTCGCCCCCTTCGGGTTTTCCGTCACCGTCCAGCAAGACATCATGCTTGCGTCGCATTTCGCGATAGAAGAACTCCATGCGAAGCTGTTTTCGACCGCGCGCATGCTCTGCAAATTCACCATGCGAACATAGGAAGTGACTATCTGGCCGCTCATCCAAGGTCGTGCCGTGCTTTTCGACCACGGCTCGCAGACTCTCGCGTACCGACCACTCGCCCGCTTCGACCATCACGACTTTTGCAGGTTGATGACGCTGCAGCGCGCTTGTCAAAGCGCTGGCCAAGGACGACTCACCAAGAGAAAGTTCGCGATAGTCGACTTGAATTTTCTCGCTACGCAGCGCTTCGCGGAAATGCCGCATAGCCGCGAGGAAGAGCGCGATCCTCGGCAAGCTCACCGGCACCTTGGTCGACTCTTCGATCACCTCGGCCATCCAGATGACATCCCGCGCGTGATCGAAATCATCGAAAACCGGGGAATAGCGATCTAGTTGATCGCCCAGAATGACGATCAGATGACGAACAGGTTGGCGGCTAGATTTGGCGGTAGATTGCTTAGGCATGACAACATCTTAAGATGCGGGGCATGAACTGGGATATCGAAACACCTCGTCTCGTACTTCGCGAGTTTGTAGAGGCGGACGCCCCGATGGTGCTCGACCTGCTAAACGAGCCGTCCTTTCACGAATTCATCGGCGATCGCGGTGTCAGGACCCTGGAGGACGCCCGTCGCTACCTTCGCGAAGGGCCGATCGCAAGCTACGCAGAACATGGACACGGTCTACTTTGGATGGGTCGCAAACGGCAGCACGGCGAGCCGCTCGGTATCGGTATGTGCGGGCTGGTTCGACGTCCGTCTTTGCCAGCGCCGGATATCGGCTTTGCCATAACCCCATCGTGTTGGGGGTCTGGCTTCACCACCGAAGGCGCGGCGGCCGTTCTTGAACGAGGCCGAGAGAAGCTCGCGATAACCGTGGTCTACGGCATCACGCTGCCACACAACCAAAGATCGATTCGAGTGTTAGAAAAGCTCGGACTGCAGTTCGTGGAGGAAAGATCGTTAAACGCCGGCGCAGCTCCGGTACGTATCTTCCGAAGTAGTGCACTCTCACACGCAGCACACGCAACACGCCCGGGCTAGAATGACAGCATGAGTACGACAGCTCGCTACCATGGCGCCTCCATCACCCTGCACTGGCTGATGCTCGTGATGTTGGCAGCGGTTTACTGTTTGATGGAATTCCGAGATATCTATCCGCGCGGTAGCGAACCACGAGAGTTGATGAAGACTTGGCATTACATGCTCGGTTTGTCTGTTTGCGCCTTGGTCATCGCACGCCTTGGCCTTCGCGTCATGTTCAAAGCACCTCCCGTTTCGCCAGCACCACCGGCTTGGCAAACGGGCTTGTCACATGCAGTCCATGCCGCTCTTTATCTACTGATGGTTGGCATGCCTCTAGGAGGCTGGTTGATACTCAGTGCCGAAGGCGAGACGATCCCATTTTTCGGTCTCGAGTTGCCCCCGCTGGTCGCGCCAAACGAGACCTTGGCGGAGACCATCGAAGAAATACACGAAACTGGCTCCAAGATTGGCTACGGCCTAATCGCGATCCATACGATCGCGGGCCTAGTTCACCATTATATTTTCCGGGATGACACGCTGCGCCGTATGTCTCCATTTGGTTCGGGGAAACATTCGTGATTGAAAAGACATTAGAAAAACTGATTTTTGCCTGCCGCTGGTTGCTAGCGCCGCTCTATCTTGGTTTGTCGCTCGCGTTGATCGCGCTCGGCGTCAAATTCTTCCAAGAAGCGCTGCACGTCATTCTCGAGGTCGGCTCGATGCCCGAGGATCAGTTGGTACTGATTGTCCTCACCTTGATCGATATCGTTCTCGTTGGCAGCCTCATCGTCATGGTGATGTTTTCTGGCTACGAAAACTTCGTGTCGCGACTCGACGTAGCACAACAAGGCGAGAAACTTGGCTGGCTAGGCAAATTAGACGCTGGCACGCTGAAGCTCAAAGTTGCCGCATCCATCGTCGCCATCTCTTCCATTCATCTGCTTAAGGTGTTCATGGATGCCAAGACGATCCCGAATGACAAGATTTTCTGGTATGTGATGTTGCACCTGACCTTTGTGGTCTCTGCATTGCTGCTCGGCGTGTTGGATCGGATGTCCTTCGCCGGACATCGCGATCACACGGAATCCAAATAGATAGTCGTACTGGTTTCAGAACTAGCCTTGGGGCGTTCTCGGCTGAGTCCTTACCCAGATCGCGTAAGCCAGCAACAATACGTTAGCTCCGGCCATGATGATGAACGGCGCGCCTGGGCGCCATTCGTCGAAAGCGATACCCCCAATCTTAGAGATCGCCAGAATACCGAGGGCGCCAAAGAAACCGACCATTCCGATGACAGCGCCGCGGATCGCGCCGGGAGCCTCCTGAGCAATCAACACTTGCGAGGCGAGAATGCCGCTCGCTTGCCCGATGCCTAGCAAAGCGGCCGCGCCGAACGCAGCGCCGCCGACGGCCGGATCTGGCGTGAATCCCATCCAACCGTAGCCCGCCACCGATAAGACGGTAGCCATGATGACTAGGGTCACTCTATCCACTTTGTCGGCGAGCCAACCGAAAAAGGGCGCCCACAACATTGCGCTGCCCTGCACGATGCCAAACAGCGCGCCTTGCCGCGAGGTCGCCTCAGCGGCCGTTGCGCCATCCGCGAGCGCTGCTGTTTGCACCCAGAGCGACAAAAACAAAGCAACGATCACAAGATCAGCGCGTGCCGCAAACGAGGCTGCGTAAGCCAACGCGATCCGCGGGCGCTTTCCCGCACTCAAACCTTGGCGCAATAGAGTCATCAACGGCAGTCGCTCGGTCACCTGCTCTGGAGCGCCAGGCTTCAAGCCCAACATGATGAGCGCGCTCACGACGCAGACCGCCGCAATTGTCAGGTAAGCAAATCGACCCGCTTCGGTTTCGGTCGCGCCAAAACCTTGGTACATCGCGGGTAGTCGAGTGAGTACAGCAAAAAACAGTAACGCACCGACGGCGTTCAAGAAGAAAGAAATGCCTGTCAACTTGCCGCGATCGGCGTCGATTGGATAATCCGCTAACACTGTCGCCAACATGCCGCCGAGCGCCGCAATGCCAACCGCATAAATTAGACGATAGATCAATAACTGCCCAACATCATTGGCAAACGGATAAGCAGCGTAAGCGAGTCCTGTGATCAAAAATCCACTGATGTAAACGACGCGTCTTCCGACCCGATCCGACCAAGCTCCAAAAAGTCCGACAAACATCAAAGTGACTATTTCCTGCCAGAACTGCAGGTCACCAGACACGACACCTCGCTCGGCAGCTGGCACACCGATATTGACTTCGAGTAGATAAGGTTGAAGTGCGGTGGCATATGTAAATATGCCGATACTGACAAAAGCAGCCCAAAGATAAGCTGCTACATGTCCGCGCGTAACGCCCGGCATCAACCGCACCGGTCCAAACTTATTCATTAGAGAGCCTCAGCCAAAAAAAATGGATTGGGGAAATTGAGTATGTAAGCGCTTGTCGAGCCCATGCCAACGTCCCGTTGGCCAAACGACAAACGGTAAAAACATCAAGGCTAAAATGATTAATGACGCATCGTAATAACCGCCGATGGCGAACGCGAACATCATCGCCATCGCACCCGCTGCGGCACCTCGGGTGACACACCCGAGAAACAGCCCCAGTGCGATCAGAGTTTCGCCCCAGCAGACGAGCCAGGCTAGCGGAACGTAATACGGAAGACCGATGTTTTCGATAAACCACGCGCCGAAAGATTCCGGGTCGATCTCCTCGATGCGCTGGAGAAAAACACCTTGTAAGTAGTCGCTGGTGATATAGCCCTGCTTCCACTTATTAGCTGCCGCACCGGCAAAAAAGACTGCCAGCAAATATCGCAACGCCAGCAAGGCCACTCTCACCGCGCATCCCCCGTCGGTAGCGGCTTGTTCAGGAGCGAACGCAGCCAACGGTAGCCATCACGACGAACCATGGCATGACATTGTCCCGCCGATACACCGTCAATGAACCAGCGGCCATCACGCATGTCGATGGTCGAATCCGGTAGCGTGATGAGTCCGGTAACAAGATCGACTCTCGCCGTCGCATCAGACACCAGCACGCGCGAAACACCACGCTGCTCGACATAGACTGTCAGTGGTCGCCGATCGTCCGTCTTTCGATGGGCCCACTGGACCAAATAATCCCAGATGGTCGCAATCTGTGCGAAGAATGACTTCTCGCGGAGCCGATAGAGCGTGAAATCAGACTCGATCGACTCGCTGGTTTTTCTGCACTGCAGAAAGTCGTCACAAGTGGTGCAAAGCAGGTTGATTTTGATCTTCAGTTGCTCTGCCGGGATAGGCGACGGCTGACGGGCGCAACCCGCTACCCACAACGCCAACAGCAGGGCCAAAAAAACCGACTTGTATCTTTGCCCGGTCAGGCGTCGCATGGCGTCATTCCGGGCTCAGGGCTATTTCAAGTCAATGACGAGCTGAGTCGGCGTGTACCTTGCGGACAGCCAAAAGGCAGCCCTAACGCATCGTGACGAACTCTTCTGCGCTCGTCGGATGAATCGCGACGGTATCATCGAAATCGCGCTTGGTTGCGCCCATACGAACGGCGACAGCAAAGCCTTGCAGCATTTCATCGGCCCCGGCGCCGATAACGTGGCAGCCGACAATTCGCTCGTCCGTGCCGACCGTGACGAGTTTCATTTCCGCACGCGGCTTGCGTGATGTCAGCGCGTGATACATCGGCACGAATCCTGACGTGTATACCTTGACATCATGCTGACCATAACGATCGATGGCTTCACTTTCGCTCAGACCCACAGTGCCGATCGGCGGATGACTGAAGACCACGGTTGGAATATTACTGTAGTCCAAATGACGTCCAGCCATACCGCCCCAAATACGGTCAGCGAGACGGCGACCGGCTGCAATCGCAACGGGAGTCAGCTGCGCTTGACCTGTCACATCGCCGATGGCGTACAAATCTCCCACGGACGTTTCCTGATATCGATCGACCGGTATGAATCCGCGACTATCTAGTCGAATGCCGGCTCGGTCGAGTGCCAAGCTTTCGACCATGGGCTCTCGCCCAATAGCCCAAATCACCGTATCAAAGGGACCGATCTGGCGACCATCGTCAAACAAGAGCCGCAACGAACCATCGGCGTCGCGCTCCAGTGCGCGTGGTGCAGCATGATCGATAAGCGCCAGCCCTTCATCACGCATGATTTTCATGAGGGCGTCAGACAACATGACATCGAAATGCCGCAGCACTCGCTCGCGACGAAATGCCAGCGTGACCTTGCTTCCCAAGGCATGCAGTACACCTGCTAATTCCACGGCGATGTAGCCGCTACCCACAACAGCGGTACGAGGCGGAAGATGATCCAACTCGAAGAAGCCGTCTGAGGTGATGCCATGCTCGCTACCCGGGATCTTTGGCAGGGTGGGACGACCACCGGTTGCAATCACCACCCGAGATGCCTCGAAGACCTCGTCACCGACGCGAACTTCATGCGAGGAGACGAAAGACGCCGTGCCGCGAATCAACTCGATATTCTTAGCAGCGAGGTTGCGCTCGTAGATGCCGTTGAGCCGCGTTATATAGGCGTCACGACTACGGCGCAGGGCTGACCAATCGTGACCGCGGTACTCTAGATCGAATCCGTAATGAAGAGCGTCCGTAGCCGCTTCGGCAATATGCGCTGCGTTCCACATGACCTTCTTGGGAACGCAGCCGACATTGACGCAGGTTCCGCCCAAACGGGCGGACTCTGCCAGTAACACCTTAGCGCCGTACTGGGCAGCACGCTGGGCGCAAGCCAAGCCGCCACTACCGCCACCGATCACGATCAAGTCGAAATTTTTTCTGCTCATGACCGCTATCGTACACAGGTCGTTTAACCTAGGCAGATGTCACAGATCACCATCGCCACCTGGAACGTCAACTCGCTGCGCGTGCGATTGCCGCAGTTAGCGACATGGGTTGCCGAGAGCAAGCCGGACGTCATCGCTCTGCAGGAAACCAAACTTCCGGATCCGGATTTTCCGGCGGCCGAAATCGACGCGCTCGGCTATCACTGCGCCTACAGCGGTCAGCGCACCTACAACGGGGTCGCTGTGCTATCGCGCCAGCCCATCGAAGTTCTGACGACCGGCATTCCCGGTTTTGAAGATGAGCAAAAACGCGTGCTCGCCGTCCGTACTGCGGGGCTCGTAGTCATCGATCTGTATGTTCCGAACGGCCAGGAGCCCGGCTCCGACAAGTACGCCTACAAACTGCGCTGGCTGGAAGCGTTGCAGCAATGGCTGGAGTCACTCTTGCAAACCGAGAAACACTTAGTCGTGTTGGGCGATTTCAATATCGCGCCCGAGGATCGCGACGTTCACGATCCCGCTGCGTGGGTCGGACACGTTCATGTAAGTGAACCCGAGCGCAATGCTTATCGACGTTTACTGCAGGCAGGCTTAGTAGACGTCTTTCGTCAGTTCGAGCAGCCCGAAAAATCCTACAGTTGGTGGGACTATCGTGCTGCGGGCTTTCGCCGCAACGCGGGGCTGCGCATCGATCTAATTTTAGCGTCGACTGCGTTGGCCCAGCAGTGCATCGCAGCTCGTATCGACAAAGAGCCGCGTCGCGCTGAAAGGCCTTCTGATCACACGCCGGTGCTAGCGGACTTCGCGCTCTAAAATCGATCAGCCAATTCGACCGTATCGACATCGGCTACGTAACGTGAGTGCAACAAGTCGACGTTGTCGATCAACCACTCGACACCGTCAATATCACTCACTCGCCAAGCCTCGAGCAGCACTGCCGGCGTCAGCTGTCGTAACGAAGGTACCGAGATCGGCGCATAACTCAAGTGCCAAGGTTCGGGACTGACGCCCGCACGCTCGCTGACATAGGGTCGAAAGAATCCAAAATCCGCCATATGCGTCGATAGCCAATCGCTCATGGCAGCGTGAGGTCCATCATCACGATACGCCGCGGGCACGAGTTCGACAGTTGCCCCTTCTGCCAAGGCGCTGCGATCAATCACGTCAAAATCGCTGCCCCAGTGATGGCGACTGGCGCCCGGCATCGCCGACCAACACAGAATCGCCTTGATACGCTCCGCCGCTGGCCAATCGCACATATCGAGCAACTGACCTTGTCTATCGAGCACAGGCCGTTCACCACGAAATTTGCCGTTCCAAATCGAGCGCTGCCGGTCAAAGTCGCGAAAAGAAGAAACTGCGACCAGATCATGGCCTGCTGCTCTAGCAGCATCGCGCAGATCGAGAAAAGGCTGCACCGCATCCCGGTGCAACACGCAACCCACAGTATCCAAATTGATGACGTGCGAACGAGTTCGTCCCGTCAACTCCTCGGCTGTCACGAATCACCGCGCTGCGCTAGAACAGAATCCATCGCACGCTCGAACACTTCGACAGGCTGGGCGCCTGAGAATCCCGTGCGCCGATCGAAAATAAAGGTTGGAACACCGGATACATTCCAGCGAGCAGCCAGCGATTCGAGCGCTTGTACTTCGGCATGCAGATCTGGATCGTCGAGGGCGCGTGCTGCCGCGCCACCCTCAAGACTCATGCTTTGCGCCAGTTCAACAAGGCAGTCAGGGCTGGCGATATCCAGACCGTCGCTGAAGTAAGCCTCGAACAAAGTTCGAGCCAAGCGTCCCTGCAGATTTGGCGCCGTTCGGCGCGCATGCGCCAGCAAGACATGCGCACGCCGCGTATTCGGCATCCGTTGAATACCGGCAAAGTTGAAACGGATACCCTCCTGCTCGCCGATCTGCTGAAGTTGACGCTGCGCGTCAGCAAAGCGATTCACATCGCCGAAACGCTCGAGCAGGTATTCCGCCCGCGGGCGGCCCTCAGGCGGGATGGCCGGATTCAGTTCGAACGGGAGCCAGATAACCTCGACTGGAATCTCCGGTCGTCTCACCAACGCAGCCGACAGACGAGTTTGTCCGACGAAACACCACGGACAGACGAAGTCGGAAAAAATTTCGATGCGCACGAGCGCGAGCATACACAAGCAGTCGCGTAGAATCGCGCCCGTGATTCACCTGCGTAATGTCCGGCTCCGGCGTGGTCCAGAGCCCCTTCTCGATGCCGCTACCGCGAGCATTCTGCGTGGCGAGAAAGTCGGTATCGTCGGCCGTAACGGTAGTGGCAAATCGTCGTTACTCGCGCTGATCAAGGGCGAACTGACGCCAGACCAAGGTAGCCTCGAGATACCCGGTGGTCTGACCTTTGCCGCCGTGACTCAGGAATTGCCCGATTCCGATCGACCCGTCATCGAGCACGTTATCGATGGCGATATCACGTTGCGTCGCTGCGAGCAGGTTCTCGCCGAGGCAGAGCGTCGTGAGGACGGGATTCAGCACGCCCAAGCATTGGCGGACTTCGACCAACTCGGTGGCTACACCGCACGCAGTCGCGCGGCCGCGCTACTCGACGGACTCGGTTTCGATTCCAAACGCATCGATCAACCGATCAGGGAGTTTTCCGGTGGGCTGCGCATGCGTGCCAATCTCGCCAAGGCGCTGATGTGCCCCTCGGATGTACTGCTGCTCGACGAGCCGACGAATCACCTCGATCTCGATGCTGTGCTATGGCTCGAACGTTGGCTGCAAAGTTATCCCGGCACCCTGCTGCTGGTATCACACGATCGAGATTTTCTCGATGCGGTCATCAATCGTGTCCTGCATGTCAGTCTAGGAACACTCTCCGCATACAGCGGTAATTTCTCAGACTTCGAAACTCAACGTGCAGCGCGACTCGCCCAACAGCAAGCGCAGAATGAAAAGATTCGCCGTGAGGCCGAGCATGTTCGCAGCTTTGTCGAGCGATTCAGAGCCAAAGCCAGCAAAGCCAGACAGGCACAGAGCCGATTGAAATGGCTGGAGCGCTTGCCAACACTGGTCACGCAACGCGTCGAACACACCTTCGATTGGCAGTTTCTCGAACCGCGCAAACTCCCGGTTCCGCTGGTGTCACTAGATCGAATCTCAGCAGGTTACGGCGAACAAGTGATCATCGAGGATTTCTCGCTCTCTATCCCACCGGGTGCACGCATCGGAATCCTTGGACGGAACGGCGCTGGTAAGTCCACGCTCATCAAGAGTATTGCCGGGCAACTCGTACCGCTCGACGGCACGATCACGACGGCACCGGATATCGAAGTCGGCTTTTTTGCACAGCTGGAAGTCGATCAACTCGACGCTTCGAGCACTGCGATCCTCGAACTCACGCGTCGCGGCGGTCCGGTGGTCGCCCAATGGCCCGAGCAACAAAAGCGTGATCACTTGGGTTCTTTCGGATTCAAGGGCGATCGCGTTTTCGAATCGGTGAAACATTTCTCAGGTGGTGAGCGCGCGCGATTGTCACTCGCCATTCTTGTTGCGCGTCGACCTAATCTGTTGCTCCTAGACGAACCGACCAACCATCTTGACCTCGAGATGCGTGATTCTTTGTTGCTCGCGCTACAAGAGTTCTCCGGTGCCGTCATTCTCGTCTCGCACGACCGCGGTTTGCTAGGCAGTGTCTGTGATGAGTTCTGGTTGGTGCGCGATGGCGCCGCGACGCGCTTCGATGGCGATCTGCAGGACTATGCGCAGTCCTTGGCGCGTGATTCCCGCTCGAGCCAGTCGAACACCAGTCGTCGCAGCGAAGATGGCGTTGATCGTCGTGAACAACGACGACGTGATGCCGCCGCTCGGCAGCAGCTCGCATCGTTGCGCACGGAGTTTAAAAATATCGAGAAGGATCTCGAGCGACTATCGACGCAACGACGAGAACTCGAGCAACAGCTGCTCGCTGCGGCCTCGTCTGGCTCCGACGACTCGTCACGACGCACGGCGCCGCAACGCCTCGGAGCAGTGACCAAGCAAATTGAGGCTCTGGAAGAGCGCTGGCTCGAGATCGGCGCTCAACTCGAATCGGCGTCCTCGCGAGATTGAGCGAACAGCCCCCGGAAAAAGAAAAGGGCGGATCTTGCGATCCGCCCAAACGGGGGTCACTCGTCAGAAGGGACGGTTGACGAGCGACAGTTTAGCGGCGCTTCGAGGCATGTCAAGCATTTGTCCGGTACAAATACTGGACAGAGCCGAGCAGGCCCCGGGGAAGGGACAGGACAACGCCGAAAACATGAATAATATTAAGGGCTTATTGTTTCAGCACGGTGACGGCAGCCAGCTCGTTCGCAAGCCCCGCCAAGGCGATAGTGGTCGCTGAACCGAGGGCAGAAACGATCGTCCCGCGCCGATTCTCCGCCGCCACCACGGCTCCGGAAACCGTCCACGTCGCCATAGGGAGTCGGTCTCGGCGCCGAATCAGGGTCACATCGAGAACCACTCGGGCTGTCGGTGTTTCGGCCTGTCCCGCAGCCGCACCGGTCGCGTAGTCCGCCTCGAAACGTCTCACAGTCACCCGCAACGAGTACGGCGCTGCGAGAGCCGCCGAACTCGGGTGGACGTCGAAACCCGCTGCACGTAACTGATCGAACGCAGCCACCTCGAGCAGACTCGGAATCGACCCCACCCAGCGCGCACCGGCCAATACATCCAAACGACCGTCCGGATGGGTAACCAAGATGCGCCGCGTGTCATAGCCAGGCGCCGCTTCAATGCGCATGAGCTGGATGGGCGCGCTAGTGGTTGCAACCGATACCGACGGCGCGCCGTCGCTCATCGTCTTGAGAGCGTACTCATCAACAGTAGGCAACTCGCTATCGAAGGTCGATGCGCATCCGCTGAGCAATAATGTCAATGAAATAAGCGCTAGTTTCATCGTGGCACCTCGATGCCGCGGGGCTTCTTCTCATAAAGAAGACTGGATGGCTCTTCGCGTAACTCCCGCGTCAGCCCTCTCACCTCTTCGGCTGTTTCGCGTGTCTCACGCAACAAGCTCTCGAACTCTGGAAGGCCCTGCTGCGCAAACTGAGTGATGCCGCCAGCACTCTCTGCCAGCAAGGTATCCACTCTGGCGCTGGCCGAGAGCAGATTCTCGGATGCCTGCGAAAGCCTGCCGATACTCTGCGATATCAAAGGGGCGTTCTGTTCGGTCGTTTGTCGTAACGCGACCGCTACTGCCGCCAAGTCTCGTGACAACACCCGCAACTCGCGCGCTAACGTTTGAGCTTCGCTCACCGTGTCTGGCAGCAAACGACTCGCACGCTCGAGATTCACGATCGTGCTCGACAAAGCATCGAGGTTGTCGTCCGATAGCAAACGACTGGCGCGCTGTGCCACCTCCGAGGCGCGACCCATGACCTCCGGCACGCCCGAGAGAAACACGTCGAAACCGGAGCGAACTGATCGAATCACCGGATAAGACTCACTAGCGACTAGCGGCGCCAGCTTTTTAGTGCCGGCGTTTCCGAGTAGATCGATATAGAGCAAACCCGTCACGCCGAGTAGCGACAACTCTGCGACCGTTTTGTCGGAAATCGGTGTGGTCGAGTCGATATCGACGATCACTTGCACGCGGGCTGCGGAACGTCGATCGATATTCAAGGCGATCACCCGTCCGATATCGACACCGAGATAACGGACCGTGCTGCCGACATTGAGGCCGCTGACGGAACCTTCGAAGTAGACTTCATAACGTTCGTAGGAACGAGCGTTGCGTCCGTCGGAATACCAATAGACGAACGCAACCGCCATGCCGATCACCAGGAGAACGAATGCTCCCACTGCAGTGTAATTGGCTTCACGCTCCACGCGATGCTCCGAAACGACTGGCTCTGGCGCCGTGAAAATATTCTCGAATCCACGGGTGCGGATTATCGATGATTTGCTCGAGGGTGCCCGAAATCATTTTCCGATCAACGATGACCCCGACACGATTACAGGTTCGGAATATCGTGTCTAGATCATGGGTGATCATGACCACGGTCAAGCCAAGCTCCCGCTGCAAGCCGACCAACAGTTCATCGAAAGCCGCGGCACTGATCGGATCGAGACCCGAGGTGGGCTCGTCCAAAAACAATAATGGGGGATCGAGTGCGAGCGCTCGAGCGAGTGCCGCACGCTTGATCATGCCCCCGGATAACTGCGACGGATACTTGTAGGCCGCTTCCGCGGGCAAGCCGACCAGCCGCACTTTCAGCAGGGCCAACTCCTCGAGAGCACGGGCGCTGAAATCCAGATGCTCCAGCATGGGTAATTGCACGTTCTGCAAAACCGTCAAGGAACTGAACAGAGCGCCCGCCTGGAAGGTGACGCCATAAGTCATTTTGAGTGCGCGCAAGTCGGCATCTGCGAGCGTGGTGACATCGACTCCCGAGAGCTCTACTCGACCTCGTTGTGGCCGTCGCAGCCCGAGTATGGTGTTGAGCAGCACGCTCTTGCCTGAGCCGGATCCGCCGACGATGCCAAAGATCTCCCCGCGCTCTACTTGCATATCGAGGCCGTCGTGCACCGTTTGCGTGCCGAAACGGTTGACGATGTCGCTAACGATGATCGCCGGACTCGTACTCATATACCGATCTCCATAAAGAGAACGGCAAACAGAGCATCGGCCAAAATCACCATGAAGATTGCTTGAACGACTGCAACCGTGGTCAAGCGCCCAAGTTCACGGGAAGATCCGCGAACTTGCATGCCACGATAGGTACCGGCCGCCGCGATGAGCACTGCGAAAACCGGCGCCTTGATGATGCCGACCCAGAAGGTCCAAGCAGCAATCGACTCGTCGACTCTTTGGAAATACTGCACTAGCGGCATGTCGAGTAGCAGATGACAGAGCAATGCCCCGCCGACAACGCCAACCGCATCGGCGATCACGGTCAAAAGTGGCAGCGCAATCACCAGACCGATCCAGCGTGGCAGCACCAACACTTCGATGGGTTCGACGCCGGTTGCCTTGAGCGCATCAATCTCTTGATTGAGTTTCATGGCGCCGATTTCTGCGGCAAAAGCGCTGCCTGATCTTCCGGCTACGATGATGGCAGTCAACAGCACACCAAGTTCGCGCAGGACACCGACCGTGACCAAATCGACGACGAAGATATCGGCGCCAAATTGTTGTAACTGTTGCGCACCCATGTAGGCGATGATCACAGCGATCAAGAACGCAATCAGCGCGACGATCGGAATAGCGGTGAGTCCGGTGTCGTAAACATGCCTTGCGATGGAGATCGGCCGCCAAACACGTGGGTCTTTTGCCGCCGCCAAAAATCGCACTACCGTGGCGCCAACGAACGCCAAACCTTCAGCCCAACCAGTCAGTCGCTCTAAAGCATGGCGACCTAGGCGCTCGACAGCCGAGCCTGCACCACGCTGTTCAGGCTTAACAGTCGCTTCGCCTTTGGCGAGTGTCTGGGCAACGAGCCGCAACATGGGTGGCTCGGGCGAGACGAGATTGACCGAGCGAGTTTCGCCGAATCGAACACGCAAATCATGAAGCAACCAGGCGCCCGACAAATCGAGCGCCGCGATAGCCGACGAGTCAATTTGAATATGACGGATACCGTCGACGGCCAGCGCATCTAGCGAGCGCTCGATTTCACCAACGCGCTGTATCGTCCAGTCGCCATAAAGCGACAACCGAAGCGTCTCCTGGTGACGCTCGGTTCGAAACCACATCAGGGTAGTTTCTTGTGCGCCCCGTCGCATAGCGGTGCGTTCGCGGTCTGCTTGCAACCGCAGAACCAAACCTTAGTGGAAGCGGTTGCATCGTATTTCACGGGTGTGAAATCCGAACCCTTGTGAGACCCATCACAGAACGGCTGCTTAGACGACTTACCACAGCTACACCACCAGTACGTCTTACCAGCCTCGACATCGACGGCGATCGGCGTACGGCTCGCAACAACGGGATCAGACATGGCATACCTGCTATACACGGTTAAACTTGGCTCGAGTGTAACGCGAGGAACATGATGTCTACCACCATCGGCACCCCCGGTTCGCGCGGCGCAACGCGCCTGATGTTGCTAGGCTCGGGCGAACTCGGCAAAGAAGTGGCTATCGAAGCCCAGCGTCTTGGGATCGAAGTGATTGCAGTGGACCGATACGCCCACGCGCCCGCCATGCAAGTCGCGCATCGGTCCCATGTCATTCGCATGCTCGATGCCAAAGAGCTACGGGAGATCGTGCTGCGCGAACGACCGCACTTTATCGTGCCTGAGATTGAAGCGATCGCGACCGATGAACTGCTGCGCCTCGAAGCAGAAGGCTTTCACGTCGTTCCAACCGCGCTAGCTGCCAAGCTCACCATGGATCGCGAAGGAATCCGTCGTCTTGCTGCCGAACAACTCGGCTTGCCAACCTCCCCGTATCGTTTTGCCACCAGCTTGGAAGAATATCGCGCTGCAATCGACGCGATCGGGCTGCCGTGCGTCGTTAAACCTGTGATGTCTAGCTCCGGCAAGGGACAGAGTGTTGTCAAAGATAAAGACGGGGCTGAATTGGCGTGGCGCTATGCGCAAGAAGGCGGCCGCGCCGGCGCGGGCCGCGTGATTGTCGAAGGCTTCATCGAGTTCGACTATGAAATCACTCTACTGACAGTTAGGCATGCCGGTGGCACGTCGTTCTGCGATCCGATCGGTCACCTGCAAATCAGCGGCGACTATCGTGAGTCTTGGCAACCACATCCGATGAGTACAGCCGCTCTCGATCGAAGTCGCGACATTGCGTTGCAGATCACTAGCGCGCTCGGTGGTCGAGGGCTGTTTGGAGTTGAACTCTTCGTGAAGGGTGATGAGGTTTGGTTTAGCGAGGTGTCACCGAGACCTCACGATACAGGCCTCGTGACGCTGATCTCGCAAGATCTGTCGGAATTCGCGCTGCACTTGCGTGCAATCCTGGGTTTGCCGATACCACACATCCGTTCGCTCGGACCCTCGGCCTCGACAGCGATTCTGATCGAAGCAGACACCGCCGAATTGAAGTTCTCAAATCTTCAATCAGCGCTCATTGAGCCCGATACTACATTGCGACTATTCGGCAAACCGGAAGTGCGCGGTCAACGACGGATGGGAGTGGCTTTGGCGCGCGCCAATAACATCGACGAAGCTCGTCGGCGCAGCCGCGATGTCGCGTCCATCGTCACGGCCGGAGCGCAGATCACCGGCTAAAGTGATCTGCGATACCAGGGTCAGGCATCGTCGCGCCAGCGACGCAGCCGCACGACGGCGAAGAAACCGATCACGGCTACTGCGACCCCAAACCACAGGTCAGGTGTCGCGAGCATGTCCAGTGTGCCGAGTTGCTCATAGCTACGAGCAATCTCCCGCATCAAAGACGCAGATGTGTCGCCATCTTCGGAAGAAATGTGCAGATCAAGTTCACGGAAGAAACCGAACAGACGGTTTGCGATGAACCCGGCGATCATGCTCGTGTTGAATGCAACTTCCTCGAAAATGACGAGTAGCACGGGCGGTAAAACAGCCCAAAGAAACGGACTGCGCTTGGCATAGACCGACGTCAACAACAAATACACCGCAACCGGGGCATACCAAAGTGCTGCAACCAGCACGTTTTGTAGCATCGTCAATTGCAAGGCCAACCAAGTGCCGGCATGGAAGGTAGCTAGCGGTGCCAGCGGTGTTCCGCCAAGCTTTACGCTAACGATGACGAACACGACAAGGCTCGCGAGCATCGAGACGAGCCAAACCCATAGCGGTACAAGTAATAGCGCTGTAGCGAGTTTGGAGCCGACGGTTTGCGCATCGGAAACCGGCATTGATTTCCAAAACAGGATGCTGCGATCTTTGCGTTCGTTGTAGAGACTATCGAGCACGTAGAACACCAAGACGATCATCGCAACGATCAGCTGCGGAATCACCAGCGCACCCAACCAGACTGCAAACAGCTGTCGCTGGTGTGATAGATCCGTCGCCAAGGTGGCAAAAAGCTCCTGCTCTTTACCGTCGATATTAATCTGGACGCTGCCGGTGAAGCTGGTGCTTAGCAGCGCGGTGAGCACAATGACAGCAGCGGTGATCACCGGAGCCCAGATAAGACCACGATGTTCCCAGGTCTCGCGCCAGAGCAAGGTTTTCATGACCTTGAGGTTCATGCTGCTACCTCCGCGCTGACGCGGCCGCCGTTCATCAGGGCTACAAATAGATCAGCGATCGAGGGCGTTCGGACGTCACCCCAGGCAGCCAATTCATCCACAGTGGGAGCGCCGCCCTTACCAATATCGAACACGAAAGCGTACCGACCGAATACTTCTCGCTCGTAAATAGGACGGAGCGCGCGCGCCGTCGCCACGTGCTCGGATGTAGTGACGAGTTGCGCAAAGCGGCTCGGCAAGGCATCGACGGTCGAATCGAGCACGATTTTCCCGTGGCTGATGAATAGCACATCGGTTAGCAGATTCTCGACCTCTTCGACCTGGTGGGTCGTGACGAGAATGGTGCGCTCATGATCGAAATAGTCATTGAGCAAAGTTTCGTAGAAACCGCGTCGATACAACAGATCGAGCCCAAGTGTCGGCTCGTCCAAGACCAGCAACTTGGCGTCGATCGCCATGATCAGCGCCAAATGGAGCTGGGTGATCATGCCTTTGGACAACTCAGCAACTTTGCTCTTTCGCTTGATATCGGTGCGCTTCAATACGTCATCTGCACGCTGCCGATCGAATTTGGGATGTACTCCAGCTACGTAGTCGAGCGCGTGATCGACGCGCAGCCATTTCGGCAATACGGCGACATCAGCGATGAAACAGACATCCTTCATCAAAGAATCCCGTTCGGTACGCGGATCGCGCCCGAGTACTTGCAGCTCACCCTCGAACGGGGTCAAGCCAAGAATCGATTTGAGCGCTGTGGTTTTGCCTGCACCATTCGGCCCCATGAGACCGACGATGCGTCCGGCAGCGACGTCGAAGTCGAGACCGTCGAGGGCGAGGGTCGACCGACCGTAGCGCTTGCGAACTCCGCGCGCGTGTATCACTGCTCCCATTAGAGCGTCCTCACTTCTGTTCTTTGGTTGCGAGCAGTTCGTCGACAGCGAGGCCAAGCCGTTCGATCTTGGCGCGAGTGCGAGGCCACTCGTCAGCCAGAAACCGTTGGCGCTCGTCTTTGAGCAAAGCGGCCCTAGCGCCCGAGTTCACGTACATGCCACGACCGCGTCGTTTCTCGACCAGCTGCTCGTCGACCAACTCTTGGTAAGCCTTGAGTACCGTCAGGGGATTGATACGAAATTCCGCCGCGACGTTGCGTACCGAAGGTAGCGGATCGCCCTCCTTCAACGCACCATCGAGAATCATGGCGACGACTCGATCCCGCAGTTGGCGGTAGATCGGGGCGTCGTCATTCCACTGGCGGTCGTTCATCGCCCCTCGGTCCTCAGCCAATCGCCATAACCGAGACCGCGAAGCGTGGCGCGCTCGGCATATCGGCCGACAAAGCCAGACTCCAGAGCAGCGCGCTCGTCAGCAAGGTGGCGATTAGGGCGACTCCAGTGAAAGTCGCGAGCGGCTTCAAATAGATCCATGTCTGCACGTTAATACCTCTGACTGAAACAATCTAGTGTTTTATATAACTACAACACCATAACGCAGTCAAGTGGCCACGGCGCGGGCCCCTTGATCACGTAAAATTCGGCGGCCTACTAACGTGGAGATTTTCCGGATGAAGCAGCCTTTGAACGTCGCCATCACCGGCGCCGCTGGTCAGATTGGTTATGCCCTCGCTTTTCGTGTCGCCTCGGGCGCCATGCTCGGACCCGATCAGCCCGTCAACCTGCACTTGCTGGAGATCACCCCGGCTCTCCCGACCCTGCAGGGCGTCGTGATGGAACTCAACGACTGCGCTTTCCCGACGCTCAATAGAGTCGTTGCAACCGACGACGCGCGGGTTGCGTTCAAGGATTGCCATGCTGCGCTGCTAGTCGGTGCCCGTCCCCGCGGCCCTGGTATGGAGCGCAAGGATCTGCTGCTCGCCAACGCCCAAATTTTCTCGGCGCAAGGCAAGGCATTGAACGATGTGGCGGCTCGCGACGTGCGCGTGCTCGTGGTCGGCAATCCGGCCAACACGAATGCGCTGATTGCGATGAAGAATGCGCCTTCTCTGAAGCCGCAATCGTTCACCGCGATGACCCGTCTCGATCACAATCGCGCGCTGTCGCAACTGGCCGAGAAAACCGGTTGTCATGTGAATGACATCCAGAAAATGATCATCTGGGGAAACCACTCGGCAACGCAGTACCCGGACATCAATCACTGTCTCGTTAAGGGTCAGCCGGCGCGCTCACTGGTCGATGCCAACTGGATCGAGAAGGATTTCATCCCGACCGTGCAGCAACGTGGAGCGGCCATCATCAAAGCCCGAGGTGCCTCGTCAGCGGCCTCTGCCGGTTCCGCCGCCATCGATCATATCCGTGACTGGTTCCGCGGTTCAGCGGCCGGCGATTGGGTCTCGATGGGTATTCCGTCCGACGGCAGTTATGGCATTCCCGAGGGCGTGATCTATTCGTACCCGGTGGTCTGCCGCAACGGGCAGTACGAGATCGTGCAGGGCCTCGCAGTTGACGAATTCAGCCGTCAGCGTATGGATGCAACCCACAAGGAGTTGCTGGAAGAGCGTGACGGCGTGAAGGATCTTCTCGGCTGACATCGAAGGTCTCTCGGGATCTTCATCAGGAGGGGCCTAGTGGCCCCTCTTTTTTTGCCCGACCTCTTGTAGGCTATCGCCATGACTAACGCGATTATCTCCATCACTCTGGCCCTCCTCGCCGCCTGGGCGCTCACCGCGACCGGCGGCATCATTGCCCTACTGTTCGTGGCGGCTGTGCTGTATCTCGCCTACAAGCGACTCAGCCTGCTGGCGTTCACCGCCACGTTCTTCGTCTTGTTGACCGCCTACAGCGCAGCCGGCGATCCAGCGGGTTTATGGAAGGGGATTCTTTGGTTGCTCTTCTTCGTGCTGGTGGCGTTCAACATACATCCGCTGCGCAAAGCGGTGATCACTCGGCCATTCATGAAGATCTATCGACGGATGCTGCCGTCGATGTCATCCACCGAACGTGAGGCACTCGAAGCCGGTACCGTTTGGTGGGACGGTGAGCTATTCACCGGCAACCCGGACTGGTCGAAGTTGCTCGGTGCCAAGACGCCGCGACTCACTGCGGAGGAACAAGCCTTCCTCGACGGTCCCTGCGAAGAACTGTGTCGCATGATCGACGACTTCGACATTACGCACCGTCGTGGCGACATGCCGCCGGAAATCTGGGAGTTCCTGAAAAGCCGGGGCTTCTTCTCGATGATCATCCAGAAAAAGTATGGCGGATTGGAGTTTTCGGCTTACGCTCACTCGTGTGTGCTCGCCAAACTGTCGAGTCGCAGCGCCGTAGTCTCATCGACGGTCGCGGTTCCCAACTCGCTCGGTCCAGGAGAACTGCTGCAACACTACGGAACCGAAGAACAAAAAAATCATTACCTCCCACGTCTCGCCAGGGGCGACGACATCCCGTGTTTCGCGCTCACAGGTCCACGCGCTGGTTCCGATGCAGCATCGTTACCCGATACGGGTGTCATTTGTCGCGGGCAGTGGCAGGGACAAGAGATCATCGGTATTCGCCTGAACTTTTCCAAGCGTTACATCACTCTCGCGCCAGTAGCGACGGTCATCGGTCTCGCATTCCGATTGTTTGACCCGGAACGATTGCTCGGTGATCGCGAGGACATCGGTATCACCTGCGCACTGATTCCGCGTAATACGAACGGCGTGTCGATCGGGCGTCGACACTTCCCGCTCAACGTGCCATTCCAGAACGGTCCCATACAGGGCGAAAACGTTTTCGTACCGCTGGAATTCATCATCGGTGGACCCAAAATGGCGGGTCAAGGCTGGCGTATGCTGGTCGAGCAGTTGTCGGTGGGGCGTTGCATTTCTTTGCCTTCGAGCGGAACGGGCGGTGGCAAAGCTGCGGTCTTCGCTACTGGCGCCTACTCGCGTATCCGTCGGCAATTCAATATGCCGGTAGGACAATTCGAGGGAATCGAGAGCGTCATCGCTCGTATGGTGGGGCTGACCTACACCATGGACGCCGCACGATCCGTGACGGCAGGCGCCATCGACGGTGGCGAGAAGCCGTCCGTGCCATCAGCGATGCTTAAGTACCACGTGACTGAGATGAGCCGCATGGTCGCGAACGATGCCATGGATGTACACGGCGGCAAGGGTATCTGTCTCGGTCCCAAGAACTACCTTGGTCGTGGCTACCAAGTGGTACCTGTTGCGATCACGGTCGAGGGAGCAAACATCCTTACTCGGAGTTTGATCATCTTCGGACAAGGTGCGATTCGTTGTCACCCGTTCGTCCTCAAAGAAATGGAAGCGGCCCGCAATCCGGATCGAAAGCGTGGAGTCGATGACTTCGACGCGGCGCTCTTTGGTCATATCGGCTTTACCTTCAGCAATGCCGTGAGATCGTTCGTGATGGCCTTGACCAACGCGCGCTTCACGGCGGCGCCCGATGTCGGTCCAGCGACGCGCTACTACCAACATATCGTCCGTTTCTCCGCGAGCTTCGCTTTCGCCGTCGATGTGGCGATGTTGTCGTTGGGTGGCTATCTCAAGAAGAAAGAGAACCTCTCGGCAAGGCTCGGTGATGTGCTGTCATACATGTATCTCGCGTCGATGGTTCTGAAGCACTACGAGAATCAAGGCCGCCGCCCGGAAGATCTCCCCATCGTCGAGTGGGCATGCCGCCACCTGCTTTATCAGGCGCAAGAGCAGCTGCATGGCTTCTTACGGAACTTTCCGAATCGGTTCCTGGCAGCCACGATGCGATTTCTGATTTTCCCACGAGGGTTGCAATATTCCGCCCCCGACGATCGTCTCGGTCGCAAACTTGCTGCGCTGGTGACGTCGCCCACCGAGACTCGCGACCGTCTCTGCTATCCGGTTTATCGACGAATCGAACAAGGTAATGCTCTCGGCCTACTTCAGGAAGTTCTCGAGATGGCTGAGCGTGCCGAAAGTCTCGAGAAGCGTATTCGTGTCGAGGGCGTGAAAACGGGTCGAATTCGCTCTTTAGATTTACCGGGGCAAATCGCCGAGGCACAGACAATCGGCCTCATCAATACGGATGAGGCGGTTTGGCTGCGCGCCTACGATCGCAAAGTCATGGATCTCATTCACGTCGATGATTTTGCGCCGGACGAGCTGGGTACCCGATCTCAACCACGTGTAAACGTGTCGCTGACTGTGGGCGAGAACGACGTCGTTTCGTGAATTGCTTGAACTGCAACACCCCGCTGACTGGCGTGTTTTGCGCCAGTTGCGGGCAGCAGCACCTGTCCAAGCCGCCGACCGTTGCGCACTTACTTGAAGAGGTGCTCGAAACGCTGACGCATGCCGACTCACGGCTGTGGATCACACTGCGTTATCTGATGAGCAAACCCGGAGTTCTCACTCGCGAATACTTCGCGGGTCGACGTAACTCATATCTACCGCCGATCCGGCTTTATCTGATTATCAGTGTCGCTTTTTTCCTATTGGCGTCGCTACCTAATGCCGTTGAGAACGCTCAGAAACCGATCGAGATTGACTCCGACAGCCAAATTTGCGAACTGAACTACAACGGTCCTTTTGCAGATTTTGTGGAACCTCGATTTCGCGCGGCATGCAATCAACTGAAAAGTGACAACGGTGCGCGCTTAGCCGAAAGCTTCCAACGCAACGTACCGAAAGCCATGTTCATCTTGCTGCCCGCGTTCGCAGCTTTGATGCTGCTGTTTTTTTGGCGTCCACGTCGTCTCTATGTCGAGCATCTACTCTTTTTGGTGCATAACCATAGCGCCATTTTCGCCGCGCTAATCATCGACACCCTATCGGACTTTGTTTTGCCCGCGAGTGTCAGCGGCTGGTTCAGCGCTGTGCTCGTAGGTTACCTCGCGTGGTACTGCTGGCGAGCGCTGCAAGTTTTTTATGGGAAGAGTGCCGGAAAGACCTGGGCACTCTTCCTTGTGCTCGGTTTCCTGTACAGCGTCCTTTCGATGACAACGCTGATATTGACCGGCTTTGCTTCATTCCTTGCGGGCTGACCGATGTCCCGTACATCAAGAGTTATCCTTCATGTCGACATGGATGCGTTCTACGCGTCGGTCGAACAGCAAGATCATCCGGCGCTGCGCGGAAAGCCCTTAATCGTCGGTGGTACTAGCGGTCGAGGAGTGGTCGCCGCTGCCAGTTACGAAGTACGAGCGTTTGGCGTGCGCTCCGCCATGCCGGTGAGTCGCGCTCTCCAACTCTGCCCCAACGCGGTTTGTGTGCGGCCACGCATGGGCAGATACGCGGAAGTGTCCGCACAGATATTCGAGGTTTTCCACGAGTTCACGCCCTTGGTCGAAGGGCTGTCGTTGGATGAGGCATATCTGGATGTCACGGCGAGTCTTGCACTTAAGGGCGATGCCGTTTCGATTGCCCGAGAAATCAAACGTTTGGTACGCGAGCGAACCGGACTAAATGCGTCGGTCGGCGTCGCACCCAATAAGCTGGTGGCAAAAATTGCATCCGATCTCGAAAAACCCGATGGACTCACCGTCGTTGCACCAGATCGGGTTGTCGAGACGCTCATGCCACTCTCGATCAAACGACTGCCCGGGCTTGGCCGCAAAAAAGGCGATGAGCTAATCGCGGTTGGGATCAAGACCATCGGCGATCTGCAACGAGCATCAGATAGCCAAATGGATCGATGGTTCGGGCGACACGCAGTGCATTGGCGAGCACGGGCTTGCGGAATAGATGATCGCACTGTCGAACCAGATCACGATGAAAAATCGGTGAGCAACGAACAGACCTATGCGACTGACCTGACAGACGAGCGACAGATGTTGGCCGAAATCAGCGCGCTCAGCGACAAAGTCAGCAGCAGACTGCGGCGCAAGGGGCTTCGCGCCCGCTGTGTCGGGATCAAAATTAGGCGCGCAGACTTCGTCACCTTTAGTCGCCAGAAGACTTTAGCGACAGCGACTGACGAGACCCGCATCATCCTGATGACTGCCGATGAACTACTGCGCGCCTTTTTGCGCGAGAAACCTCGGACCAAGGTACGGCTACTGGGCGTTATAACATCGGAATTCGGCCTCGATGATCAGCCGGATCTATTCGCGCAAGCGAATTTGACCACCACGGCGATCGACAGCGCGGTCGATGCGATCCGACAAAAGTTTGGTGGCACTGCCGTCGCCCGGGCGAGCGGCCTGCTAAGACAGAGCGACGGAGCGCGATCGACACCATCCCGTCGACGCGAAGACTGAGCCGCAAATCACACCAGCACCGACGCCAAATAAATGCGCTTCCGCTGCAACGGCCACACCATTGACCAGGAAAACGGGCGCTGCGAATTGTTCGAGTACCAACTTGAGTATACCGACGAGCGCGACCGCAAGCGCAAAGCGCTCTCCCTCGAATACTTTTACGGTGATACCGGCGGCGGCTAAGGCATGAATTAATCCCGAAGCACCAACGTACCATTCGAAGCTAGTCAACCACCACAAACCGAGATCAATAGCAGCGATTGCACCGACGGCAACGATAATCCAGCCACTCACGGTGAGTGACGTCGATAGCCAAACAACAACTAATAAAAAACCCGCGATATTCAGCAAGGCGTGATTCAGATCGAGATGAACCCAATGAGCACACCAACTGCGCCACAGCCACTCGACGGCGGACGCCTCTCGCGACCAACGCAAAGTCCCTCGGGTCGACTCGGATAGGAGACCGCCTGCGAGGAATGCGACAGAGATTAAAGCGGCCGAGATCAGACGGTTTCGTCGCGACACAGTCGATAACGCCGAACATGATTGATCGGTGCCGAGCTCGCCAGCGCGGCGTATCCTGAAAATGGTAATTCAATACTTCGGATCTCGAGACCCTCTAATTGCATTGATCCTTCGAGACCAACCCCGTAGTCACGTGCGGGCGTGGTAAACCCGTCGCCACGGCACTTGAGATACGCCTCCTTGCGCGTCCATATCTGCAGGAACGTTTCGTCGCGTGCTGCCGCGGACATCTCGTCGGCTCGACTCAGCAGTTGCCGCTCCTCTGCAGTAAAAACACGTTGCGAGAGTTGCAGGGCTCTAGGTACCGATCGCGGAACTTCGATATCGACGCCGATGCAGGCGTTCATGCTCGTGCCGACCAGCAAGGCACTGCCGCTGTGACTCAAATTGAAATGGTAATGCTGATGAGGCGCTGCCAGATTCGGCTTGCCGTGTTCATCAATCTCAAAATGCAAGTTCGCCGGGTGCACGCCGAGCAGCGCAGCCAAGATACGCCGTAACGCCATTCGGGAATTGATGAAGCGCTCTCGGACCTGCCCTTCCGGTTTGCGCAGCGCTCTATCCCAATCGAGTGGGCCAAGACACTCTTGCTGATCTCGGCCGGTATCAACCCATTGGTCCAGATCGGTTAACCATAAGGCGCAGCCCTCGGTCGGCGTAACCGCTGAAATAGAGTGGAGGGAACCGGGATAAACCGCGAGCCAGGATGAGTCGTCGGTAGGCACGATGGCCGCGACTATGCCGCGCGGCCTCGGACCATGCAATACTCGCATCTGGAAAGGGGGACACCGCGGATTTCCGCGGCCGTATATGCATGTCTTTCATTCTTGATGCGCTAAAAAAATCCGAACAAGAACGGCTTCGCCAACAAAATACGTCGACGCCGCCAATAGCCGTGTCGCGCAGCAGCGATGTAACGCCGGCATGGGTCTGGGGACTACTTGGGCTGTTAGCTGTCAATCTGCTAGTTCTGGCTGTCGTTTTGCTGAAGCCTACGACCGAAACGGAGTCGTCACCAATGTTGGTCACACCGGCGACTGCAACGACTACCCCGGACCCGATTACGCCTAACGAGACGGTCGCCATCAAGGCAAAGTCGGTGGTTGAGCCCGTCGTAGTCTCGTCCAACACGGCGCGGCCGAGCGAAGTTGCGGCACCACCACAGCCACTATCGGCTGTACCGAGTCGTGATGAGCAACTCGCAGCAGGCGCGAATTTACCGGCCGCGGTACTGAATCTTCATGTCTACGATGCCGAGCCGAGCAAGCGCTTTGTGCTACTGAATGGCGAGCGTTTGCGTGAAGGTGACGCGAGTCGCGACGGACTTAATGTCATGTCCATCACACCCGAAGGAATCATCTTGTCTTACGGTAACTCCTCGTTTGCCGTTTCGATCGAGGGTCGATAATGACTCAAGTTATCGCAATCGACGAACTTGACGGACTGCAGTTGGCTAATGCGCTGCGCGCAGGCATATATCGTCTCTTCGAACGCACCGACCATATCAACAAGATCAATGTATTTCCCGTACCCGATGGTGATACGGGAACGAACATGTCGATGACGTTGAGCGCCGTGCTCACAGCGATCGATCGAGCACCCGAGCCTCATGCCGGCACTCTGCTGGTGCGCGCTGCCGATGCGGCGCTCGATGGTGCCCGCGGCAACTCGGGCGCGATTCTTGCGCAGTTTTTGCTGGGCCTCGGCGATGGCGCCGGTCATCTCGCTCGGCTTGGTCGTCGCGAGTTTGTCGCTGCCGTCAATAAAGGGTCGGTATATGCACGCGATGCGCTTAGTCAGCCACGCGAGGGAACCATCCTGACGGTGTTGCGCGAATTCGCACAAGCATCCGAAGCCACCCTCAGCCATTCACGAAACTTTGGTGAATTGTTTTCTGAGGCGTTGGTTCGTGTTCGTAGCAGCTTAGAGGCCACTCGCTCTCAACTAGATGAGCTTCGCATCGCCAATGTCGTTGACGCAGGAGCGCTCGGTTTCGTCGAAGTGCTCGAAGGCATGCGCCGCTTCCTTGAAACAGGTGAGGTGGGCCCGGTCGTCGCACCCCTGCACATCAGCGACGAGTCGATGACCGATTCCGGCAGCGTGGCGCTTGATCAGGATTTTCGTTATTGCACGGAGTGTCTGATCACCGCAAGTAGCGAGAGCCAACTCGATCTTCGTCAGCTTCGGGAGCAATTTGCCGAACGCGGCGCGAGCCTCGTCGTCAGTGGCAACAAGCGAAAGGCGCGGATCCATATTCATACCAACACGCCCGATGAGGTATTTCGTCTCGCGGCAACGTATGGTCTGGTATCAGCGCAGAAAGCCGACGATATGCAACTGCAGCAATCGGCGGCACATCACAAGCGAACCCAGAAGATCGCTATCGTGACGGATTCGGGTGCCGATATCCCCGATTCATTCATCGATCGACTCGGCATCATGATGGTGCCGGTCCGCATTCAGTTCGGCGCCCGCTCCTATCTCGATAAAGTCAGTATGACGCCAACCGAATTTTATCGAGAGCTCGCGGTGAATGCGGAGCACCCCAAGACGTCACAACCGCCACCAGGCGATTTTCGCCGCATGTTTGAATTCTTGGCATCGCACTATGAAGGCGTGGTGTCGGTGAACTTGACGGCGCGGCATAGCGGAACCTGGGACGCGGCGACGAAAGCGGCCGACCGTGTATCACCGGAAGGCAAGCCCATCAAAGCGATCGACAGCCGCAACGCCTCCGTCGGTCAAGGCCTCATCACCATCGCTGCGGCGGAAGCCGCTGAAAGTGGCGGCGATATTGAGACTGTTTCATCGGCAGCCCACGATGCGCTTAACTGCACCCGAACTTTCGCGCTACTCAAAGATATCAAGTTTGCCGTTCGTGGCGGGCGAGTACCTGCGATCGTTGGCACTATTGCCAAATGGTTGCGTCTTAATGTGATCCTGCACACCCATCCCGATGGGCGTATCGCAGCCGGTAGCGGCCTCATCGGTAAGCTGAATCTTCGTCAGCGCTTCGCTAAACATGTCGCCAAACAAGTTGGGGTCGTCGCGGCAGACGAAAAGTTGCGACTTCTCGTCGGTCATGGCGATCAACCGGACGAGGCTCAGCTTTTGAAAGCAGACCTCGTCCGCCTACTCGATCCAAGGTGCATCGAGTGGATCGAAGTCACCGACATGAGCCCTGCCGTTGGCGTCCATGGTGGGCCGGGAACGCTGATCGTGGCGGTTCAACGCAAGGCCGCAACAACCTCGGGTGGCGCCTGAACGAGTTCAATCAACACGCCTTCACCCGCGATCGGGAATTCCTCGTTCGATTTCGGATGCAGAAAGCAGATGTCGTGACCGGCAGCGCCCTTGCGGATACCACCCGGTGCAAAACGCACCCCCCGACTGCTTAGCCATTCGACAGCCTTGGGCAGATCGTCGATCCATAGACCGATGTGGTTGAGCGGCGTTTGATGGACTGCCGGCTTCTTGTCCGGATCGAGCGGTTGCATCAAATCAACTTCGACCGTATGGACGCCGCGTCCCATCGCACAAATATCTTCGTCGACGTTCTCGCGTTCGCTGACGAAGTTACCCGTCACATCGAGCCCTAACATATCAACCCACAGCGTTTTGAGTCGCTGCTTATCCGGTCCGCCGATGGCAACTTGCTGGATACCGAGAACTCGAAATGGGCGGTTCACTGCGCTCGACATGATCAATGTCCTCACTCGAACCGCATGATGACTTGATCGACCGCCAGGCTGTCACCTTTCTTCGCAACCACCTCGGTGACGACGCAATCTTGTGTAGCGAAGAGGATGTTCTCCATCTTCATCGCTTCGATCGCGGCTAACTTTTCACCAGCCCGCACCGTCTGCCCTGGTTGCACCGCGACGTCGACCAGCAGACCCGGCATGGGCGACAACAATACCTTCGACAAATCTGGCGGCGCCTTGAATGGCATCAAGGCCTCGAGTTCGGCCTGACGAGGCGAGAAAACCCGTGCAAAAAGTGCTGCGCCATTGTGGGAGACCCGATAGCCGAGACCGACGCGCTCGATTTGCGCACAGAAAGTACGGCCATCAAAACTGCCGTGCACGGCAATGTCGCGCAAATTGTCCTCGAAGGACACCTCATGCGTTTGCCCCGCAATTGTGACGTGGAAAGCAGCGCCCACCGGCCGCACGGTCACCGGAATTTGATCGCGACGCCCGGCCTCGTCGGTCAGAACAATGACGAAATCCTCGCGGATTCGAACTTCGCGATGACGACGTTGACCTGTGAGCGTAGCCGCGCGCTCGCGAGAGCGGCGATGCGAGACCGCCGCTAAGACCAACAGAAAACTCGCCTGCTCGTGTTTGACGCTGCTCTCGGAGAATCCTTTCGGATAGTGCTCAGCAATGAAACCCGTGCTGAAGTCACCGGCAGTAAATTTCGGGTGAGCGAGCAACGCTGCTTGGAAAGGGATATTGCTCGAGATGCCTCGAATGACAAAACCGTTCAAGGCTTCACGCATCCGCGCGATCGCTTCGTTTCGATCACGCCCGTGCGTGATCAGCTTAGCGATCATCGAGTCGTAGAACATCGGAATCTCGCCACCCTCGTAAACGCCCGTATCGACGCGGACACCACCACCCTGGGGGACGGGCTGTGCAGCTTCCATGTTCTGCTCGGGAGGACGATATTTGATGAGCCGTCCGGTAGAAGGCAGGAAGTTGCGATACGGATCCTCGGCGTTGATTCGACACTCGATGGCCCAGCCGTTGCGCGCAATCTCACTTTGCTTGAACGACAGCTTCTCCCCGGCAGCGACGCGGATCATCTGCTCGACGAGATCGAGACCCGTGATGCACTCGGTAACCGGATGCTCAACCTGAAGTCGAGTGTTCATCTCAAGGAAGTAGAAGCTCTTGTCTTTGCCAACCACAAACTCGACGGTACCAGCGCTCTGGTAATTGACCGCCTTGGCAAGCGCCACTGCCTGCTCGCCCATGGCTTTGCGGGTCTTATCATCGAGGAAGGGGCTCGGTGCCTCTTCGATCACCTTTTGGTGACGGCGTTGAATCGAGCACTCACGCTCCCATAGATACACGCAGTTCCCATGAGCATCGCCTAATACTTGGATCTCGATGTGGCGTGGCTCTTCGACGAACTTCTCGATAAAAACACGATCATCACCGAAACTATTACGCGCTTCATTGCGGCACGACGTGAAGCCATCGAACGCTTCTTTGTCATTCCAGGCGACCCGCAAGCCTTTTCCGCCACCGCCGGCGCTGGCCTTGATCATGACGGGATAGCCAATACCCTTGGCGATATCGACAGCTTTCTCCGCTGACTCGATCGGATTGTTGTAACCGGGAATCGTGTTGACCTTGGCTTTGGCAGCTAATTCTTTGGATGCGATCTTATCGCCCATGGCGGCGATAGAGGCTGTCTTCGGACCGATGAAGATGATGCCCTCTTCTTCCACACGCCGAGCGAAATCGGCGTTCTCCGACAAGAAACCATAACCGGGGTGAACGGCCTCGGCGCCCGTTTGTTTACACGCCGCAATGATCTTATCGGCCACCAAGTAAGACTCGCGTGATGGCGCGGGGCCCAACAACACAGACTCGTCTGCCAGTTCGACATGGCGAGCATCACGGTCGGCCTCTGAATACACCGCGACCGTCTTGATACCCATACGTCGCGCCGTCTTGATGACACGACAGGCGATTTCACCGCGATTGGCGATCAGGATTTTCTTGAACATGATTGACCTTGCTCCTTCACGCCATCACAGGGGAATGTTGCCGTGCTTACGCCACGGCTCTTCGATCTTTTTATCGCGCAGTACCGTCAAGGCGCGGCAGACCCGACGACGTGTTCCATGCGGCATGATGACGTCGTCGATGTAGCCTCGGGCGCCAGCCACAAACGGATTAGCGAACTTCTCGCGATATTCCGCTTCACGGGCTGCCAGTTTTTCAGGATCGCTCTTCTCGTTGCGGAAGATGATTTCGACAGCGCCTTTCGCACCCATCACAGCGATCTCGGCATTCGGCCAAGCAAAATTCACATCGCCTCGCAAATGCTTCGAAGCCATGACGTCGTAGGCACCGCCATAGGCTTTGCGCGTGATGACCGTGATTTTCGGCACGGTACACTCGGCATAAGCATAGAGCAGTTTTGCGCCGTGCTTGATGATGCCGCCGTATTCCTGCGACGTACCCGGCATGAACCCAGGCACATCGACGAAAGTCACGACCGGGATACTGAAGGCATCGCAGAAACGTACGAAACGCGCCGCTTTGATACTGCTCTTGATGTCGAGACAACCTGCCAAAACCAGCGGTTGGTTAGCGACGATACCGACGACATGGCCATCCATGCGCGCAAAACCAATGAGAATGTTTTTCGCGTATTCAGATTGCAACTCGAAGAACTCGCCGTCATCGACGACTTTGGTGACAAGCTCCTTCATATCGTAGGGCTTGTTCGGATTGTCGGGAATCAGGGTATCGAGTGAAAAGTCCTCGCGATCGGGCGGATCACCCGCTTCGCGCATCGGTGCTTTCTCACGATTGTTGGCGGGCAGGTAGTTGAAGAATCTCCTGACCATCAAAATCGCATCGACATCGTTATCAAAGGCAAGATCGGCGACACCACTACGGGTCGTATGCGTGATCGCACCACCGAGATCCTCAGCGGTAACCTCTTCGTGAGTAACGGTTTTGACGACCTCAGGACCGGTCACGAACATGTACGAACTGTCCTTGACCATGAAAATGAAATCCGTGAGCGCTGGGCTATAGACGGCACCACCTGCGCTTGGGCCCATGATCAAACTGATCTGCGGAACCACACCCGATGCGGTGACGTTACGCTGGAATACTTCGGCATAGCCTCCGAGCGATGCGACACCTTCCTGAATTCGCGCACCACCTGAATCGTTGATGCCGATGATCGGCGCACCGACCTTCATCGCCATATCCATGACTTTGCAGATCTTCTGCGCATGGGCTTCGCTGAGCGATCCGCCGAAGACCGTGAAGTCCTGGCTGAATACGAACACCAATCTACCGTTGATGAAGCCGCAGCCCGTGACAACGCCGTCACCCGGGATTTTTTGATCCTGCATGCCGAAGTCGCTGCAGCGATGCTCGACGAACATATCCCATTCTTCGAAGCTGCCCTCGTCCAACAACAACTCGACGCGTTCACGCGCCGTCAGTTTGCCCTTGGCATGCTGAGCTTCTATGCGCTTGAGTCCGCCACCCTGACGAGCTTGAGCCCGCTTCTTCTCGAGCTGCTGAATGATGTCATGCATGAGAGGATTCCCTTTTTTCAAATAGGTCTAGCAACTTTCGCGCAGCCGACGATGGTGCGACTCGCGACTCCGAGACGTCGACAAGCACCGCGGGCAACGCTGCTCTGACTGCCGCACAATCTCGAAAATCGGCTGTCAATCGGGCGTGTACTTGATCCCACATCCAAGTCAACGCTTGCTGACGACGCTTCTCGGCAAACTCGCCCGACAAGTCGCGCAGACGCTTGAACTCCTGTACTTCGGCCCAGAATTGATCCAAGCCCTCAGCGCGTAGCGCGCTGCCGCGCATCACGCGTGTCTGCCAGCGGTTCTCTCCGCTCGTGCCGGGAGCTCCCGTAAAGCGCAGGACACGCAACGCGCTGGTGATCTGCGCCTCAGCGCGAGTGGCTGCGTCCGGATCGAGATCGGCTTTGTTAATGACGATGAGATCGGCCATCTCCATGATGCCTTTCTTCATCGCTTGTAAATCATCACCGGCATTCGGCAACTGCAACAGTACGAACATATCGGTCATTCCCGCTACCGTCGTCTCGGACTGACCAACACCCACCGTTTCGACGATGACCACGTCGTAACCGGCAGCCTCACAGACGAGCATTGCTTCGCGAGTCTTCTCGGCAACGCCGCCTAAGGTTCCCGAAGATGGACTCGGTCGGATGTAGGCGTGCTCGTGTACGGACAAGCGCTCCATGCGAGTCTTGTCACCGAGAATGGAACCACCTGATACACCCGAAGAGGGATCGACCGCGAGTACGGCAACCCGATGTCCTCGCTCAATCAAATACATTCCCAACGACTCGATAAAGGTCGACTTGCCGACACCGGGTACACCGGAGATGCCGATTCGAAGTGCACGCCCGCTCTCGGGCAGCAGCGCATCGAGTACTGCGTCCGCGCGAACGCGATGTCCCGCTAGCGTCGACTCGAGCAAGGTGATCGTTTTCGCCAGCGCCCGACGATCGCCAGCGCGTACCGCAGCGATCAAGGCGGCATCGTCCGTATCAACCGACGGCACAGGCATCCTTAATGTGCTTCAAGACGTCGCGAGCGCTCTCGGGGATCGGTGTGCCCGGTCCGTAGATTCCCTTCACGCCGGCGCCATACAAAAAGTCGTAATCCTGTTGCGGCACGACGCCACCGACGAAAACGATAATGTCGTTGGCACCCTGCGCTCGAAGGGCGCGAATGATCTCGGGGACCAAGGTCTTATGACCAGCTGCCAAGGTGCTGACGCCCACCGCGTGCACGTCGTTCTCGATAGCCTGACGGGCGCACTCCTCTGGTGTCTGGAACAGCGGACCCACATCGACATCGAAACCGAGATCAGCGAATGCACTGGCAACGACTTTCGCGCCGCGATCATGACCATCCTGCCCGAGCTTCGCGATCATCACGCGCGGTCGACGGCCCGCTGCTGCAGCAAATGCATCGATCTCGGTCTTCAACGCATTCCAGGAATCCGCGCTCTCGTAAGCTCCTGCGTACACGCCACTGACCTCCTGGGAGTTGGCACGATGACGACCCCATACCTGCTCGAGGGCGTCGCTGACCTCACCCACCGTCGCGCGCTCGCGCATGGCGGCGATGCTGAGCTCGAGCAGATTGCCGTCACGCTGTCGCGCAGCATTCGTCAACGCCTCGAGACTCTGTCGTACTCGAGTCTCGTCACGACTGGTACGAATCGCCTTGAGACGTGCGATCTGATTTTCGCGCACTGCCACGTTGTCGATCTCGAGTATCTCGACCGGATCTTCCTTATCGAGCTTGAATTTATTGACGCCGACGATGACGTCACGACCGGAATCGATCCTCGCCTGTTTCTCGGCGGCGCTAGCCTCGATGCGTAACTTCGCCCAACCGCTTTCGACGGCGCGCGTCATGCCGCCCATCGCATCGACTT